>OBLU010005091.1_pt1 | contig 11825 bp, 11 predicted proteins | sample 1518681 | NCBI WGS metagenome assembly OBLU01 (sample SAMEA3539304, study PRJEB22396) | soil metagenome | biome: tundra; feature: field; material: soil | place: USA | collected 2010-05 | depth 0.15 m
ACTGGGTTACGACTCGCTCTGGGTCTGGGATCACATTCTTCTCGGCGTCGAGCCGCATTTTCCGATTCTGGATTCACTGACGACTCTGACGGCAATCGCGGCGCGGACGAGCAAGATCAAGCTCGGCACCGGCATTCTCGTGTTGCCGCTGCGCAATCCCGTCGCTCTGGCCAAGCAATTGTCCAGTATGGACCAGTTTTCCGGCGGCCGGTTGATCATGGGCATGGCCTCGGGGTGGTACAAGCGTGAGTTCGATGCGATGGGCATCCCGTTCGAGAAGCGCGGCAAATTAATGGATGAGAATCTTGAGATCCTCAACCGTCTCTGGACGGAGAAGATGGTCGATGGAAAATACATGGCGCATAATATTTCAGCTGCGGTGATGTATCCTAAACCGGCACAGCAGCCGCGGATGCCGATTCTCATCGGCGGCTATGTCGATAAGGTTTTGCAGCGTGCGGCGACGGCCGGCGATGGCTGGCTAACCTATTTTTATTCGCCGGACAGTTTTGCGAAATCGTGGGCCAAGCTTCGCAACTTCGCCAAGGAAGGCGGTAAGGACCCCGACAAGCTGCTGAACGCATCACAATTGCCGATCATGGTCGGGCCGTCGAAGGACGCGGTGCGCGATGAAATGATTGATTGGTTGAACAAGGAATGGGACTTCCCCGCACATAGTGACTGCTCGCGCGAGAGCGCGATCATGGGCTCGGTAGATGAATGCGTCGAGCAATTGAAGGCGCACATCGCGGTCGGCGTTCAAAAGATCATCTTTGTTCCGTACAAGTACAAGGCGGATCAGGTCGAAACCATCGCGCGTGAAATCATTCCGCGACTTAAGGCGAAGTAACAATCGGAGCGAGCGATGGCCGGTCACCCGTCATGATCAGTGTTTTCGACCTGTTCAAGATTGGGATCGGCCCCTCGTCCTCTCATACGATGGGTCCAATGAAGGCAGCCGCGGCCTTCATGTCAGGTCTCGGCGAGCAAGAGCGTGTTGACCTCAAGCGACTGAAAGTCACTTTGCTCGGCTCCCTGGCCTGGACCGGAAGAGGCCACCGTACAGATAAGGCGGTCATGCTTGGGCTTTCGGGTTTGTCTCCGGAATCGATTGATCCCGACGATGCCGACCGCCGTGTAGATATCATTGCGGCGACGACGCAGCTGGTGCTCCAGGATGGAATCACCATCGGGTTCGATCCGGCGCGGGATATCGATTTCAATTTCGAGGAGCCGGCTTTAGCTCATCCGAATACGATCCGCTTCTCGGCGTTTAATCAGGATGGACGCGAACTGAAGAAGGAGACTTGGTACTCGTTAGGCGGTGGTTTCATTCGGCGGGAAGGCGAGGTGAGTTCCACGGCGGGATCGGCTTCCGCAACACCCTTCGACTACCGCGATGCTGCCGAAATGATCGAGATGTGCGACCGGTCGGGTCTCTCGATCGCCGAACTCGTGCGGGCGAACGAAACTGTCTTCGCGGACGAAGCATCGGTCGATGACCGGCTGGATCGTCTCACTGCGGTAATGTTCGACTGTATCGACCGGGGGATGCGGACGGACGGTGAAATTGCCTGGAGGTCTGAAAGTCAGGCGACGTGCGCGTGCATTGCGCGCCCGGCTGCAAATGTCGGAGACCCGTAATATGCGAAATTCGATACCGGCGATGGACTATGCGAGCCTGTACGCGATCGCCGTGAACGAGGAAAACGCAGCAGGCGGGCGGGTCGTGACCGCGCCGACCAACGGTGCTGCCGGCGTAATTCCCGCCGTTCTGCGATACTACGCCGATCACTGCCAGGATGCGTCAAAGGACGGTATCAGGATTTTTCTCCTGACCGGCGCGGCAATCGGCGTGCTTTGCAAAATGAACGCCTCCATCTCAGGAGCCGAAGTGGGATGCCAAGGCGAGGTAGGTGTGGCATGCTCCATGGCTGCAGCCGGCCTGACCGCGGCATTGGGCGGCAGTACCCGGCAGATTGAAAATGCTGCGGAGATTGGAATGGAGCATCATCTCGGGATGACGTGCGATCCGATCGGGGGACTGGTGCAAATCCCATGCATCGAACGCAATGCGTTCGGCGCGATCAAAGCCATCAACGCAGCGTCGCTGGCGCTGAGCGGCGATGGCTCGCATCACGTTACGCTTGATCAGGTTATCCGCACGATGCGGGATACCGGGGCGGACATGCAAGCGAAATACAAAGAAACGTCGCGGGGGGCCTCGCCGTGAACGTGCCTGATTGCTGAAAAAACTTGACGCGGCACGATCGATGCAGATGATACTAACATACCAAAAATAAGATGACTGTAGTCCGGGACCGCAGGTAGACAAAAAGTTGAAGAAGGGCGGCTTCAACCCGGCACAATGCTTGCTTGGAAAGAAGCACCGAGTTTCCGAATTCAAACGGAGGAAATAGACAATGGCGAAACAAACCAAGTTCTTCACGACAATCGCAGCCACCGCGTTGCTGTCGGCAGGTCTCGTGGGACAGGCCGGCGCGCAAACCATCAAAATTGGCGTCAATGAGCCGCTGACCGGCCCGTTTGCCGCTTCCGGAACCTATGTCGTCAACGGCGCAAAGATCGCCGCCGACGAAATCAATGCCAAGGGTGGAGTTCTCGGCAAGAAGATCGAGCTGATCATCGAGGACAACAAGAGTAATCCCACCGAAGCTGCAGCGGTCGCGGAAAAGCTGATCACCGCCGATAAGGTTCCGGTGATGATGGGCGCCTGGGGATCCAGCCTGACGCTCGCCGTGATGCCCAAACTTATGGAATACAAGGTACCGATGGTGGTGGAGACCTCCTCATCGGGGAAGATCACGACCAGCGGCAACCCTTACATCTTCCGCATCTCGCCGCCGTCGGCGGTTGAGGCCGCGGCCTTCAAGAACATTCTTCCCAAGATGTCCGTCAAGAAAGCCGATTTCCTTGTCATCAACAATGACTGGGGACGTGGCTCGGCGGAAGATTTTGGGAAGACCCTCAAGGCAGACAACGTTCAGGTCGGTCTCGTCGAGACGATGGATCAGTCAGCTCAAGATATGAGCGCGCAACTGTCCAAGATCAAGGCGACGGATTCCGATACGATCATGGTGACCACTGCGGTTGAGCAGCTCACCTTGCTGCTGAAGCAGGCAACCGCGCTCGGGATCAAGAAGCAGATTATCACTACCGGCGGATCGCAAAATCCGGATCAACTGATTGATCAGGCTGGCATTGCCGCCAACGGCACGTTCCACCTGACCACGTTCGCGCCCTGGTATCCGGACGATACGCCCAATCCGGCCGCAACCAGGTATTTCCTTGCTGAATGGAAAAAGCGCGGGTTCAATTTTGCTGGTGCGACCGAGAGTTTCCGCGGTTATGACGGCATTCGCACCATCGCTGTCGCTATCGAGAAGGCGGGTAAGGCCGAGCCCGAGGCGATCACGAATGCCCTCTGGCAGACGGAATTGATGGGCCTGAATGGCAAGATCAAGTTCGAGAAGCAGGGACCGGCCGGAAAAGAGAGCGGCCAAAGCATGCCCAATGTCTACCTGATAAAGATCGACAACGCGAAGGTCATTCTTCCGAAACTGTAAGCAGACCTGCCGTGGGCATCGCCTCATTGACGCGATGCCCACGGTCTTTCTTTGCAACGTTCCGGCCATCCTCACCGGGCGGTGAGGGTTGATCTGGATAAGGCTCGATGACTGAATTTTTTCAACACATAATCAACATGCTGATCCTTGGCAGCACATATGCGCTGCTCGGGATTGGTCTGACTTTGATCTTTGGCATCATGCGGGTAGTGAATTTCGCTCACGGCGAGCTTTATGCATTTGGAGCTTATTTCGTCTACTTCATCGCAGTGCTGCTCGGTTTCAATTTCTTTCTCTCGCTGCTGATAGCGATCGTGGCCGGGGGCATTCTTGGCGCACTGATCGAAGTCGTTCTGTTGCGCCCGATGCGCGGGGCCGATATCGACACGACGATGCTGATCATGATCGGCGCGATGATCGTGATGCAGAACACCGAGCAGTATGTCTGGGGGGGCGTGGCCAAATCGGTCTCCACACCGTTTCCGGAAACGCCGCTGGTAGTTGGTCCCTTCTCGGTTTCCTGGCTGCGACTCTTCGTGTTCTTTGCGGCGCTGGCGCTGATTGCGGCTGCCTATTTTCTGATCAATCGGACCAAGCTTGGGAAGGCGATGCGCGCCACCTTTCAAGATTGCGATACCGCGTCGCTGATGGGCGTCAACATTCAGGCGATCTACATGGCTACGTTCGCAATCGGCTCGAGCCTTGCGGCAGCAGCCGGTGCGCTGCTTGGGCCGGTCTATGTGGTTTCGCCGCAGATGGGCAACATCGCATCGCTCAAGGCGTTTGCGATCGTTATCCTTGGCGGCCTGGGCAGCATTGGGGGGGCTACCATCGGCGGATTCATTCTTGCTTTCGCCGAAGAAATGGGGGCGGGATACGTTTCCTCCGGGTACCGCGACGCGATGGGCTTCCTGCTCATCATCGCGGTCCTGTTGTTCAAGCCGACCGGTCTCTTCGCGCGATCGGAGCGAATTGGATGAAGCGGTTTTTTCCCTGGATCGCGCTGCTCGCGCTCGCGTCCGTTCCGATGTGGCTCAGGGACCCCTATCTTCTGAATGCCTTTGTCACCACCGGAATATTCATCGTCGCGGCAATGAGCCTCAACCTGCTGTTGGGCTACACCGGGCAGCTCAGTCTTGGTCACGTGGCCTTCTTTGGAATCGGCGCTTACACGAGTGCGCTGGTGTCACTCGGGTTCGATGTCGAATTGGTCGGCGGCATTCGCGTGATCCACGAGCCGTGGCCGGTATGGCTTGGGTTTATCATCGCCATTCTGGTGTCGGGCCTGTGTGGTTATATCGTCGGAAAACTCTCGTTCCGCGTTCGCGGCGCATATTTCGTCATCGTGACGATCAGCTTCGCCGAAGTCGTGCGACTGGTGGCGCTGAATTGGATAGAACTAACGCAGGGCCCATTGGCGCTAACCTCCATCCCGCCTATGACGCTCGGGCTGCCCGGCCTCGGCTATTTCGACTTTTACAGCAAGCAATCGAATTTCTATCTGGTCCTCGGTGTTGTGGCGCTCTCCTACGTGATTATCAGCCGCCTGGTGAATTCGCGTATCGGCCGCGCCATGGTGGCGCTCAAGGAAAATGAATCGCTGGCGGTTTCCGTCGGTATCGATGTCACGCGCTATCTTGTACTTGCCGCCGTCGTCTCCGCCGGCATTGCCGGCGCGTCCGGGAGTCTTTACGCCCACTATCTGAAAATCATCGATCCGGATGTTTTTCTGTTTCTCTACACTGTCACCATGGTAATCATGGTGATTACCGGCGGCAAAGGCACGCTTGCGGGCCCGATCGTCGGTGGCCTGATCTTCGGATTCATTCCGGTGGTAGCGCGATCGTTTGCGGCTCCGGAAATCCAGTGGATCCTCTATGGGCTCTTCATGATTCTGATTGTGTTCGTGTTGCCGCAGGGCATCGTCCCGGCGATCGAGAAATGGTTCGGCGTTGGCGAGGAACCCCGTCTTCCCGGCGCGACAGATTCCAAGATACAGGATGCGCGTTGATGGACGCCCGTTCAACGCAAGCACAGCCTGCGCTGTCGATCGAACATATCGCGGTTCATTTTGGCGGTCTCGTCGCGCTCTCGGACATGAATTTTGTCGTGAACGAAGGCGAGGTCGTTAGCCTGATCGGCCCGAACGGCGCGGGCAAGACGACGGCCTTTAACGTAATTACGGGCTTCCTCCGGCCGACGAAGGGCGAGGTTCGCTACCGCGGATCATCCCTGAACAATTTGAAGCCGCACGAGGTCACGTCGCTGGGCTTGGCGCGAACCTTTCAGCGCACCAGCGTGTTCCAAAGCGTCAGCGTGTTCGAGAACGTGATGATCGGGTTGCATCGTCGCGGCCGTTCGCGATTGTGGGACACGCTTCTGGCGCTGCGGCGCGAGCACGAGTCCGAAAATGAATTGAAATCGAGGGCTGCCGAAATTCTTGCGCTCGTGGGAATCGAACGCCGATCGCGGGAGTTGGCGGGGTCACTTCCTTATGGCGATCAGCGGCTGTTGGGCGTGGCGCTGGCGCTCGCGGCGGACCCGTCGATGCTGCTGCTTGACGAGCCGGTGTCGGGGCTGAATGCGACGGAGACCGCAAGGTTTATGCACCTTCTCGATCGCCTGCGCGGGTTTGGCGTCACGATTTTGCTGGTCGAACACGACATGCCTATGGTGATGGGTGTGTCGGATCGGATCGTCGTTTTGAATTACGGTCGGATCATTGCCGAAGGGCCGCCAGCGGCAATTCGAGGCAATCCGGAAGTCATCCGCGCTTATCTCGGGCAAGGGGCCAAGAAACGTGCTAGAGATTAGCGATCTCGTCTGTTGTTACGGCAAAGTCGAAGCCATCAAGGGCATTTCGCTTTCGATCAAGCAGGGGCAACTTGTTGCGCTTATCGGCGCAAACGGTGCCGGCAAGAGCACGACCCTGCGCTCCATTTCTGGAATTCTGCCGGCGTCGTCTGGCCGCATGGTGTTCGAGGGCCAGGACATTATGCGCTGCTCAGCGCGCGAAATTTTGGCGCGAGGCATTGCCCATTGTCCCGAAGGGCGGCGGATTTTCCCCGACATGACCGTCGAGGAGAACCTCGATATGGGCGCCTATCTGCGGCGCGACAGCGCGGAAGTCGCCGAAGACCGCGACCGAGTCTTGACACAGTTTCCGCGGCTTGCGGAACGTCGCAGCCAGGTTGCAGGAACGCTTTCTGGTGGTGAGCAGCAGATGCTCGCTATCGGTCGCGCGATTATGTCCAAACCCAAACTGATGATGTTCGATGAGCCATCGCTCGGGCTCGCGCCGAATATCGTTGAACAGGTTTTCGAGATCATTGACGGCATCCGCAAGTCGGGCACGACCATCCTGATGGTGGAGCAGAACGCCTATGCCGCGCTCGACATGTGCGATTATGCGTATCTAATGGAAGCGGGATCAATCGTACTGTCGGGTCGCGGCAGTGAACTCATTGATGACAAGCATATTAGAGCAGCCTATCTCGGTGGTTAGCGGCGAGAGCTTCTACTTATCGACGCCTTGAAATTGGCCGCGATTGATTGCCCACTCATCCGAACATCTTTTTTCGGACGATCGCGTGCACGCCCCAATTGCCGTCGGCGACGTGGGTGATACCGAAATCGACGCCGAGTGAGATTAACGTCACTGCCTCGCCCTCGCTCAGCTTTTCGGGGAAGCGATCGCGCTGGTCAACGACGCGACCGTCGATCATTTCGCTATAATATGAAAGCAGCCCGGCCACCCCCGACGCATAGCCAAGTTCCGCCAGCAGCCAGGCCGCTGGCCCTCTGACAGTTTTGCCTGCGATCAGCGGCGACACCGCGACGACAGCAATCCCCCGCGCGCGGATCGCTTCCTTAAGCCCGGCGACAGCGAGGATCGGGGAAGTGCTAACGATAGGATTCGACGGCGCAACAACGATCCCCCGGAGCAGCGGATCGGCCAGCGCCGCGATCTGGCCGGACGCGGGCGCCGCACTCTCCTCGCCGTCGTAAAGAACGCCAATCGCGACTGGCTCGGCGCGGCGATGCACGAAATATTCCTGAAAGGTTAGATCGCCGTCGGCGGTTCGGACGACCGTGCGCGCGGGCGCGTCTGTCATCGGAACGAGCGGATGCGCGACGCCGAGGCGCGTCGCCAGGTCGGCGACGACTTCCGAAAGACAGCGGCCTTGGCGTAGCAGCTCCGTGCGCCGCAGATGCAAAGCGAGATCGCAATCGCCGAGATTGCACCAGGTTTTCCCGCCGAGCTGACCGACGACTTCCATCGAGCGCCAGCTTTCGCAACGCCGCCCCCAGCGACGCGCCAACTAGCTAGACTAGCCTCAGAAATCCGATGTCGTATTGACCGCAATCGGCTATATTTCCGACCCACACCGCATCTTCGGTGGCGCTTGGCGACGCGCCCGCGCGATGCGGCTGCAACAGCGACGAGCTCATGCCAACTTCCTGTTCGCATTATTTTATGGAGACGATCCGCGGCGCTGAACGGGCAGGGGTTGATCCAGATCAGCTTCTCGCCAATGTTGGGCTCACGCGCGAACAGGTTTTCGACCCCAACTGGCGGGGCGACGTCCTGCTGCTGGCTCGACTGATTCAACTCGTGTGGTTTGCGCTGGATGACGAGTACATGGGCTTCGTCAGCCGGCCCGCCAAGCCCGGGACCTTCGCGATGATGACGCACTGCGTCATCGACTCGAAATCCCTCGCTAACGCGCTGCGCAAGGGCGCGCGATTCTACGATCTGGTGACCGACAGTCTGAAGCTCGATCTGGCGATCGAAGGTGATGAGGCCCGTTTCAACGTTATATTCGCCCGGCCGGAGCTCGACCCGGACCATTACTTCCACGAATTCTGGTTGACGATCTGGTATCGCCTCGTCGGCTGGCTGGGCGGCGCCGTGCCGCCACTCCGGCGCGTCATGTTCGCTTATCCGCGTCCCGACAAATACGTCGAGGAATTCAGGCATATGTTCCGGTGCCCCTATGTATTCGACGCGCCGGTCAACACGCTGGTGTTCGAGGCCGACTTTCTCGCCAAACCCGTGATCCGCAACCGCGACGAACTGAAGCAATTTCTGTCGACCGCCCCGCTCGGCTTCTTGATGACACCGTCCGACGAGACGAGCGTCGCGCGCCGCATCAGGACGATCCTGATGGCTGAGAGAAAGTTGCCGCTAGAATTCCCCAGCGTCGATAAAATCGCGGCCGAACTGCACATGACCGAGCAGACGCTGCGCCGGCGGCTGAAACGCGAATCGATCTCCTATCGCGCGATCAAAGAGATGATCCGGCGCGATGTTGCGGTGCACAAGCTGATCGAGAACCGAAGCTCCGTGCAGGAAATCGCTTTCCAGCTCGGCTATTCGGAAACGCGCGCCTTCTCCCGCGCCTTCCAGCAATGGACCGGATCGAGCCCCGTCCAGTACCGCACGAGACTGCGGGACCAGTTCAGGCGGTAGACCCGCGCACGGGCGGCCTGAACGCTGCGGTGACAATCCGCGTCAGATTCTGTCCTATCAACAATCGTCGCGCGCTCCTAGAATGCGCGAACAAGAAGCCGCGCGCGCAAGGGAGCGCGCGAGAAGCTGGCGTGATCGGCGAGCGGAGTTACAAGAAGCGCCGCGTCGGCAATTCGGGAGGACGAGCGTGCACAAGGTCGAAAGCGTGAAGTCGTCGCGGGCCTTCGAACCGATCGAAACCGCAAGCATCGACGAATTGCGCGCCCTGCAATGGACGCGGCTAGTCAAGGCGCTGCGGCACGCTTACGACAAAATGCCTGTCTATCGCGCCAAATGCCTGGCCAAGGGCGTTCACCCCGACGACCTCAAGCAATTCTCCGACCTCTCTCTGTTTCCCTTCGTCACCAAGCAGGATTTTCGCGAGAACTATCCATTCGGAATGTTCGCGGTTCCGCTCGATCAGGTTTCACGCATCCATGCTTCCAGCGGCACCACCGGCAAACCGATCGTGGTCGGTTACACGAAAAATGATCTCGATCTGTGGGCCAACCTGGTCGCGCGTACGATTTATGCGGCCGGTGGCCGCCCCGGCGACAAGGTGCACGTCGCCTACAATTACGGCCTGTTCACGGGTGGCATCGGCTCGCACTACGGCGCCGAGCGTCTTGGCTGCACGGTCATTCCGGTCTCGGGCGGGCAGACACAGCGCCAAGTACAACTTATAGTCGACTTCGATCCGGACATTATGATGGTGACGCCGTCCTATCTGCTCAATATAGCGGATGAAATGGACAAGCTCGGCGTCGACGCTTCAAAACTTGCGCTGCGCGCAGCCGTCGTCGGCGCCGAGCCATGGACCGAGGCGATGCGGCGGGAGATTAACCGCCGCCTGCACCTGCAAGCCCTCGACACCTATGGGCTGTCGGAAGTGATCGGCCCGGGGGTCGCGCAGGAATGCGCGGAGACCGAGGATGGCCCAACGCTATGGGAAGATCATTTCTATCCCGAGATCATCGATCCGGAGACGGGCGAGGTGTTGCCCGAAGGATCGGTGGGCGAACTCGTCCTGACATGCCTCACCAAAGAGGCGCTGCCAGTCATGCGGTATCGCACGCGCGACCTCACCCGGCTACTGCCGGGCACAGCTCGGACGATGCGCCGGCTCGAGCGCATCACCGGCCGCTCCGACGACATGCTGATCATCCGCGGCGTGAACATGTACCCTTCGCAGATCGAAGAGCAGGTGCTAGCCACGCCTGCGTTGGCCCCCAATTATCTGATCGAAGTGCGGCGCGAAGGACCGATGGACGAGGTCAGCGTGTCCGTGGAGACGCGCGAGCGCGCATCCGACGACGCGATCGCGGCCGCCGCCAGCGATCTGCGGCACAGGATCAAGACCTTCGTCGGCGTATCCGCCGACATAGTCATCAAGCCGCCGGGATCGCTTGCCAAGTCGGAGGGCAAGGCGGTACGGGTGATCGATCATCGGCGCAGCAAGGCCTGATTCGGCGCTATAGTTTTGCAAGGAGAACAGCAGTGAAGCTCGAAACGCTCCTTCCGCTCGGCAAGGTCGATCCCGGTTTGCGGACGCCCGAAACGCCTTTCGACATCCAGACCGTCGGCCGCGATGCCAAGCTGCTCGAAGACATTGGCTACAACGGCGTCGCGTGCGAGGAGACCAAGGACGATCCGTTCATCGTCATGGCGCTCGCCGCGCAAGCAACGACGAAACTGCGCGTCGGTACAGCCGTCGCCATGGCCTTCCCGCGCAGCCCGACCGTGACTGCGATTACCGCCTGGACGATCCAGAAGCTCTCCAAAGGTCGCTTCACGCTCGGGCTCGGACCGCAGGTCAAGGGACATATCGAGCGGCGTTACGGCGTGACATGGAGCCCGCCCGGCCCATGGATGCGAGAATATGTCGCCGCCGTCAGAGCCGTGTGGGACTGCTGGCAGAACGGCACTAAGCTCGACGTTAAGGGCGAGCACTACAATCTCAGCCTGATGGTGCCGCTGTTCAATGCCGGGCCAATCGAGCATCCGAACATTCCGATCCATCTCGCGGCGGTCAAGACCGTTATGTGCTCGGTCGCGGGCGAGGTCGCCGACGGCATTCGTCCGCATCCGGTCTGCACCCCCTCCTACATCGAGAAGGTCATGCTCCCGGCAGTCCGCGCCGGCGCGAAGAAGAGCGGCCGCTCGCTGAAGGACTTCCGTGTCGCGATGAAGCCGCTGATCGCCGCGGCGCGCACCGAGGAGGAACTCGTTCCGAAAGTCCGCGATGCGCGCGCGCGCATCGCTTTCTATGCCTCGACCCCCGCCTATCTCCCTGCCTTCGAGCATCTCGGCTTCGGCGACCTCGCCCGGGAGGCGGCAGTCTTTTCCAAGGAGCAGAAATGGGAAGAGCTGCCGAAGATGATTTCCGATGAGGTCCTCGAACAGTTCGCCGTCATCGGCACCTATGACAAGATCGGTCATAAGCTGCTGGATCGATTCGGCAGGATCGTCACCGATTGCGAATTCTCGATCGCGGTGCGCGACGAGCAGGACCGCGAGACTCTGACGAACCTCGCCAAATTGATCCAGTCCGACGACGGCTCGGTCGCCAGAAAGACCATCATGGGCGATACGGCGTGAGCGCGGACGGGACGCCGATGGTCAGCGCGGCGAAACAGACGATCGCCATCGTCGGCGGCAGCGGCGCGCTCGGCTTCGGTCTCGCGCTGCGTTGGGGCCAAGCGGGCCATGACATTATCATCGGCTCG
>OBLU010005092.1_pt1 | contig 11824 bp, 12 predicted proteins | sample 1518681 | NCBI WGS metagenome assembly OBLU01 (sample SAMEA3539304, study PRJEB22396) | soil metagenome | biome: tundra; feature: field; material: soil | place: USA | collected 2010-05 | depth 0.15 m
CGGAGGGCCGGCCGCCTTTCACCGACCACCACGTCAACTGCTCATGCCATCTTTGCCACGAACTCGAGCGCCCGCGTCGGCTACTCCGGACGCATGCCTTCGCGTGAAAGGACACGCGGGAGCTCAAGCACCGGCCGACGCTTGCTTTGAACAGCGCAGTCGCGCCGTCCCGACGCTCGCTTTGCGACGAATCGGGGCGCGCGGACACTCACCGCTGGCGCCTGCTTCGACGACCCGGCGGTCGTGAGTAGTGACGCCAGAGCGGGCGAGCGCTTCTCGCGCATTGCGCAAGCCGCGCGAAGGCGTCGGCGAGCTGCGGCGGACTGTCGCTTTTCATAGCGGCACCGCTAGCCGAATGCGCAATTGCCGGCTAACTCCAGGCGATGCGGACGATGCCGACGCCCGGGGCCTCGCTGCCGCTGATAGACCGGTCCGGACATCCGGCTCGCCGCGATCGAGAGTGCCCGCTCGCACCAAAGGCAGTCACGTGCGAGCTCGTAGGCTCGTGACCCCCTTTGCGAGGGAGCGGCAGCGCGACGGCGGCTCGTTAGCCTGTTTGCAACTCCTCACGAGCGGCACCAAGCTTGGCGTCGCCGAGCATTTCTCTTCTTTGCCTGCCTGCTTGAATGGCCACCAGGGTTGAAGCATCCAAGTGCCTTGGTTGCTGCGGTATGAGCCTTCGCGGCTCGCTCGCTAATCGTGAGCAGCCTGCTCGCGTGTAGGCAAAATGACCCCCGGACACGCCGGGTGCGGAGGCTGGGTTAGGTTGTGCGGAGGGCTTCGGTGGGGCTGAGGCGGGCGGCTTTGGCGGCGGGGTAGAGCCCGGAGATCATCCCGATGGTGAGCCCGGCCGCGGGCGCGGCGATCAACGCGTAGACCGGGACGATCATTGGCTCGTTTTGAGCTAGGGAGTAGGCGAGGGTCGCGAGCGCTCCGAGGAGCAGCCCGGCAACCCCACCGAAGGCGGCCAGGAGCGCCGATTCGGTTAAAAATTGGGCCGTGATGTGTCGTCGGGTCGCGCCGAGCGCGCGGCGTAGTCCGATCTCTGCGCGGCGTTCGAGTACGGAGATGACCATGATGTTGGCGATCCCGATCGCGCCGACGAGCAGCGCCACGGCCCCGAGGCCGAGCAGCAGGGTGGTGAACTGTCCCTTGGCGGCCGCGCGCGCCTCCAGCGCGTCGACGGGCACGCTGATCTGCACGCCGTCGGGGCTCTGTGGATCGGCGGTGGGCGCGAGCAGCTTCGAGGTTTGCCTGACCTGGTTGACGTTCGCCCGGACGTAGATCTCGGACGGGTTGGGCTGGGCTTGGAAGAGGCGTTCGGCGACGGGTAGGCCGATGAACACGGTGCTGTCCAGGGTGGAGTCGAGGGTCACTGGCTGAAGGATTCCGATCACGGTGAACCAGGTGGCGCCCGAGGAACACCTGGATGCGCCCGCTGACGCTGACGATCTGTAGCGTGCTCGCGGCCTGGGCTCCGAGCACGACGGTCGGGTAGTTCTGATTGGCGGAGTTCAAAAACTGGCCGGCGGCGAGCTTGGCGCTGACGGTGGCCAGCAGCCCCGGGGCCGCTGCGTCGACGCCGATCCCCCCGGTCTGGTTCGTCGGGACGTAGGGGGTTCTCAACACGTTGGCTTGCGGGATCTGGTAGATCGCCGAGGCTCGCTGGACCGTGGGCATGTGCAGGATCGACCCGACGGCCGTGTCGGGCAGTACCGCATTGTTTCCGAGGAACGTCTGGCCGGGCGTAACGGTCAGCAGGTTGGTGCCGAGGCTGTCGATCAGCGCCAGTAGGTTGGCTTGGCTGGAGGCCGACACGCCGACGACGGCGACCATCGCGCCGATCCCGAGCGCGATCCCCAGCGCGGATAAAAATGCGCGCAGCTTGCGGGTGCGCAGCCCCTGCAGCGCCACGGAGAAGAGCTCGTGCGGAGGTAGCCGCGCGGTGTCCGCCTGACCGCGTCGCGGTCGCGGTCGCGGGGTCCCAGGATCCGAAGCCGCGAGCCTCATTGCCGCTGGTCCGCGACGATCTCACCGTCGCTCATCACGATCCGGCGCGGGAAACTCTCGGCGATCTGCTGCTCATGGGTGATCAGCACCAGTGTCGCCCCGTCGGCGGCGAGCTCGTGCAGGAGCGCGACCACCTCTTGCCCGGATTTGGAATCGAGGTTGCCGGTCGGCTCGTCGGCCAGCACGATCACCGGCCGCTTCGCGATCGCGCGCGCGATCGCGACCCGCTGACGCTCACCTCCAGACAACTGCGCCGGGCGGTGGGCGAGCCGGTGACCGAGACCAACCCGCTGAAGCGCCGTCCGGGCAGCCTCTCGCCGCTTGCGCGCGGGAGCACCCGTGTAGAGCATCCCGTTAGCCACGTTGTCAATCGCCGACAACGCGTCCTGGAGATGAAAGCCCTGAAACACGAATCCGATCCGGTGTGCGCGCAAGCCCGCCAGCTCGGCATCTGAGGCGTTGACGACATCACGCCCAGCGACCTCGACGGAGCCCCTGGTCGCGCGCTCAAGGGTGCCGAGCACGGTCAGCATGGTCGTCTTGCCCGAGCCCGACGGACCGACCACCGCGACCTGCTCGCCGGTGGCGATCTCAACGCTCACGCCCCGCAGCGCATAGATCGCACCGGGATACTCTTTCGTGACCGCTTGCAGCCTAAGCGCGACGCCGTTGCGGCTCGCTGGGGATACGCCGGTCGCTCCCCGGTCCGTCTGTTTGATGCTCGGATCGGGTCCCACGCTCATCCCTGGGAGTCGGTGACCTGCAGACCAGCGTGGATTCCCGCACCCGAGATCTGCACGTAGCCCGCGGCGAACAATCCCGGGCGGACCGCGATCAGCCGATGCGGCAGCGTTGCCTCCTGAACGTCATAGCCACCGCCGGCGGTCGCCAAGAGCGCCGTGACCGGCACCGACAGCACGTGCCTGGCCCGCTGCTGCACGAAGTTGACACTCACCGCCGCCTGATCCAGACCGGCCAAGGACCGGTGATGGCCGGTCAGCGCGATCGTCACCGGGATCGTCGCCGAGGGCGCGCCCGAAGAACTGCCCCCACCCGGAACAGAGTTCGAGCTCGACGAAGAGCTGGTCTGAGCGACCGAGCTGACCCGCGTGACCCGGCCGTTAGCCACCGTGCCGTCCGGCATCTCGACGGTCACCCGCTCACCCGCGACCGCTTCGCTGCGCTTGGTCGCGTCGAGCTGCACGCTGACCACCAGCTTGGTCGATGCGGTCTGAAGGATCGCCTGGGCAGCCGCCCCGCCGCTCGAACCGTTCGCTGCTTTTGACCCGCTCGCCGAGGACGACGACGAGTTGCTTCGCTTCAGCTGCGCGGTCTCGGCCTTGAGCAACGCCTTGAGCGCTTGGAGGACCGCCGCCGAATCCCGCGACCTGGCCTGATCCGAAGATTTCATTGCCGACAGGATCGCCGCCGAATTACCGGACGTCGCCGCAGCCGAGGGCTTGCTGCTACCGGACAGCGGCGCCACGCCGCTGGAGCCAGACAGCGGCTTACCGCCGATCGTTGGCGCCGACCCAGCGCCCGTCGGGCTGGTCGTGGCGGTCGTGAGGTCGACGAACTTCGTTCGGGGGATCACCGTCGTGGATGCCGAGCTCGCACCACCAGACGATGCCCCGCCCGCGCTCTGACCGGTGGATCCGAGCACCGTGTCGACCGCGGTGATCCGCTGCGACCCGGGAAGGAACACGATCTGCCCGAGCGCGATCACGCCGGTCTCGGTCAGCCCCAGCGAACCCTGCCAGATCCCCACCGCGTCCGTCGTCCCCGCCTGCCAAACATCATCAACGGTGATCTGGTTTCCGGAATCAAACCCCAGCGCCTTCAAGTCGCGATTGAGCTCGAGAATGTCCGGTCCGGCGCTGTCAGATGACGATAGGTCGCGGTAGGCCGGCGTGGAGCCGTTGAACAGCACGACCGGCTCGTCGGCGATCCTGTACATCGTCTGCCCCGGTCCTATCACCTGGCCGACTGCCGGAAGCGAGGTGATCGTGCCGCTAAACCGGTCATACACCGTGTGCGATTCTGTGTAGCCAAGCGTCCCCGACTCGGTATCGGTGGCGACTAGGTCACGGCGCTTCACCGTCACCGCGCTAGTGGACGCCGACGGCCCACTCGTCCCGTTGCTGGACCCCGACCCGCCGCTGTGGATAATCATCCCGATCGCGATCGCTACGCCCGCGATCGCGACCACCGCCAGAGCGACGCCCCGCCACCGCGATTTCAAGCCGCGCCGAGGGGCGTCCCTGTCCGCGACCCGTCCGCGGAACCGGAATGGCGATCGTCTAGCCATTCACGGTGGCCCGTTCCCGACGCCCGCGCAGGCCTTCTGGGCTTTCTGGACCGCCGGGGACTGGGGGTTGTTCCCGGGTCCGATCGCGACAGCGATCCCGCCGCCGGCGGGGAACGTCGGGTCGGGGTAGTTCGGCACGCCGTGGGTGCGTATGCAATGCGCGTTGGCGATCGCCGCCTTGCGTTGCGCCTCGGGGACCGTCCGCGGCGGGCCGCCGCCCGGCAGCAGCTTCTTGCACGACTGCTGGGCGGACTGAAACGCGGGGGACTGCGGGCTGATCCCGGAGCCCGAGCCGATGATGAGGCCGCCGCCCGAGCGCGGATCCGGGAAGTTGGGCACCCCGTGCGAGCGCATGCAGGTCGAGAACTTCAGTAGAGAGGCGTGGCGGCTGGACCCGCCCGTCCCGGCCGTCCCAGTGGCGTTGCTCGACCCGCCGGAGGACCCGCAAGCGGCGCTCACCAGGCTGCAGGTAACGGCGATCAGCGCGATCCACCGGCTGTGGCGGTGGCTGTTCGGTACCAGCATCTGGGCTCCTTCACGAGGTAGCGCGTCGCACGAGATAACCGCCGGCCCGGGCCGGGGGGCTGATGCTGCAAGTCCGCCGGGAGGCGGTCACGGTGCCACGTGATTGCCTAGGCCGCTGCAGGCCTTGGCGGCGTTCAGGAAAGCGGGCGACTGGGCGCTAAGCCCGGGTGGGAGCTGGACGCTCCTCCCGCCGCTGCGGGGGAAGGTCGGATCGGGAAAGTTCGGCACCCCGTGCTTGCGCATGCACCGCGCGTTGGCGATCGTGGCCTGCTTCTCGCCCTGGGAGACCTTCGGTGGCGGTCCGGTAGGCACCAGATACCGCTTGCACGCTTTCTCCGCGCCTTGGAGCGCCGGGCCACTGAAAGTGATCCCGTCGACGATCATCGTGCCGCCGCCGATGGATCTCCCAATTCCGTCAAAGCCCTCCCCGCCAGGGCCCATCGTCGGGTCGGGGAAGTTCGGCACGCCGTGCGAGCGCATGCATCGCGACAGGGCAATCGGAGAGGCGTTGCCCGTTGCCGTGGTCGCCCCCCCGCCCGTGATTTGCGGGCTCGAGCTGCCACACGCGGAGATCGCCACCGTGCAGCTCACGGCGGCCAGCGCGACCGCAAGGCTGGGGCGGTGGCGGTTCGGTTGCGTCGTCTGCATGTCGTCGGCATCCTCGGGTGGTGGATGAGCGTCCGGGCATGTGTACGGCGCCGGGTGTAACAGCGTCGTAACGCTGTTATGCCGCTGTTATGTCCGATCAGGCATGCTGGGCGCAGATGCCGGCGCGGGCGATCTCCCGCGCCGGCGCTCCACTCAGACGAACGGCTGCACGCCGCAGAGGAGCAACGGGATGAGGGTGCTGGTGGTCGAAGATCATCCAAGGCTCGCCGAGACCGTGGCGACGGTGTTGCGCCGCGCGGGCATGGCGGTGGACATCGCCTTTGACGGACGCGAGGCGCTTAATCGCGTCGGCCTCACCACGTATGACGTGGTCGTGCTCGACCGCGACCTTCCGGGCGTCCACGGCGACGATGTCTGCCGCTCACTGGTCGCCGCTGGCTGCTCGAGCACGGTTCTGATGCTGACCGCCGCCGGGACGCTCGATGATCGCATCGAGGGCCTCGATATCGGCGCTGACGACTATCTGCCCAAGCCGTTTCATCTTGCCGAACTGGTCGCCCGTATCCGCGCGCTCTCGCGGCGCTCGCGTTCCCCGCTCGCACCCACTCTCGTCCACGGCGATCTGCAGCTTGACTGCGCCCGCCGGCTCGTGACTCGGGCAGATAAACCCGTCGCGCTCAGCCCCAAGGAATTCTCCGTCCTGGAGTTGCTGCTCGGCGCCCAGGGCGCGGTGGTGTCCAGCGAGGAGATCCTCGAGCGGGCCTGGGACGACGCCACGGACCCGTTCACCAACACCGTCCGAATGACGGTCAGCCGGCTGCGGGCCAAGCTGGGAGACCCACCGGTGATTCAGACCATCACCCCCGTCGGGTACCGGATCGGAACCCCACCGTGACCCTCGGCGACAAGCGCGCCGGGCTGGCATCGCGGCTGACTCAGCCGCGAACCACCGTCCGATGGCGGCTCACGCTGCTCTACGGCGGCCTGTTCCTCGCCTCCGGCGCCGCGCTGCTCGCCATCACCTACACGCTCGTCGCTCATGCCCCCGTGAGCGGCCCGGCCAACTTTCAACAAGTCGAACTCCGACGCGGCCTGCCGCCGGATGTGACCCCGGACCGCCAGGCACCTGGGGTTCAGCTCAAGGGACCGGTCAACCGTCACATTCCTCTGGGAACGTCGCCGAGCGCCGTCAATCGACTGCTGCGTTCACGCGCCGGCCAAGCCGTGGTCAACTTCGCCGGCTCGGCGCAGCGGATCTCCGATCTGCACCAGCTCGAAGTCGAGTCCGCCATCGCGCTGGCGCTCATGGCGATCATCGCCGCGGCGCTGGGCTGGGTCATCGCCGGACGGGTTCTGCGGCCGCTGCGCACGATGACCGCCGCCACCCAGCAGATCTCAGAAGCCAACCTCCACCAGCGGCTCGCCATGGAGGGGCCGCGCGACGAGCTCAGACAGCTCGGCGACACGATCGACGAGCTACTCCAACGCCTAGAGGGAGCGTTTGACGCCCAACGACGTTTTGTGGCCAATGCCTCTCACGAACTCCGCACGCCGCTGACCGCGGCCCGGGCGCTGCTGGAGATGGTCATCACCGACCCCGACGCAACCGTCGAGACGTTTCGAACGACCTGCGAACAGGTGCTGGAGGAGGGCGAGCAACAGGAGCAGCTGATCGACGCGCTCCTGGCTCTCGCCCACGGCCAACGCGGGATCGACCATCGCCAACCCCTCGAACTCGCGGACATCGTCAGCGACGTGCTGCACACCCAGGAGCCGGACGCAGCAGCGCGGGGCCTGCATCTCGACGTCTCGCTCAATGCTGCCCAAGTCCTCGGCGACGGGCGACTGATCAAGCGCCTGGTATCGAACCTGCTGGAGAACGCGATACGCCACAACACCCCCGGCGGACACGTGCGCCTCCGGGTCCAAACCCAAGACGGCAAGGGCACACTCGAGGTCGCTAACACGGGACCGCTCGTGCCTGCAGACCAAGTCGAGCGGTTACTGCAGCCGTTCCAGCGCCTCGCCGCCGACCGGGTGGGCCACCACAACGGACTCGGTCTGGGACTGTCGATCGTCGCCGCGATCATCAACGTCCACGACGCAACCCTGGACGTCCACCCAGGTGCCGACGGAGGGCTGGACATCGAAGTGCGCTTCCCCCTCGCCCCCCACAGCAACCAGCCAACCACACCAAACGACAGCTCGCGACATCCTCAACCCGAACCACCCCATCCGCCCTCACCGCCCAATCCCGTTCACGTCACGCGGTCATGACGAGGTTGAGCTGGCCCGGGTTCACGGAGCCTTTGGTTCGCGGAGTCTGCCCTCGGAAGAGGAGACCCTCCCGAAGCACTCCCGCCGCATGCCTATCTCGACTACCGGTAAAGGCCGTCCCCACAGTGTCTCGATCGCGCTGATCGCCGTCAGCTGCGGCCTGGCGATCGCCGCTTGCGGGTCCTCGGGCAAGTCGAGCAGCGCCGCCGAGAGCGGCGGTCCAGCGCTCAAGCAGGCGGAATGCATGCGCTCGCACGGGGTGCCGAACTTCCCCGACCCGAGCCCGGGCGGCCCCAGCGTCATTCCCAACTGGATCAACCCGCAGGCCCCCGCGTTCCGGTCCGCCCAAAAGACATGCGCCAAGCTGCTGCCGAGCGGCAGCGGTCCTGGGTCATTGTCTGAGAGCCGGAAGCTCGAGCTGCTCAAGCTCGCGAAGTGCATGCGCACGCACGGTCTGCCGAGCTTCCCCGACCCAACGACCGCGCCCCCACAACCCACCAGCCATACGGGTAACGTCATCGGCATCGGCGGGTCCTATCTCGCGCTCCCACCTCAGTCGCCGGCGCTCAAGCGGGCAGCTGCCGCATGCGGGTCCAGGATCTCGTGACCTCCCTGGCGCTGCAGGACGTCCGCTACGGCCACCCAGGCGTGGCCAACGGCTGAGTCCCCGAGGTGACGACGAGAATCCGGCTCAACACAATCGAAAGCACTCGAGCCGAGAGCGCCCAACCGCTACCCACGTCTCGGACCCCCTCCACACACGAGCGCGGCGGCGCCCGTGAGACACGACACGACCGCCGCGGGACGACAGGCGGAGGCTACGAGAGCAGAACTAGCCGGGAACTCACGAGGCACACCAAACCCGACAGCGAGCGTGGGGCTGGACGTGACTCCCCTTGCGTCGAGGCAGTGGTATCACGCCGCGGCGCTGCTGGTTCCCGGAGCCCGAGTGGTTGCCCATCGCCGCGGTTCTGGCTAACGACGGCCCGCTGGCACACCGGAGCCGATCACTGACGAGAGCCTGCCTTCCGCGCGATGCGCGTCTGCGGCTCGGCTTCCTCGGCGGTCTCGCTGGTGCTCACCTCGGTTTTGATTCGGTAGCCGATCGCAGGGGTGGTGTAGATGATTTGCGGTTCCCCGAGTTTGCGTCTGAGCCGTCCGATCGTGACCTTCACCGTGTTGGTGAAGGGGTCGATGTTTTCGTCCCAGGCTTGCGCGAGGAGGTTCTCTGCGCTGAGGGTTCCGGGGCTGGCTTTGAGGAGGGCTTCGAGCACGGCGAATTCCTTCACCGATAGATCGAGCGCTCGTCCGTCCCGGGTGACGGTGCGTGCGAGCGGGTCGAGCTCGACCCCGGCCGCACGCAGCGTGCGGCTGCGTGCCATAGGCTGGCGACGCGCGAGCGCTCGGATTCGGAGCACGAGCTCGGGGAAGTGAAACGGCTTGGGCAGGTAGTCATCGGCGCCGAGCGCCAGCCCCACGACGCGTTCCCCGGGCGAATCCGCGGCCGTCAGCATCAGGATCATCGTCGGCTGCTCGCTGGCGGTGATCATCCGGCAGATCGTGTCGCCGTGCAGGCCCGGGAGGTCGCGGTCGAGGACGAGCACGTCGTACGGGTTGAGGTTGAGCTTCGCGGCGGCGTCAAGGCCGTCATAGGCGACGTCGACGGCCATGCCGTTGTCGCGCAGCCCTTCCACGACGACATTCGCCAGCCGTGGGGAGTCCTCGGCGACGAGCACCCTCACGCTTGCGCTCCGGCGGGGACCCCTGCGGCGACGGGCAGCGTGATCATCACTCGGAGCCCTCCGTCGTCTCGGGCGTGGAGATCGAGCGTTCCGCCATGGGCCTGGGCAATGGACGCGACGATTGACAGCCCGAGACCGGTCCCGTTGTCTGAGCCGGTCCGCGGCGAGCCGCGCCGTCTGAAGGGTTGACCGAGTTCATCGACGTCATCTTGGGCGAAAAGTTGGCCGCCGTTCTCGACGACCAGGCTGACGCGCGGTCCATCGACGTCGGGCGTGATGCGAATCCAGCCGCCCGGCTCGTTGTGGCAGATCGCGTTGTCGATCACGTTCTCGACCATGCGCGAGAGCAACGTCTCGCTGCCCCTGACCCATGCTTCGGGACACTGCTCCTGCTCAACCTCAAGCCTCAACCGCGAGACATCGTCGCCGCGACGCTCGACCGCGGCGGAAGCGATGTCGCCCAGCGCGACCGTGAACTCGTCGGCGACCAGTACATGCTGGGCGCGGGCGAGCGTGAGGAAACTCTCCAACAGCCGCTCGACGTGATCGAACTCGTGGCGAAGGCGGTCCTCGAGCGTGAGGATGTGCGCAGGCTGCGGCACCGGCTTGGCCATCGCGACGTCAAGCGACGCCCGCATCGTCGCCAGCGGGGTGCGCAGCTCGTGCGAGGCGTTAGCGACAAACCGCCGCTGCGCCTCGAACGCCACCTCGAGGCGCGCCAGCAGACCGTCGATCGTGTCGCCCAGCTCTGTGAGCTCATCGCGCGGGCCCTTCAGCGCCAGGCGGTCGTGAAGGTTGTCCTCGGAGATCCGGCGGGTGGTCGCCGTCATCGTCCGCAGCGGTCGCAAGACCCGACCGGCGACCAGCCAGCCGAGCGCGGCCGCGATAACCGTCATGATCGCCAGCGCGATCCCGGACTCGACCAGCAGCTGATGCAGATCGCCCGCCCGCTGGCTCGCGGCGGTAGGCCCGAGCGCACGCAGGTGCGCGAAGACGACCGCGGGCGATTGGTGGCGGGCGGCCGCGATCGCCTTCACCCTGGCGGGATCAACACGTTGCACCACGGGAGCGAAGCTGGTCGTGTGGCGGACCAGCGTGTAGGTGATCGCGAGCAGGCCGGCACCACAGACGAGGAACAGGCTGGCGTAGAGCGCGGTGAGCCGCAGGCGCACGCCCCGCGCCGGCAGATGAAGCCGTCGGACTACGTCAACGAGCTCGCCGGGGCCTGGCATTAGCGCCTCCAAGGATGCCCGACGCGAGTAACAACGGCGTAACGGGCCCCATGCCGCTCGTGTTACCCGCCGTCCCCTAGAACTGCGATTCAAGCCGTCGACCAAGCCTGAGGCCACCCGCAAGCCATGCACAACTCGAACACCAGCGGAACATCGCACCTCCACCGCCACAGCATCTCGATCGCGCTCGCCGCCCTGAGCTGCGCGGTCGCGATCGCCGCCTGCGGCGGCTCGAGCACCAAGCTCACCGCCGCGTCCAAACCTCCGCCCCCGTTCGCGCTCTCACAGTGCATGCGCTCCCACGGCGTCCCCAACTTTCCCGACCCAACAGCCGGCCCGGGTGGTGAAGGCATGTCGGTCGTTCGGTCACCCGGCAGCTCGACCTTAACGGTCGAGGGCATCCCGTTCAGCGGCCCGGCGTTCCAGTCCGCCATGAAGACCTGCAAGTTCTTCGGCAGACGCCGTGGGCGGCCACAGGTCTCCGAAACCAAGAAACTCATTCAGCTCCATTTCGCACAGTGCATGCGCAAGCACGGCGTGCCGAACTTCCCCGACCCGACGTTCCCCAGCAGCGGCGGGATCATTACGCCCGACGTGCCCGGGCTCAACCTCAACTCGCCGGCAGTCAACCAGGCAGTCGCCGCCTGCGGGTGAAAGAACCTGATCTCGGTGGCGCGGCCGTCGACTTCCGCTTCGCATTCAGAGAAGCCATGTGACCGTCTGACTCGACGTCATGGGGTGGTGCGAACGGGCACTCTCGATCGCGGCGAGCCGGATGTCCGGGCCGGTCTATCAGCAGCAGCAAGGCCCGGGCGCGGCACTGTCCGCATCGCCTGGAGTTAGCTGGCAATCGCCCATTCGGCTAGCGGTGCCGCTACGAAAAGCGACAGTGCGGCGCCGATCTGCCGGCTTCTTCACGGAGTCGCGCTTCCGCGTGAGTGGGCTATCCGCTTCCGTCCCCCTCGGCGGGTAGCTTGCCCACGTGGCTAGTGAGCGTCCACGAGCGGGCGTGGAGTACCCGCGCAACTGGCATGAGCTGCTGGAGTGGTTCCCCGACGACAGAGCGTGCCTGCGCTACTTGGAGCGGTTGCGTTGGGGTGACGGTTTTAGCTGCCGCTTCT
>OBLU010005095.1_pt1 | contig 11819 bp, 19 predicted proteins | sample 1518681 | NCBI WGS metagenome assembly OBLU01 (sample SAMEA3539304, study PRJEB22396) | soil metagenome | biome: tundra; feature: field; material: soil | place: USA | collected 2010-05 | depth 0.15 m
ATAGGGTATTCGTATCAGGCGGCATCTCTCGTGCCCACCAAGGCAAGCGACGCGCTTGCAACGCTACGTGAGGTAGCAAATCGGAAGCGTCTTCCGGTGGGAGCGACTCCTGCCCCTGCCCAACTACCCCAAGGGCAGCCGCAACGCAAGAAGTAGCTCCAGTGTTTCTCTCAGGCTCCCAGAAATGGGAGCCTTTTTTTATGCCGCCACTTCGGCGGTACTTTTGAGAGAACCCTTAATTGCCCCGCCCGCACCGCCGATAGCGTGTCCAATCGACTCCCCGGTAAGTAGAATCAGACCGCCACCGATCAATAGCAGTCCCAAAAGGAACGCAGCAATACGACCCCATGAAACCGAAGGCAATCCAAGAGGGTTACTCAAACTGGAACTAGATGTAGATGTAGAAGTAGCGGCGGGATTTTTGAATGTGTAAGTCCCTGGTAAAACTACTCCCCCACCGCTCCCACCGCCGAGTACTCCCCCGAGTACACCCCCGATTACTCCCCCGGTGTCATTGGAGTTGATACCACCATCGCCCGACAAATTCAGTACTGGGTGGAATCCATCAAGAGTCGGCAATGTGGGAAGCGAGGGTAAGGTAGCCATTTAGTTCACCCCAAAATCCGCATAGCGTAACATCCCAGTATGAATGGAGTTCAAAAACGGAGTAAGATCCGTACCATCGTTTACGATGGAGTCAAAACGTTGTTGATTCGACACCATGTTTTCCAGTGAGGTCTGATTTACTGACGAATTACAATTTACTTCCGCGCGTGATAATGCAGCCTTAGAGCTTGAAAGACACCCTCCCATTCCATCGGGATATTTATTTGAGGTACTTGGTGACGTGCACGATGGACGCGGGCGGCAGGTAGATGCAGGGCAAGTGTCGGAGGGTACCACTCCCGCGTTGCCATCGTAACGCATAGTCATAGATGACGGCAGATTTCCAGTGAGCGAAGTTACTTGCGTGGGTGAAAGTGCGGGTGTACCAGTAGGTGATCCGAAGATCCACGCGGGCGCTCCGGAAGCACCATCCGATCCGGTGGATCCGCCAGCACCCACCGCGCCGCTAGTGCCGATTGTACCATCTGTTCCGTCCGTTCCAGATGCACCCGGTATCATTCCGCCACCGGAAAACAACACTGCTGGAGTCGCGGCCACAGTTCCTGCGGGAGTAACATACGCTCCATCCGTGACCTGCGAAGTTTTTGGTTTCAGAAAATACCATAGCACGGTAAGGATGGTCAAAATTGCAGCAATAATTTCGAGACGTTTTCCGGTGGGAGATTCTGTAGCCATTAGTGAGCCTCAAGCGCAATCAGTTGATTTTGGAATGATTGCAATTCCGTTTGTTGTGACGGTGTGATGTTGGGATTATTGAGCGAATAGTTGCGTATCTGTTGAGTAGCGTTATTTTCCGCCATCGCATTCATGATCGCAGTCTGATAGTTCGCTCCCGCACTCGTGTTTCGCGCGACGCAAGCGGCATCGGTGCTGGAACATGGTACCACCCCATTTGTGGGCATTTGGACGTTAGACCACCATCCACCAGCCGTCATAGTAGCATCCAAAGCGGCTTGAATTTCAGGGGACAAAGTGGGAGCGGAATACACCACGGATGTATCTGGAGTGCTCCCAGTTGCCACGAAAGCGGAACGTCCCGAAGTGACAGCACCGCCTGGAAGGTTCGGATTTCCACGCCCTACTGGAGTGACTGCATTGGAGCTACATGCATACATTCCAGTTTGTTGTGAGTACACTGCCGTCTGACCGCTCGGACATGCTGGAATGTTGGACGCGGTGTTAGCATCGGGTGTCACGGGAGTGGGTGAAACCGGACTCGAAGGGTTGACTACCGCCGATTGAGTCGGGTTTGACGGCATGGTGATATTGATGTTGGTAACCGGAGGGTTTGCCGCCGGCTGTACATTGTTAGCTTGCTGCCCTGCATATGCAGCAGCAACGGCATTAATACTTGCGATTTGAACCCCTGCCTGAATATTAGCCATATCCACATTAGACTGCTGAGTTCCGAGTCCCAATTGCAGTTGATCGGAAAGTGAAGCTAATTGAGCCTGTAAATCAGCGGCAGTAGTAATTCCCGTGGTATTTGCACCCACCGCCGTAGAGTTAGCCGTGCTTGCAGCCTGAATTTGCGCAAGCTGAATCTGCGTGGCCGATTGGATACTCAATCCCTGGAGTTGTGCCGAAAGCTGAGTTATCTGCGCATTGGCCGAAGTTTGCGCCAAAGTAACTTGAGTTGCGGCGGCAATGGCGTTAGGATCCTCCGCCGTGGAAGCTGCATATCCGGTGGTGCTGTAATCCGTGGCAGCCGTGGAAGTCCCATTTTTCCAATACAAATAAAGGACAAGCGCACCGCCAGCAACGATTCCGGCAGTCGCCCACGGATGCTCTGTGATAAGTTGAAAATCCATAGTTACTCCGCTTCCGAAGGTACGTTAAGTGGTTGAGTAATCAGCTGACCCGAAATGATACCGCCCAAACCGGCAATGGTTCGCGCGCCAGTCGCAAAAACAACTTGCGGATTTACGGGGCGTGGTGTATGTCCCGCATAGATGCCCGAGCCGATCAACTGCAAAATCGGTAGAGCAAATTGAGGTTCGAAAACCTGATTCTGCGCGCCTGGATCAAAAACATCTCCAGTGTGGTAGCCGTAAATCCCGCCCGATCCACCAGAGGTGCGCGGGCGTGTGGAAGGGTGAGTCGGCATGTTAAATCACCGTGAGCGGAATGGAGTTACCAGATACCGGAGACAAAGCTGCCTGTAGATCGGAAGCGAATCCGGCAGAAGCGGCTTTAACCACTCCGGTAGTATTTGATTGATTCGAAACTAGAACTGCCAGAATCGCTACTCCGATGATGGCAGTAATGACAGTTACAATACTTGTGATGAGTTGTTCAGACACGATTTTTTACTCCTAAATTTAGAGATCACCTACAACACCACCATAAGTGATACCGGAAGTGACGGTTGGAATCAGACTACTAATACTCGTACTCGCACAGCTTACACCAATCGGTGAGAGGGCCGTACATAGAGCGTTTTTGAACCCCGTGGTAAACGATGTGATAACGTTGCTTGTATCGGCGGACCGAGAAACCAATGTAGCAAGCGCCGCAACACCAACAATGGCAACAAGAATGGTAACCCCTGCCTCCATCACTTTATTAGATCCACCGCCCGCTTCTGCCATTTTTCTTGACTCCTAGTGCTGCTCGGTTTGCGTGATGGGGTAAGTTACCCCACCAATTACTACGGTACCCATTCCCATGCCACCACTCGCCCCACTCCCGAGAGTCGTCTGAATTGTGGACGAAATTCCTGACTGCGAAAACAGACCCGTTTGGGCGGTAAGCTGAGAGAAGAACCCCGTACCTTTCCTCAGAAACAGGACGATAATCACGAGAATCAAAAACGCATCGGAAACAGGTTTCAGTTTTGGTACGTACCCAATTGCACCTATCACCAGTATCGCCAGAAACCAAGTGATGAAATTATTGTCACCCGTGAAATCGCCTTGAATCAGACCATACAACTGACATTGTGAATCGCGCACGGCTGCGATTAGTAGCACGATTCCGGCAATGAGAAGAACGAAGGGCATTACATCGGCCTGTTAGTGGTGGTCTGTCCGGGAGTGGGATTTGGGAGGTGCAATACTCCTACGGTTCCATCAGAGTTAGTGGTGTTGGTTGTGCCCGAGCCACTACAATTGGTGTTGCCGCCGGATTTCAGGCCGATTACTTGCATGTATCCAGTAAGTTCCCCTTTTATGGTGATCCAGACAACGAAACCTACAAGTAGTCCGAAAAAGATGACTCCCGTTTGCCCCATGAGTTACACTCCGATGGTAGAACGTAGAGAGTTACCCGGACCTGGAAGATACACACCGATGAAGTATCCAATCAAAAGTGTGACAACGATCATTCCCGTACAATGATATCCATTCATGTTATCCTCTTTCGCTGAAACCAGCGATCAAAACTGTCTGCCACAAAAAAGCGGCAACGATTAGCAGCCCGACAAACAGCACCCAATTTAGTGCGCTCCCCTGAGTGCTGAAAGGTTGCTTCCACCAATTGACGATTTTATCTATCATGGCAAATTTGTTCCTAATTTTGTACTCCATCCTTTTGCAACGGGGTCGCGCATGGAGGTAATTACGCGACCCCACCGGGCCTTAGTAACGTCCGGCAAACGCTACAGGGCCTAACTGTTTAAGACGATGGCAAGCTACCAGCCTGCGTGATGTTATTCACATACGCCAAATCTTCATATGCTAAAAGTACGTAAGATCCAGCAGCCGCAGTGGAAGCGTTGAGAACCAATTCCATGTTTCCGTATTGCGTGGTGGAAATCGGCTTACTGCGCGACCCGAAATAATACACTCCATACGGGAAATCGCATCCCAAAAGTGCGCGTGTTCGGAGTGCAATTAAAGCGGGTTCCATTTTCCAGAGGTTCGTGAAATTGGCGCTTTGGAGTGCCCACGTGGCAACGTCCGTTCCTGGAGTGCGGGCCGTTCCGTTGTAGAAAACGGCGAACGTCGAAAGGAACTGGCGGAAATTTGCGTACTGCATTGGGAAATCGTTTGTGGGAACGATGGCGGTGAAGATGGTTTGCTTCAACTCGTAAATCGTACCGAGATCCGACATAGGCAGAATCGGTCCGGTTTTGCCGAAGGGGATTTGATCCAGGTAATCCTGATACACAGTAATGGTGGCGGAATCCATAGTACCCGTGTTGCCCTGGTAGACGGCTGTGGTGGTGTCGCCAGCGGCGACCACGGACGCGGGGTTCAGGGTGAGGGTCAATTGCATGGTGGCGTTTACGACGTTGGCGTAAATCGCGCCGCGATAATCGCCATCCGTATAGGCCAGTGGAACGTAGTACCAAACTGTGGCGGTGTCCGAAGTTCCGCCCGCGATTGAGGCAGGTTGCACGAACACGGACCAATTGCTGCCATATTCACCAGCGATTCCCGCGTTGCCGTCCATAGCGGAGGTAAGAAGCGAGGACGCATATTGTCGACGCGATTTTATGGAGTTGATAAAATTGAGGTGCCAACCTGGAGTCTGGATTCTGACGTTGTTATTCAGGTCAGTAAACTGAATCTGACTCAGGATATTGGCAACGCCAAAATCAGTAGGAACGATAGCGGTTACGGCCCCGGCCGTAAATTGCACCGTGACTTTCACATAGAATCCGCGAATCAATCCCACGTTGCGCGGCTGGATAGTGACCACACCTTGCGCACTCGGCACGATGGTCTGGGAGAAAATCTGTTGAAGCATCGGGACGCTTTGCTGTTGCACCATCTGTCGCGCGATGCCGTTAATTTGATCGGCTGTTAGCTGGTTCGATTGTACGACTGCCATTTTCGGGTAGCTCCCTTTTGGTGTACGGTTGTAGTGCTGTAAGTTTACTCCGTTGGAATATTCACATACTGTGAAACGAAGTGGAAAGCTGCTGCCGCAATAAACACCATCAAAATCAGCGTTAGCCAATTCATCGGATGTTTTAGGAGGGGCCAGTTGATGATGTTATCCATTGTTGGCGTCCTCCTATGCTGCCACTGCGGGGTGTTTTGATTTCCAGATTTGACTGACCATACCCATCACGGCGAATCCGAGCACCACCATGATAATCACGGTGATCCAGTTGGCCGCGTTCCAGGTCAAAATAGTGTCTTCTGCCATCCTAGCTCCTAAGTCGGATTTCGAATCCTATGACTAGTGTAACCCCTTTAGTTTCAGGTGTCAAGTGTCAAATTAAGACGACTGTTTTTCGCTTGTGCATGGCAGTCAAGCGAGAATCGAAGGTCGATAAAATCGCATCACCATTCGGTACGGGTTTCAGCACAACGGTTTCCGCCCGAGCTACATCGTGGTAGTAACTATGATACTTTGGAAGTGGGAGCGATAAGTCGGCAGGAACATACTCCATCATCTTTTTTCTATCTCCAGAATGGTTTAGCGCGAAGACCTGGAAAAAGTCAGACTCCGAAAACACGAATCGATCCAGCCATGAAGGACGCTGCGCCAAGATAATCATAGGCACGTGCTTGCTACGTCCTTGAGTTAGCAGCGTCCGAAACGGACGATTTACATTCGGCGGACCGCATACCATGTATCCCTCATCAACATACACCCCCGTGTTTTCTTGCTGCCAGATTTGCCACATCTGATTTTGGACGGCTTCGATGTCGTCAGGTTGCGGATGCACTAGATAAATACCTGGTTTTTTGGGTAAATCCTCAAGCTCGATATGTTGCACCCCTTCCAGATCACCAATATCCATCAACAACGAATCGCGCTTGAAATCATACACAATCCACGGCATACGATCAAAATTGGCATGAGATAGATGCCACGCGGCGGCCACGGTTTTTCCCGTGCCCGTTCTTCCAACTATCGAAATTCGTTGCGTATCGTCTGGCAGTCGCATTCTTACTCGGGAACATGTGGTGCATTATCGGCCATTGGAAAAGTGAACGCGAACGGAGGTGGTACGTTTGTGTTCGCGTTATCTTTGCGCGTTATAGGTTGCGCGACTAACTTAGGCCGATTTGCCCCTTCCGATTTCATACGCATACGATAAGCAGCAAATCTCGTGCCATAGATTCCTCCGCATACCATTGCGAGGTTCACCCAAGCGAGTACCTTTGGGTTCACCACACTTCCGTAGTATGCGGCCACTTGTACCGCAGCATCAGCCAGCAATTTCGCTTCTGCCGGATCTAGTGCGAGTTCCTGAACCTCCAGAAATCCAGCCGCCATCGCGTGCATGGAAAGCAGGATGCCTTCGAGTCCACTTAGATTAGTCTGTGCTTTCGTTTTGCGGGGACCGTAGTGGCTACCGGGAGGTCTACCGCGTCGCTTTCCGGTACCACCACTTCCACTTCCGTTTCCGACATCGGAAGGATCAACTGATTCGAATCCTCCAATAATGGCGGGTTCGGGTTCGGGTTCGGGTTCTGTAACAATGTTATTGCTGCCAGTAATTGCGTCGTCAACGAATTTAGCATCGTTGTTGTTGCCGTCTGGAATAACTCCAGTTGGGATCGTTGTATCTGGAACTGATTTTCTAGCCATTCTTGACCCTCCAAAATTTCTTCATGCCGTTCTTCACTCGCTTCCGCGTGTTCGGCCAATTGATCACTAACTTCTACCACTTCACTTGCCACTGCGCCCGCCGTTAGAGCCACTGTGGTAGACACTTCGGTCGCCACCGTTTCGGCGGCATCCTTTTGCACATCGATAATTACGCCTTCAGGTTCCATCTTACTTTTCTCCATCTACCACCGGATATCTACACGTTTTGTCTTCACCTTGATACTGACATTTTACTGACTCAGCTTTTTCCTCAGCGTGGCCGACTAACACCCCTTTTGCACGCTCAGATTCTCCAGTGACTTGTAGAAGCTTCGTTTGCATTCCATCTGTTTGTACGGTCAAAGTTTCTACCGCCGCTTTGGTTTGCACGAGATGGTCTTCATTACGTTTACCACGTTGATTTCCGACATATGAAAATATGGCATTGACTAATGACACGGCAACTGTAGCTCCAGCACCTACTAATGATATTACCACTGAGTCCGCTATCACTGATTCTTGTCCTCCAATAGTTTTTCGATGCGCGCCTGCCCCTCTTCAAGCGCCTTCAATCGCGTGTCGAAATTTTGGATCACGTTTCCAGCCGTGACTTTTGCATCCTGAATTGATTTCAAAAATTCGTCAGGGTCAAATCCCATCGATTTCAGCATCATATGGATTCCGCTCATACGATTTCCCTCCTAAAAAGTGGTGGTTAGTTTTGTGAGTTGCATAAAACAGTTTGCCGTGGTACCGGGTGAGCCGCCTGATATCGCCATACCTTCCAAAAAATCCGTTGCATTCATACGGTATATTCTACTGATTGAACCCGCCGATATACCAGCAAGGTTAGGAAAAAATCCTGCGATTTGATCCGGTGGTGTTGCACCGTTGAGATTAAAAGTAAGCTCTAGCGTACCACCACCAATATTTACAACTCCAAATGTTGCTTGATAAAATCCAGTTGACGGTGCGGTAAAATGTGTAGGATTCACAACGGTATCGTGGATAGATCCAGTGTCCCAATCGTTCGCAGCAAAAGTTATGGCAACCAGAACATTAGTTGCTAAAATTTGACCTGATTGAAAGCAGCTAGCAGATGGACCAATGCTTCCCCCTCCCCCTCCGGAGGGAACAGTAAACGCTCCTGTGCCATTGAGGTACTTTGTGGCGTCTGCCGGAAGCACCGCGCCAGCTTTCACGTCCGCGACGCCATTGCCTAGTATGACTGCATTTGCCGTCAACGCGCCAGGCGTATGAGTTACCGTGCCACTTCCGGATGGAGTCCCTTTTGATCCATCCGATTTTAGATACGTTCCAGCGCCTGTGAAAAGCCCTGCAATATCTGTAGATGTTGCCGCAACGCCATCCCCGGTTCCATCACCTTTGAGGGGGTCTGTGGTGTGAGCAATACTTGCGCCACCGCCACCGCCGCCGATAGGCCAATAATTTTCTGACATGATCTTACCCTCCTGATTATGTGAGCACCGGAAAATTGAGCAAAATAAACTGTACTGTCACACCGCCCGCCGAACCAAACACCAACTTTAGAGGATTCGGACTCAGCACCGGAAAATACCCCTGCACTCCGGCAGGTACCTTGATAATTTGACCCGTGCCTGGAACGAAAATCGTGGCCACGGTGGCGGACAACGAATTATCGCACCACACAGTTTGCACCATGTTTAGGAAGTTACGACTTTGCATGTTACCATAATCTAGCGCGTAACTTGTGATGGCGGAAAAGTCAAGCGTGAGCGGTAAGCATTTAGGACCACCCTCTGGCATGCCTAACGTACGCTCAAGCTGGATCATAGGTAGCGAAAGCTGGTTCAAAAGTGTTGACATAAATCTCCTATCGACAATTTGGGGCTGCCGGATTCGGTAACGCGATTACAGGGATCATTGATGCGATGATGATTGCTTGTGTGATGATTGGTGGAGGTGGAGGTGGAGGTGGTCCGGAGCTAAGGTAGAATCTAACCCCTTGTGTGAGTTGAGCGGGATCTTCACTTGTTATACCCACTGACAAATCTGGAGCTAACCACGGACCTATCATTGCTCCTTGCACCCACGGTGCGGGTAAAGTAGCTCCATCGAAAATGGTGGTGGCAGACCAGCTAGCAAAAATGGTGGGGGTGGCGGTTTGCAAAAGTCTAAGCCGATTATCACGTATGAGTGTATTTGGTGATTGCGCAACGTACAAAATATAGATCATACCAGAGTACACAAATGGATACGCTTCACGTATCATCGTCAGGCCAGCATCGGTTGGAAAACCTGGATCTATAGTTGCACCTAAAGACCACACCGGATTAGCCAACGGAGTTCCGACTATCACGGTGATAGAGTTGTCGGCCATGATCGCCGGCAGTACGATGTTATTACCGTATATTGCGACACCACCAAACGGAACTGGAAAAACAGTCGCATCGAAGTAGTAAGGTAAACCTACCAATCCAGTTTGATCGATTTCCTGATATATCTGGAAACGCCGACCTGAAATATCGTTGAAAAATGAGTAGTTACAATATACAACAGTTCCAGTGTTCGCATACTGAGTGACATCACCGCCACCTACAGTTCCGACCCCCCAGTCTATGATAGTTTGCGTATCTATCTGAAAATCGATGCCCGAAATGTTACCATGTAATCTCCATGTACCTTGCGGGCCTGTAGGAACCACGGGTGAATAAATGTAGATAGTGAAAAGTACACCTGATACGAAGTACGTACATGCTTCAATCGCCACGCAGTCAAACCCCGCCGCACCCGCCGCACCCCATGTTTCAGTCGCTAAATCGAAGTGCTGCGAAAATGCCGGAGAAACGGTAGCGAGATTTCCTAGTATGTCAACCGATATGCTCTTATACACGATAGTTACTGTGTGATCACCATTGAATGAAGCCTTAAACGTGTAAGAATGCGGCGCGGCATTTCCTAGGGCAACCCAGGTTACACCGTCATCCGTACTTTTCAGAACCTCACAAACATCGTTGATATGATGACCCCAAATATCGGGCGGTGCGACCTGAGTCGCTAGAAAAATGTACAGATTTCCACCGTAGGAAAATGGACCCTCGTGTGCGTTGCCGATAATTTCTAGTGGATTTGGTGGTTGCGTACCCAAGTGCGCGGGGTCGATTTGTACGGGCGGATTTAGCGGCATAGTAACTTTTCCCTTGTATCACCCTAAGACTCATGTTACCATGTACTTGGATAGATAGCAACATCTTCCGTACTCTGGCAAGGGTGACGGTGGCTCAAACTAACTTACGCAAATTTCGGCACGATATCGCTACGCTCAAAAAACGTGGCCTGATTTCCGGTGTTGACGCACGCAGCATCAAACCCACTAAGAAACTTCTAGCTCGCATCGATAGGTTCGATGATGTCCTCTCCGGAAAAGCTACCCCTGTAAAACTCTCTATTTCCGAAACCAAAAACCTCAAGGCTGCCGGATACGATGTTTTTAAGGGTCGCGTTCTCTTCCCTCATTCTATCGGCGAAAAAGTAGGTGTGAGCCATGGACACGCGAAAACTCGTGACTCAAAAGGTACCGAGCATATTACCATCCCCGTTCCCTTCCACGATTTGGAAGCATACGTTCACAACCAAAAGGGAAAGCGTGCAGTCGAATCGATGAAAGGGCGTGATGAATATTTCGGCTTCCGATACTACGGATTCAAATCACGCTCACTTTTTCATGACATAGATTCTCTCATCAACTATCTACAGGAACCTACCAGTGGGGCCGAAGTGGGTATCCTCAACGACCCTTCGAAAAACGCCAAACAAATGAATGAAACTTATCGCAACCTGGAAATTATCAAGGTACATCGGGTGCGCGATTGGACGGCGGCAGGAAACCCACCGCGAAAAAGTAAGTCTCGAAAACAATCGAAAGAGAGTAAGGCAAAATCGAAGGCCAAAAAAGCGCGCGCACCGAAGTGGAAAAAGGATGCAGAGAAGGCTGCCCATGCTGAGGAAATGCGTACCTGGAGGGCAGGGTTATCAGACTCTCAGCGTGAGAAGTACCGCCATAAGGCGCGGATACGTGCTAAGAAATCACAGAATAAAGAAAAGCGTGCTAGAAAATCGACTAAGAAAGTGAGTAAGAAGAATGCAACCTCCGGCAAAAAGGTTAGCCGTTCTCGATCTAGAAACTGACCCGTTCGAATTTGGGAAGGTTCCTAAACCATTCTGTGCGGGGTTCTATGACGGGGTAGAGTTTATCTCCATCTGGAACACTGCGTGCGTTTCGATGCTAGTCGATAGACTCAAAGAAATGCATGAGCCACTTATTATCTTCGCCCATAACGGAGGGAAATTTGACTACTTTTATTTCCTCGAACATTTGGATGCTTCCGATTTGCGCATCGTAAACGGGCGGATTATACAGGCCAAACTCGGAGAACACGAGCTACGCGACTCGTTTGCCATCATGCCGTTTCCGTTGCGAGATTTCAAGAAGGATGAAATCGATTACAATAAGATGCATGTTTCCGTGAGAGAACAACACAAGGCGGAAATCATCGAGTACCTAAAGGGCGACTGCGTTTACCTACACGAGTTAGTGACTGGATTTTTTACTGAGTTTGGCGACAAACTTACCGTTGGCGGTAGCTCCATGAAGCAATTGCAACGCTTCCACTCGTTCACTCGTGGGAGTAAGTCATTCGATGAAATCTTTCGGAATG
>OBLU010005096.1_pt1 | contig 11818 bp, 7 predicted proteins | sample 1518681 | NCBI WGS metagenome assembly OBLU01 (sample SAMEA3539304, study PRJEB22396) | soil metagenome | biome: tundra; feature: field; material: soil | place: USA | collected 2010-05 | depth 0.15 m
GGAAAAACGGTCCAAGTGGCGCGAAGAGTTACGTAGTAAACGGCAAAATGACCGGGGGATTCGCTTTCGTGGCCTATCCGGCGGAATACAGATCGTCCGGCGTGATGACATTCATTGTTAACGAGGACGGAGAGGTTTACGAGAAGGATCTCGGCAAGAAGACCGATGTTGTCGCGAAGAACATGAAGGAATACAACCCCAATTCCAGTTGGAAAAAGGCTGAAGAACAGCAGGAGGAGACTGCCAGCGACCAGCACGCCAAGTAAGAGGCATTCTGCCGCTGAACTCGCTTCGGCGGATTCATGCCCGCTTCGCACACCGCAAAATATGCCTTTTCAGAATCCGCATCTGGCATTGGGCAGTTGCCAACGCCGAGTAACCCTTTGGATCGCCGCCAGCGCGATGGTTCTGAGTTCGGTGGGGTGCGCACATAGATCGAAAACTCCGCTAATCGTCGTGGAAGTTGCGAAGCCCGTGCGCAGAGATGTTCCTGTCTATTCAGAATGGATCGGTGCTACGGTCGGGTATCGACGCCCAAATCCATGCTAGCCACTATCCTCGGCCTCATTCCAATGGCGCTGGTTCTAGAGCCGGGCAGCGAGCAGTGTACCCTGCTTGCATGCGTAATTCTCGGCACGTTGACCGCTTCCTGCATGGTTACCATATTTTTGTTGCCGACCGCGCACCGTCTCATTCATCGCAAAGACGTTCATGATGACGAATTCGAACCCCGATCGAGTGAGGTGATCCATGCGTAACCGAAGTCTAGTTTTGCCGCTATGGCTTCTTCTGTGCTCCCTTTCTATGGGAGCACAAGTGAGCGTCGCGAAGCTTCCAGACGCGCCGCAACTCCAGGCTCAAGCGCAACAGACTGCTCCCGCGCTGTACTTTCCGGCAACCAATCCTGCGGACCCTGTTCCTTTGCCACCTCCGACGGGCGAGCCCCTAACGCGGCAACAGGCGGAGCAGTTAGCCCTCAAAAACAATCCACGGATCAGCGTCGCGGCACTGCTTGCCCTCGCACAGAAGCAAGTCGTCCGCGAGACTCGCTCGGCGTTACTCCCGACTTTGGATGGCAATGTGACTGGGGTTGACGCGGAAGAAGCAAGCCGCCTATCTTCGGGTTCGCTAGCCGCATCCCGGCTCCTCTATCACGTCGGAGCGGGGCTTGACCTCAATCAGCTGATTACTGATTTCGGCCACACAAGCAATTTAGTGGCTTCCTCCTCTTTTCAAGCAAAAGCTTCCGAGCAGCGATCGGAGGCGACTCGGGAGGATATCGTCCTGGCGGCGGACATCGCCTTTTACAATGCTCTGGAGGCGCAGGCCACTCTGCAGGTCGCGGAAAGCACCGTCAATGCCAGACAGGCGGTTAGCGATCAGATCGATGCTCTTACTGCCAACAACCTCAAGTCCACGCTCGATCAGAGTTTCGCGCAAGTCGATTTGTCGCAAGCCAAATTGCTCGATCTCGATTCGCAAAATCAGTTCGATGCCGCAACGGCGGATCTCAACGAGGTGCTCGGAACCACGAACGACCAACAGTACACTCTGGTCGACGACCCGTCGTCCCCTCAGCCGGTCGCGACTTCAGCGGAAGCAGTGATTGCTCTTGCCTTGCAACAGCGTCCCGATCTTCTTGCTCTCAAACTGAACCATGAGGCGGATCTGCGCTTCAGTCGAGCGCAGCACGAGCAGTTGCTCCCTACGATCTCCGGGCTGGGTGTTGTGGGTCTCACTCCCGTCGGATCTCGCACCTATTTCACCACGAATCGGTATGGAGCGGCAGGCGTGAACGTGGGCATACCGATCTTCAATGGCTTCAAATTCCATGCGCAGGCCACCGAAGCCGACCTTCGTGCCAAGGCATCGGACGAGCAGAGCCGCGTACTTATTAACCGCATCGTACGGGACGTCCGTACTGCGTGGCTAAGAGCGAACACCGCACAGAAGAAAATGACTGTGACCGCGGAGCTCTTGAAAGAGGCTAACACCGCGCTCGATCTGGCTGATACGAGGTATCGCGCAGGTCTCAGTTCAATCGTTGAGTTGAATCAGGCCCAGCTACAGCAGACGCAGGCGCAGATCGCCGAAGCTAATGCCCGATTTGACTATGAAGCCGACCTCGCTGCGTTGCGGTTCCAAAGTGGATCGCAGCCATAGGTTGTAAAGGAAGGCAGCGCATGAAGTTCGCAAAACCGGAAGTGAAACGAATTTTATTCGCAACTGATTTCCTGGGAAGTTCACACCTCGCGCTCGACTATGCGGTGGCGTTCGCACAGCACTTCGAGGCCACCATCATCATGGTGCATGCCTTGGAGCTCCTGTATCCGGCGACAGAAGTTGAGATTGAAACATCCAGACCAAGCCTGACACGCAAGCATGCTCTGGAGCGAATGGAAGCCATCGCGCACGGCGTTCGAAGCACTGGACTTGAAGTGGAGACGTTTGTCGAGGACGGGATTCCTCATGAAGTGATTCTTCGAGCCGTCGACCATCATTCGGCCAACCTCCTCGTTCTAGGCGTTCATGGGATCCATCGTGGAGTAGAGCATCTGCTGATTGGCTCCAATACAGAACGAATTCTTCTTTCCACAAACTGCCCAACGATGACCGTCGGCGCCCATGTCTTATCAGGGGTTGATCCTAAGCTGCACTTTAAAGAGATTCTTTACTTCTCTGATTTCAGCCTACAGGCCACCGCGGCTGCTCCGTATGCCGTCTTCCTCGGTAAGGAATTTCGCGCTCCCGTTGATGTATGCCAACTATTGCCCGCGCTGGCCGAGGACGATCCAAGACTCCGTCAAGATTTGGCCGAGGAGTACTGCGAGACGATTCGGCACGAGTTTCCCGAGTCCGACACAAATTGGGCTATACCATCGTTTCACTTGGATCGAGGCATGGAGTTGGACGAAATCATTAAGCGTGCTCAAAGTCAGAGCGCGGGATTGATCGTTCTCGGAATCCATACGGAACCTCAGCTCGGACGTCACCTGCACACCAGTTTTGCCTATCAACTCCTTGCGAAGGCAACCTGTCCTGTGGTTTCCATTCGACACCGCATCCCTGGAGACTTATGACCGAACAAAGCTGATCTCCCGCGCACGGATTAAATGGCGACGAATTGCGTCTACACAGAACGTGATTTCGATCTAGAGCAAGGACGATATAACGGAGAACACCGATGGGCGTCGAGTTTATCGTATTTACACCATGAATGAACTGCGGATAAAGCGGATTCTCTTTGCAACGGACTTCCTGGAGAGTTCCCGGCTTGCTCTGGACTATGCGGTGGCATTTGCGCACCACTTCAAATCCACAGTGGTATTGCTGCATGCGGTGGAATTGTCCCCCGCAGCAGAAGGAGCGGAGGCGGTGACGGCTCAGCCAAGTCTTTCGCGAATAGAAGGGGAGGAGCGACTAGAAGCCTTCGCAGCAGGGCTTCGACGCACCGGACTTGAGGTCAAAACGCTCATTGAAGATGGCACTCCGTGCCAGGTGATACTCAGTGAAGTAAAAGCTTATGCGCCAGATCTCCTAGTCCTCGGTGTCCATGGTATTCATCTTGGTGCGGATCATCTTCTGATCGGATCGAATACGGAAAAGATTCTTTTGACTGTGCATTGCCCAACACTTTCCGTTGGTGCGCATGTTCGTGGTGGGGTGGATCTAAGTCTCAAGTTGAAGGAAATACTCTACTGTTCCGACTTCACACCTGCAGCTGCAGCCGCAGGACGCTACGCTATGCTGCTGGGAAAACAGTTTGAGGTTCCGGTTGAGGTCTGCCACTTGACATCAACATCTTTCAAGCAAGACCCAAAGTCGGCTCAGAAGTTAGCTGAAGATTACTGCGAGGCCCTTTGCCGCATGATGCCGGAGACTGCGGACCCCTGGTGTACGCCCGCCTTTCATCTTGGACATGGCCTCGAAGTGAATCAAATACTAGAGCGAGCGGAAGCAGAGACTGCGGGGCTCATTGTTCTTGGTGTCCGTGCGGAATCACAGCTTGGCCGGCATTTACACACCAGCTTTGCCTATCAACTGCTTACTAGAGCAGCCTGCCCGGTCTTGTCCATCAGAGCCGGGCCCAACGATGGTTGATGGGCAGCGCCGGCGCCGGTTGGGGTCATCGCCAACTACACGCTGGGCTCACGTCCTGTAGTCTTTCATGTTACGGGCCAGCAGAGCCTACGCTGGTCACCTAATTCCTTCATGCTTGCGAAGAAGAAGGAGCCGATGCAGCTGCATGTCGGCCCCGCTTGTGGAGAATTTCTAAATGCAAACACGATTTGTTTTCCGGCACCTGGCACCCTTGGGCGGTGTCCTCCTCGTTCTCGCCGGATGCAGTGGAACTAGGAAGAAGCCACCAGCGCCGCCGGCGGTAGCAGTTGCCGTTGTGCAACGTGGAAATATTTCGCATCTGCTCAGTGTTGCGGGGCAATTTCAGGCCTACCAGGTTGTGGACGTCCATGCAAAAGTGGCGGGCTATGTGCGGCACATTTATGTCGATATTGGCGACCGCGTCCATGCGGGGGAGACACTGGCCACGCTCGAAGTGCCGGAGTTGAACGCGCAATATCGCAGCACCCAGTCCGAGGCGCTGCGGTCCCAGGATGCCATTGCCGCTGCGCGACACGACGTAAGCCGGGCGAAGGCGCTGCACGCGGCGGTGCAAGCCAATTACGACCGTCTGGCTACGGTCTCGGCCAAGCGACCAGGTCTTGTCGCCGCACAGGAACTCGACAATGCACGTTCGCAGGCCGAGGCCACACAAGAGCAATTGGATGCCGCAATAGCGCAGCTATCGGCTGCGGAGGAGGGCGCAAACGCAGCCACCGCGGACCAGCAACGCGTCGGAGCGCTCCAATCGTACACCAAAGTGATAGCGCCCCTAGATGGTGTGGTGGCCTGGCGTTATGCCGATACGGGAGTCCTGCTGCAGCAGGGGACGAACTCCCAAAGTCAAGCCATGCCGCTGATCAAGCTCGCCCAGAGTGATCTATTGCGCCTGCGAGTGCCTGTGCCGGAGAACGCGGTGCGATACGTGCACAAAGGCGACCCAATGCAGATCCGTGTCGACGCGCTCGACCAGAATTTTAGCGGAAAGATCGTGCGATTTACTCGAAACCTGGATCTAAACACGCGGACGATGGAAACGGAAGTGGATGTACCAAACCCGACTCTGGCCATCACTCCGGGCATGTACGCAAATGCTTATATGCAATTGGCGCACCGGGAAAACGTGTTGACGATCCCGATTGTCGCGGTGCAAAGAACACGCAATACTGACACCGTTCTGATATTGAACGCGAATAATCAAGTGGAGCAGCGTTCGGTGCAGCTAGGACTTCGGGGCTCTACTCTCGTGGAAGTGACGAACGGCCTCCAGGCTGGCGATCATGTAGTCCTCGGGGATGCAAGCAACTACCACAACGGAGAGCAACTGAATCCGAGGATCCAGCAGGAACCGGCCAATGACATCATGCATGAAGAGGGTGGTGTGACAGATCCCCAGGAGAATACGGGAGACAGCAAATAATGCCTAACTTTGCTCTGCGCTATCCCTACACCGTTCTCATGGTATGCCTCACGATCCTTGTAGTAGGCATAGCGAATATGACCACAATGCCTGTGGACTTATTCCCAGACATCGATATGCCGGTTGTTGTTGTTGCGACTTTTTACTCTGGCATGCCGCCGCAGCAAATCGAAGCCGATATCACCGACACCTTCGAGCGATTCTTTACGCTCGGCGCTAACATCGATCACATTGAATCGCGCTCGCTCACGGGCGTCAGCTTGATCAAAGTCTATTTTCGCCCGGGAACCGATGGCAATTCTGCGTTGAGCAACATTGCGACACTGGCGCTCGCAGATCTGCGACGCCTCCCTCCGGGGACGCTTCCGCCTGTCGTTCTCGGTATGACGGCCTCCAGCCAGCCGATCTGCCTGGTAACCCTCGAAGGCAAGGGACTGAACGAGACGCAGCTAAAGGACTTGGCGCAATTCACGGTTCGCGACCAAATTGCCAGTGTACAAGGCGCGTCGGTTCCGCAGCCGTTCGGCGGCACGTATCGGCAGATTCAGGTATATGTCGATCCATTGAAACTTGAAGCGCACAACATGAGCGTCATGGACGTTGTCGGCAGTGTGAACGACTCGAATCTGATTCTGCCGGCAGGTGACGTTCGCATCGGCACGCAGGACTTTAATATTTACGCCAACAGCCAAATCTCAACCCCCCAAGCTATCAATTCGATTCCGCTGCGCTCCTCTGGCAATGGGTCCGTGCTAGTGGGGGATGTGGGACACGCAGAAGATTCGGCGGCTATCCAGACGAACATCGTTCGCATCGATGGACAACGTTCCGTGTACATACCGGTACTGAAGCAGGCGGGTAAGAGTAACACCATCACCATTGTGAATGGCATGCGTGCTGCCGTGGCAAAATTAGTGGATATTCCTTCGAGCCTCAAGACCGCGGTTGTCTTTGATCAGTCCGTATTCGTAAAGGGAGCCATCAGAAATCTGCTGAAGGAAGCTGGGATTGGCCTCTTCCTGACTGGCATTATGATTTTGGTTTTCCTGGGCAGCGCACGAGCGACTTTAGCGGCTCTGATCGCGATTCCACTCTCAATATTGACTTGCCTGTTGATCGTGAGCGCCATGGGAGGATCAATCAACACGATGCTCCTCGGTGGACTGGCACTGGTGCTATCTCGCTTGATCGATAACTCCGTCATTGTGCTTGAGAACATCTTCCGCTTCATGGAGGAGGGCGCTGCACCGGCCAAAGCTGCGGGAGATGGCGGCACAGAAGTCGCGCTCCCGGTTTTTGCAGCGACAGTGACGACATCGGTGGTGTTCTTTCCCGTATTTCTCCTGAATGGTGTAAGCAAATACATCTTCACCGATCTTGCCTACGGGGTCGTCTTCTCGATCTTCGCTTCCTACATCTTCTCGATGACACTGGTCCCGCTCTTTTGTGCGAAGTTCATTCACCCCAAGCCGAAAGAAAACGGCGACAATGAGCCAAAAGAGCAAAGCGAGAATACTCCAGCCGAGGTCGACAGGAAGAAGAAACCCTCGATCTTCCAGCGCGGGTTGGATCTCTTCAATCTTGGATTCGCAGGTATGCTGGAGCGGTACGAACGCCTGGCATACTGGTTGATCCGTACACCGGGACTCTCTGCCGCTGTCATGCTGGGGGGGACAGCACTGGTGATTGCACTATTTGTGCCATTTCTTGGCCGCGCTTATTTTCCTCGCACCGATCCGGGGCAGTTCATCGTGAACGTGAAAATGCCAAGTGGTACGCGCATCGAGGTTAGTAATGAAGACATCGCAAAAGTTGAGGATGTTATACGGCACGTCGTTGCCCCCGCCGATTTCGGCATGATCGTCTCCAACATAGGCGTTACCGCTGATCTTTCCGCGATCTACACATCGAACTCTGCCATGGATACGGCATTCGTGCAGGTTAGTTTGAAAGAGAGCCATAGGACCGGTAGCTACGTCTATATCGAAAAAGTGCGCGACGCTCTTGCTGCACAGCTGCCGCAGCTGAATACCTATTTTCAGGTGGGCGGCCTCGTGGATTCCGTTGTCAATCAGGGGCTACCAGCGCCAATCGACATTCAAATCTCTTCGAACGATCAAGAGGCAGCGTATGCGCAGGCGCAGAACCTGGCGACCAAGCTGCGCGCATCGAGTAGCGTTTCTGCAGTCTTCATCCCGCAAGATCTGAAGTACCCGGGGCTTGAAATGGACATCGATCGCGAGCGAGCCAGTTTGATTGGATTGACACCCAAAGACGTTGTCGACAACGTGATTACGGCTCTTACCTCGAACGGCGTTATCGCACCGAGCTATTGGATTGATCCTAAGACCGGCAACAATTACATGCTCACCGTTCAATATTCCAATCGACAGATTGGCCACATGAATATGGAGGAGTTCGGGAATATCCCGCTTCGCGGCAAGGACAGCCAGAGCTACACGCCCCTCCGCTCGGTGGTGTTTACGAAGCAGATCGATACGCCAACCGAGGTCGACCACTATCAGTTGCGGCGGGTCATCGATGTCTACGTGCTGCCGAGAGCCGAAGCTTTGAATTCCGTCAGCAAGCAAGTGAACCAAGCCATAAAGAATGTACCAACGGAAAATGGTATGGGCGTGATGATGCATGGAGCAGTGCAGAGCATGGATGCATCTTTTTTGCGGTTTGGCCTTGGAATTGTCCTGGCTGTCGTGCTGGTGTATCTGCTGCTTATGGCACAGTTCGCCTCGTTTATTAAGCCCGTCATCATTCTGATGGCAATCCCGCCCGGGCTCGCGGGTGTCATCGTGCTGCTGGTGCTCACGGGCTCCACTTTGAATGTCATGTCACTGATGGGCGTGATCATGATGGTCGGCATCGTAGTCTCGAATAGCATTTTAATCGTGGAGTTTGCAGGCATTCTGCATGAACGCGGATCCAGCTATAGAGAGGCGGTGGTACAGTCGTGCAAAATCCGCTTGCGGCCAATTCTGATGACTTCTCTAGCAACACTGCTTGGCATGATCCCGCTGGCTCTTGGACTGGAAGCGGGAAGCGAGCAATACGCTCCGCTCGCGCGTGCAATCATCGGCGGACTTTCAGTCTCGGTTGTCGTGACAGTTTTTCTCGTACCGGCCGTGTACATTCTCGTGTACGGTCGTCGGGACGACAAAACCGACAATACAGATCAGAAATTGCTGCCTGAGGGCGGCCCTGCCTAGCGAAAAAGACTCCTCTAAAACGAAACTCCTGCCCCTCACATTCATGAAATGTGTACGGTACCCGCACGTTCCGAACTCCGCGAGATCTGTTCTTTGATGGTAAGCGTCAGGGGAAGCACACGGTTGACGTGTGAGTCCGCGGCCCACGCGACCAGAAGGATTCAGCTGAGGTACAAGAGAAGAAACTAATTCTTCGCATAAACTGGCCCGGCTTCGCGAGATGGCGGATCGGAGACCGCACGAATATAGGAAATGAGCGCCTCGATGTCTGACTTGCTGAGAGTGTTTCCCCATGCCGGCATGAGCGCTGATTTGTTGAGGGCCGGGCCGCCATGGCTGATGATGGCTGTCAGATCGGCATCGCTGATTTTATTCAGAGTGTCGCCCTCGGTGAAGGGATGCGGCTTGACTTCCAGGTTGTCGTAAGTTCGAGACACGTTCGACGGTCGACTCGGGGTTGAGGCTGGACGACGACGGGTTGTTGCAGCAAGCTGCCCGTCTGCGTGGTCTGCTTTCCGCCGCATGAGGGGAATACCGGTCGCGACCAGGATCACGAACGTGCCGAGGGTTAGCGTGCCCAGGTACCACGTGGCGCTGAGGCTCAGCATGCGCGTCCGAACCTTGGTCGAGAACAGGTGCAGGAAGACGTTCTGTTGAATCGCGAGCGCGCGCTTCAGGGTGCTGGAGCCGGTGCCGCTGCGGAAGATGGAGCGCCACACCCGCGTGCCGCGCAAATCGTCGAAGTATTGGTCGATTGTTTTCGCCATGCTGGTTTCTCTAAGTCAGACCCTTACAAAGGAATCCAGCGCCATCGGCGGAACGTCAGTGGACCGATCCACCAGCAGATCGCCGTCGTCGTTGAGCCAGATGCGTTTCCAGGGCAGGGGCCGGGGAGCGGGTCCCTCGATTTTGTCTCCGGGCTTGTGATCATCTTCGGCCTGGACGTAGAACTTGCTCCCGTGGCACGGGCAGGCAATGATGCCCAACTCCGGCTTCCATGCGGTCATACAGCCCAGATGCGTGCAGATTGCGCTCAGCGAGAAGTAACCTTCTTGCGAGTGGATGATGTAGATGGCCGAATTTACGTCGAGCGTGACCGAGTCGAGCGGATAGCGGTCCGGCTTGCCTTCATTGACTACAGGCGACGGCTCGTAGAGGACGTTTGGCTCGAGATATTGATATGCGAAGGCCGCACTGCCGGCAGCGGCGATGCCCAAAGAGCCCAGCCCCAGCTTCAGGAAGAATTGACGGCGGTTCGCATCGTCGATCTTTTTCGGTTCGTCTGCCATTGTTGCCTCTTGCCTACTTCTGTAACCCCGCGCCGATCGCGGCTACCGAGATCAAGCCGGTCGGCTCCGCAGGCAGCAGGTTGTATGACTCCATCGTGATGGTGCCCACCGGACAGCGCATTGCGCACAGCCCGCAACGGATGCATCGGGTCTCATCCTTCAACATGGCGGAGCCGGTGATGACTCCCAGGTCGTCCGCGGCAACTTCGTCAAACTCCACGCCGAAACATTCCTGGTTGTCGCGGATGTGCTGCACGGTCTCGGGCTCGAACGCAATGCGGTCGAGCGAAACCAGTTCCAGGCATTTTTCCGGGCAAACATCCACGCAGCCGCCGCACAGGATGCACATGCTACCGTCTTCTGGCACGCCTTCGAAAATCGTGTTGACCCAGCAGTGCAGGCAGCGCTGGGCCTCAGCAATGGCAGCCGGCGCATCATAGCCCACTTCCACTTCGGTGACGCCGGTGCGCCGTTCAAGAGGAAGCATCGGGACGGGCTGGCGGTTGATGTCCAGATAGTCCAGTGGCATGCTATGCCGCTTCAGGATTTCGACCTCGATGATGGGCTCGGGATGTTTGTTCTTGCGGAGGTATTCGTCGATTCCGACTGACGCGCGTTTGCCATCGCCCACGCTGTCGATAATCAGGCGTGGACCGAAGACACAATCGCCGCCAGCGAAGATTCCGGGGGCCGAAGTCATCAGCGTTTGCGGGTTGACGGCGATCAAGCCGCGTGGAGACAGCTCGACTCCATCTTCTGGCGTTAGGAAGTCGAGGCGCGGGGCCTGGCCGATTGCCATAATGATCGTGTCACACTCGATCTGGCTTTCGCTGCCTTCGAAGAACGCCGGGTTGAAACGTTTGTTCTGGTCGAAGACCCATTTGGTTTTGAGCGTCTCCAATGCAACCACCTTACCGTCCTTGCCAATCATCCGCTTGGGGCCCAGACCGGGGTGCATGCGGATGCCTTCCTGTTCGGCTTCCTCAATTTCTTCGAGAGCGGCAGGCATTTGGTCGCGTGGCTCGAGACATACCAGGTTTACTTCCCGCGCGCCCATGCGCAAAGCGAAAAGAGAAATGTCGACCATCTCTTTTGTGGCGACTGCGGTCAAGTTCTCCGCAGAAGGCTCGTTATCCTGCACTCCGCCCGAATGCTGACGCACTACTTCGCGCGCCGCCGAGCGGGCCACGTCCATGGCCACGTTGCCGCCACCAATCACGATCACTTTCTTGCCGATCGTAAATTTGTAGCCCAAGTTTATGTTGAGCAGGAAGTCAATGCCTTTGTGCACACCATCGAGATCAACACCGGGGATGCTGAGATCGCGACTGCGGTGCGCACCTACGGCGATAAGCACGGCGTCGAAGCCCTGACGGCGTAGGTCGGAAATTGCGAAGTCTCGTCCTGCCGCGTGATTCAGCTTGAGCGTAATATCGCCAGTTTCAAGAATCTCACGCACCTGCGCTTCCACTACATCGCGCGGCAAGCGATATTCAGGGATTCCCAGGTACAGCATTCCGCCCGCTACCGGCGCGGCTTCGAAAATCGTGACGGCGTATCCCATTAGGGCGAGATCGTGCGCGGCCGAAAGTCCCACCGGGCCGCCGCCGACGACCGCCACTTTGAAAGGAAGCTTCTTTTGCCCTCGTCCTTCATTGACGTTGATGGGATGTTTTGACTCAGGCCCAAACTGCTCGGTAAGAAAACGCTTTAAAGCGCGAATGGAAATGGGCCGGTCAATCTCGCCGCGTCGGCAAGCGGTCTCGCAA
>OBLU010005097.1_pt1 | contig 11816 bp, 12 predicted proteins | sample 1518681 | NCBI WGS metagenome assembly OBLU01 (sample SAMEA3539304, study PRJEB22396) | soil metagenome | biome: tundra; feature: field; material: soil | place: USA | collected 2010-05 | depth 0.15 m
GGGCGGCTGCGATCGACGCGATGACGATGGCGTCCCGCCGCTCCGCTGGCCAGCCTGAGCTGCCTGCGATGACCGTCGGCAGCCCGAACTTCCGTTCCAGTTCCTCCCGCCACTGCTGGACCAGACCTGCGGGCGTGATCACCAGGGACCGGCCGGCCAGGGCGCGCAGCCTCAGCTCGGACAGCACCAGGCCGGCCTCGATTGTCTTGCCGAGCCCGACCTCGTCGGCGAGGATTGCCCGTCCTCGCATCCGGCGCAGCACCGTCTGCGCCGCCTTCAGCTGGTAGTCGAAGGGCTCGAAGCGCAGGCTCGCCGCGGAAAGGAAGGTGTCGAAGCCGGGACGGGACCATACCCGGGCCGCCTCGTCAACAAGTGACGCGCGCTCCGCGGGCGCTGCCGATCCGTCAGCGAGCCGAGCCAGCAGCGCATCGTAGATCGCCGGCGCACCGGGCGGGTCGGCCACGCGCGATGGCACAGCAGTCAGCTGCCCGGCTGCCGGGACCAGGCTGGGACGCGAGCTCACATCGCGGGCGCGGCGGCTGTCGTCCGGCTGAGCCTCGGGCAGCGCTGCCGTCATAGGGCGGCTCCTCCGGGGGGACGGGGGGATGGCGGCACCAGGCTAACGGGGGGCACTGACAACCGGGCGCTGAAACGCCGGCCGGCCGGGCACTCGGTCGCGCCCAATCAGTCCGAATGGCCGATGCCGGCAGTCGTCAGCATCTCGCCCCGATATTGTCCCTGGGGTGACAGCAGACACAGCGGATGTCTTCGATGCAGCCGCGGCCGAGTTCGCCACCCGGGCGCACCAGGCCGCCGGGAAATTTGACGGTGATCCAGGCGAGGCCCGGCTGCTGCTCGAGCTGATGCGCGACGACCTGGGTCTCGCGGCTCCGGGCGATCTCGGCCCTGGTGACCTGCGCAGCCTCCTCGGTAGCTATTCCCGGCAATTCACGGCGCGGGACCGGGACGACGCGGCGGAGGTCATCGCGGCCGCGCGGGGCCTGCTGGAGTTTCTCGCCGAGACCGGGCGGATCGCCGGCGTTTCCCGGCTGAAGAGTGAGCTTGACGAAATCGAGCCGGGTTTCCTCGACGCTGCCGGCGAGTTCGAGGACGGCGAGTTCGAGGACGGCGCCGCACTCAGGGAGGCATTCGGCCTTCCCGAACGGCTGCCCGCAATCCGGCTGCCCGATCCGCCGGAACTCGCAACGGCCGCCCGGCACAGCACGCTGCTTGGCCGGGCCAGGGCGCTGGCGATCTGGGCCGGCGGCAAGGAGCTGACCGACGACGGCATGCTGGCCCGGCCGGACCTGCTGGCTGCCGCGCGGCTGCTGGACATACCGGTACCGGAAGGCGCCGACAGCATCGCCGACGTGGCCGAGCTGGCTCAGCTGTGGCACTTGTCATGTGGTGTCTTCTTTCTCGACGACGAAGGTGAGCGAGCGGCAGCGGATGAGTCTCTGCGCGACTGGCCGGACGGGGACGACGACGCAGTGCTGGACGTCTGGTGCGCGGCGCTCGGCCACCTGTGCGGCTATAGCCTGGAGATCGACGATGGCAGCGGGAAGTCGGGCCTCGGCCTGGGTGCCGTGGGCGGGGGCCTGAGCATTGCCCTTTTCGTGGCCCGGTGGGCCGGCCTGCCGCGGGACGAGTGCAGGTCCCTGGTGAGCGAGCTGGCAGTTGCGGAGATGAGTGCTGCCGCCGGACGCAGGGCGCTCGCTGCGTGGACCCGGGCGCATGGTGACCCGACCGACCTGCTGCTCGGCAGGCTTGCCGGGCACGGCGCGGTCGAGGTCGATGGCGAGGTGGTCCGGCTGTCCAGGCTCGGCATGTGGCAGCTGCGCGAGGAACTGGCCGGTGTCGTGGACATGCCCCTGCTGGTGCCGGCCGACGAGATGACCGCCGCGGACCTAGTGGATTTCGGCCTCAGCGCGCCCGAGGATGAACTGGCAGCTGAGCAGCAGGCCTGGCTGGCCGCCCGGCCCGCAGCCGATGCCGTCCGCGAGCTGCTCGCGGTTGGCGCCAGCGGCGGGGCGGCCGAGCGGATGACTGCCGCCAGCCTGGCGCAGGCGGCCGGCCCGGACGGCGAGCCGCTGTGGCGCGAAGCCCTCGGCAACCCCGTGCTCTGCCCCTACGCGAAGCTCGCGCTGAATGAGCTGGCCGGCCATGACCCGGCGGCCGATCCGCTGCCCGGCCTTGACCTGGTGGCCGCCGATGCTGCGTGGCTGCTCGGTGACACGGTCCTCGCCATGGCGGATGCGGCCGACGCCGACGAGCTGGCCGGCGTACTCCGCGAGGCGCTCCCGCCGGGCAGCGAGGAGCAGATCTTCGAGGTGATGTGGCGCTCGGCGAACCCGGCGGCGAGGCAGGCACTCGAGGTGCTCGGGCGGCAGCACCCGGACAAGAAGGTCGCCAAAGCTGCCCGGAAGGCCGCGCACAAGGCGGCGTCGCAGGCGGGGCGTAACGGACAGCGGCAGGGACCGGTGCGGCCGGCATGAGGGGCGAAAAATTCTTGCCTGCTGTCAGTTTTCCGTCCGGCTAGCCTGGCTAGGTGACAGCCGGGGACCTCGGGCCGGGGGTGGACAGCCGGCCCTACGAGCGGGCAGATGACCGGCCAGCTGGGAAGGAGACGTCGTGAGCCAGCAGCTGGACGGCCCCGGCGAGGCTGGTCCGGCCGGGCGCGAGCAGGCGGTAACCGACGAGGTGGTCGCGAGCTTCGCCAGCGCGGCCTCGCCGCGCTACCGCGAGATCATGCAGGGCCTGGTACGGCACCTGCACGCGTTCGCCCGCGAGGTCCGGCTCACTGATTCCGAATGGCAGCAGGGCATCGAGTTCCTCACCCGAGCGGGCCACATCACCGACGACCGGCGGCAGGAATTCATCCTGCTCTCGGACGTGCTCGGGCTGTCGATGCTGACGGTAGGGATCAACGCCCCGGCCTCGGCAGGCGCGACCGAGTCGACTGTGTTCGGGCCCTTTTTCGTGGCGGGCGCGCCGGAGGTGCCACTGGGCGGCGATATCGCCGGCGGGGCCAAGGGGCGGCCGTGTCACGTCTCCGGCACCATTCGCGGCACCGATGGGACGCCGGTGCCGGGCGCCCGGATCGAGGCGTGGGAGGCCGACGAGGACGGCTTCTACGACGTGCAGTACGCGGGCAACAGGATGGCAGGCCGCGGCCGGCTGCGCAGCGGCGCGGGCGGCGAGTTCCGGTTCTGGTCGGTGCACCCCGCCCCCTACCCGATCCCCGACGACGGCCCGGTGGGCGACCTGCTCGCTGCCGCCGGCCGGGGCCCGATGCGGCCCGCGCATCTGCATTTCAAGGTCGACGCTCCCGGCTACCGCATGCTGATTACCCACATCTTCGTCGCGGGCGACCCCTACCTCGATCGCGACGCCGTTTTCGGCGTCAAGGACAGTCTCATCCTCAGATTCGCCGAGCGGCCCGCAGGACCGGGGCCGGAGGGCCGGCACCTCGATGGCCCGTGGACCAGCGTGACCTTCGACATCGTGCTCGCCCGCCAGCAGGACGAACCGTAATGACCAGCAGCGCCCATGCCGCCATCGGAGCGGACCTGGATTACGCCCCGCAGGCCCAGCTTGGCACGTCGGCCGACGGCGACCGCGAGACCGATGTCCTGGTGATCGGCAGCGGGCCGGCTGGCGCCGCCGCGGCGCTCGCGCTCGCGACGCTCGGCGTGCACCACATGGTGATCACGAAGCACCGGTGGACGGCCAACACGCCCCCCGCGCACATCACCAACCAGCGCACCATCGAGATTTTCCGTGACCTCGGCATCGAGGCCGACGTGCTCGCCCGGGGTACCCCGCACGCACTGATGGGCGACACCGTCTTCTGCACCAGCCTCGCCGGAGACGAGCTTGGCCGGGTGCGCACCTGGGGCACTCATCCGGCCAGGGAGGCCGACTATGTGCTGGCCAGCCCCTCGCCGAACTGCGACATCCCGCAGACGCTGCTCGAGCCGATCATCGTCGGGCACGCCGCTTCGCGCGGCAGCCGGGTCCGATTCGACACCGAATACGTCGGGCTGGCCCAGGACGCCGATGGCGTCACGGTCCGGGTCCGCGACCGGGTGACCGGCGGCGTATTCCGGATCCGCGCCAGATACGTCATCGGCGCCGACGGCGGACGCAGCGCGGTGGCAGACGACGTCGGGCTGCCGTTCGAGGGCGAGATGGATCTGGCCGGGAGCATGAACATCGTCTTCCACGCCGACCTGTCGAAGTACGTCGAGCACCGGCCGAGCGTTCTGTGCTGGGTGCAGCCTGGCGCCGACATCGGCGGCATCGGGCTCGGTCTGGTCCGGCTGGTGCGGCCGTGGAACGAGTGGCTCATCGTGTGGGGGTACGACATCCGCCAGCCGCCGCCGGAAATCGACGACGAGATGGCCACGCGGATCGTCTACCAGCTGGTTGGCGACGACGCGATCCCGGCGACGATCAGGTCTACCTCGCTGTGGGGCAGACCGTGAGCGGCGTGACTGGCGACCTGTTGTCGGGGCTGCCCGATGATATCCGGCAACTGCTGGCCGCGCCGCCTGTCCTCGAGAAGATGCTGCTCGAGCTAAGCGCTGCGTGGCCCCGCCTTTCCCAAAGCCAGGCGCGGATGGCCGACGCGCTGCGGCTGTTCGTGATCACTTGGGATCCCCTCGAATGGCTCGCGCCGCGGCCTGCCGGGTTCGCTACTGCCAACACCGACCCCATCGAGCTCGTCGTCTACATGCCCACCTGGTCACTGGCCGAGCTGGCCACCAAGCAGGGAGCACGATGGCAGCCGTGCTCAGCGCGGTGGCTGGCGCTGCGGTGGTGACGGCCGCCGCACATCAGGACGCGGTGACCTCACGCCGGTACCCGGACCTGGTCAGGCAGCGGGCGGTACCGGACCTGCTCTCCAATCCGACTGCCGGGTCCGCGCTCGGTCAGGCCGACATACTGGGGGTTTCGGCACGGTGGGAAGATATCGGGCTCGGTGCCATCACCGACATCGTGCAGCACACCTTCGGCCTGGTGGACCTCGATCGCTCGCCGGTCGAGCTCGCCGCGGCTGGCTTTCACCTAAGCTGCCCCGCCTGTGCGGGCAGGCGGTTCAAGTTCCCAGCCGACCTGGCCGACGCCCGAGACGGGATGTGTCCGGCCCACCGAGCTGAGGCTGAGGCGGTGATCAAGAAACGCCTGGCCCGGGCGAATGCCAGCAACCCTGACGGATGGGGAGCACTGACCGATGCGAGCCTTCGGCTCGAGCAGCCGCATCTTCCGGGCGGGCTCGCGACTAGGCTGGCCGGTGCCGGCGAAGCGATGTACGTCGTCCCGGATCCCGAGGAACTTGCGATGCGCGCCCGCTTGGTCATCGAGGCGGCCAGCTGGTTCCCCGGCCGCGGCCGGGATCTGACCATCGCGCTCGGAGGGGAGCCCGAGCTGGCGGGCCAGTTTCCCGACTGGCTGGCCAGCCTCGTCCTTGACCTGGGTCGTGCGGGCCTGGGATCTGAGGCAGCCGCGGTGGGCTCAGCTCTCGCCCAGGTCGACCCCGGCGGGCAGGCGTTCTTCGACGGCGATATCGCGGTGGCGCTGGCCGAGTCCGGCTTCGCCGACGAAGCCCGCACCCGAATCGCCGCGAATCTGGCGCGCTGGCCTGACGACCTCTGGATCCGGGTACATGCCGGTGATGCGCTGGCCGCGCTCGGCGACCGCGAGGGGGCGGAGGCACATTTCGGTGCCGCACTTGAAATGGCCGAGCAAGCCAACGATTTTGCGGGCCGGTCCGACGTGGTGGAACGGCTCAGGCGCATCGGCCGCCCCTCGCTCCAGGACGAGCGGGGCCTGCCCGTGGTCCAGCGTCACCAGAGCAGGCCCAGGCGCAGCCGGGCGCAACGCGAGGGCAAGCGGCAGCCCGGATCAGGCACCGCCGCAGCGGCGACCGTGCGAGGATCCGGCAGCGCGGCCACTCCGGTGCGAGTGACCCACGCCGCTCCGACGCCCAGGGTGATGACACCAACAGCAGCCAGGAACATCCGGGTCTTCCGGTCATCCTCCCGAGTTATCTCGTGGCAGCAGAAAGCCGCCGCCGAAGCGATCACGAGCCCGATCTTCCAGTAGAGGCTCACACCGGTACTGGGATCCTCTTGAGGTTGCTGGCCAGCTGCGTGATCTTGTTATCGACGTTCAGGAGCTTGGACACGTCGATCGCCATCAGCCCGAGACCGCAGATCACCTTCAAGGCCCGGATGAACCAGCCGGCGATCCCTGAGATGTCCAGGGTGAACGACGGCACCAGGGCACCGAGAGCATCGGACGGCGCACTACCCGGCTGCAGCGGGTCCAGCGGTGTCTGGCCGTTCACGAAGTTCTTGACCCATGCCTGGTTGCCCTCAATCTTAGCCAGCGCGGTCTGCATGGCCGAGGTCTGCGCCGCCGTGATGGGCGTGTCGTTCTGAACCCAGTAATCGAACTGGGCCTCGGTCAGCGTGCCCTTCTTGGCCAGCGCAAGTGCCTGGCTGTACGTAACGGCATCAGATGCCATGTCAGTTCTCCCTGCTCTGATCTTCGAGTTCCCGCTCACGCCGCTGGCTATCCCCGTGGACACGCTGCGGTCACGCACCCGGTCCGCGGCATGCTCTCCTCAGCCTTGGCCCTGCCCGGGGCACGAGGGCTGGGCCGATCCAGGCCCCCAGGCGGCCGGTAGGGCAACGCGTCCGGCGCGCTTACCACACGCCCAGAGAAGCGCCCCGCTGGCTACGGCTGGCGGGGCGCTTCCATGATCGGGTGCCAGGACTCCCGCAGCCCGCCCCGCGCCACATAGCCTTCCGGCCCGCGAAGGTCAGCGACGGGAGCGCGGGGCGGCTCGTACCAGCCGATCGGGCAGCGGGCTCCTCACGGTGGAGCCGCCCAGGCCACACGCGTGACCGCTACCGGAAGGCACACGGACTGTCGCCGAACCTCTACTGGTCGAGTATCCGGGGCCCGTACGCACGCGTCCGGCTGCCCGGCGGGTTCCGGGTCGGGCACCGGCTGTAGCGGACCTCCGCCGGCACTGCAAGCGCGACACTAGGGGCGGACCCGCCCGGCGCCCGCGTGGCGCAGGGGCGGGGCCGCCAGTCCCCGAGAAAGGATCACCAGTTGAAGAGACTTCTCCTGCCGGGCGCCGCGATCGCCGCGGCGGCTGCCCTGACCCTGGCCGCAGGGCCGGCCTCAGCCAGCACGTCAGCATCCGCCCCGGCGGCGTACCGGCATGCGTGCGCCGCGGCGGCACCGGCCGGGCACGCGGAATGCCTGTCACTCCGTGCCGCCAAGGCGTCTCCAGCGAGCCGGGCTGCGTCGTCTCAGGTGCCCGGTTCCTACGGTCCTGCTGATCTGCAGAGCGCCTACAACGTGGCAGCGGACGCGGCGGCGCGCGGCAGCGGGGAAACGGTTGCGGTCGTGGACGCCTACGACGACCCGGACGCCGAGAGCGACCTCGCCGTCTACCGCTCGAACTACGGGCTGCCAGCATGCCCGACCGCTGACGGCTGCTTCTCCAAGGTCAACGAGGACCGCGCGGCGAGCCCGCTGCCGCCCCCGGCCGGGACCACCGGGTGGGATATCGAGGAATCACTCGACCTGGACATGGTGTCGGCGATCTGCCCCAACTGCCACATCCTGCTGGTGGAGGCGAATTCCACCTCGATCAGCGATCTTGGCACGGCCGTGGATTCGGCGGTCAGCCTCGGCGCGGTAGCGGTGAGCAACAGCTACGCGTCCGATGGCGAGTTCGCCGGCGAGACCGCAGATGACATCTACTACGACCATCCCGGCGTGGCCGTGACCGCCTCTGCTGGGGACAGCGGCTATCAGGTCAACTTCCCCGCGGTGTCCCCGTACGTGACCGCGGTCGGCGGCACGTCCCTGAGCCCTGACTCGTCCGTGGCACGCGGCTGGACGGAGACCGTGTGGGGCGACGGCACCGAGGGCACGGACGGCGACGGCACCGGGTCCGGGTGCTCAGCGTACGAGCCCAAGCCCTCATGGCAGGCTGGTGTCTCTGACCCCCTGTGCGGTGACCGCACGGTCGCTGACGTTGCGGCCGATGCCGACCCGAACACGGGCGTGGCGATCTACGACACTTATAACGGCTTTGGCGGCTGGCAGTCGGGGTGGGGCGGGACCTCGGAGGCATCGCCGATCATCGCGGCGACCTACGCGCTATCCGACCCGGACACCTCGGCTACGGTCGCAGCGGGCAGCTTCCCCTACCTGCACCCGGGCCTGCTCTACAACGTCCCGGCCGGCAGCACCGGGGACTGCGGTAACTATCTCTGCCAGGGCGGGCCGGGTTACAACGGGCCGACCGGGCTCGGCACGCCGGACGGCGCAGGCGCCTTCACCGGCCTTCCCGACACGATCACGGTCACCAGCCCCGGCACGCAGCACAGCACGACGGGAACCGCCGTCAGCGTTCAGGTCAAAGCCAGCTCCAGCGCCGGCGCGGTGCTCTCCTACAGCGCGACGGGGCTGCCCGGCGGGCTGTCCATCAATCCCGCCTCGGGGCTGATCACCGGCACTCCGGGCACCGTCGGCACCTTCAGCCCGGTGGTGACCGTCTCCGATAACGACGGCACCCCCGGCACGGCTAGCTTCGCCTGGGACGTCACCAGCAGCAGCCCGCCTCCGCCTCCGAGCGGGTACATCAAGGCCACGAAGCTGCCGCCGCTTGTCCTCGACGACACCGGCGGAAGCCTGGCCAACGGCAACCGCATCCAGGTGTGGGACCAGGCCGGCGCTGGCAGCAGCGGCGTTGCTGCCAACCAGAAATGGACGATCGTCAGCAAGGGCTCCTACGACGTGATCGAGCTGTCGCGCAGCACCAGTCACTGCCTGGATGTCGCCGGCCGCGGGACCGCTAACGGCACCAAGGTGCAGCTCTGGTCCTGCAACGGTGGCGTCGACCAGGAGTGGAAGCCTCTCGCGGGCGGTCAGCTTGAGGCCGTGTATGCCTCATCCAAGAGGGGCACGGCCGTGGTGCTGGATGACCCGAGCGCCCGCGGTAACGGCACCAAGCTGCAGATCTGGCAGTCAAATGGGCTGGCACAGCAGTTCTGGACGCTGCCGTAGCAACCTGACTAGGAGAATCCCCCGGTGCTGCAGCAGGCCGGGGGGCAGTGCCCCGCTGGCTACGGCTGGCGGGGCGCTTCGCTGCCCGGATAGCCGTAGCATCGGGCGCCGATAACAACCCGGATCACCACACGCGTGAGCATCCAGTCACGTAACGTAGCGCCATGAAATACGAAATCATCGCCGCCGGCCCGCTCTTCCTCAACCAGTTCGAGGACCACTACATTGTCGGGACAGACGTCACTGGACGGAGACTGCCTCCCACGACTACCTCGCGGTGTACAAGGCAGACGTGAATCTGCGGCTGGCCTGGGCATCGAACTGGATGGCGACCTGTCATTCGAGGGCTGGACCTTCACGGATCGCCTGATCAGGCGGTTCCTCGCGGACGCCTTCCGGCAGGGCGCGCTCGTAGCCCGCTGGACCGTCCTGCATGTCGACGGAGGTCGCTGCTACATGCCTGATCCGGACCGCTTTGGCATGGACACGGTGGAGTCCATAGTCGAGGGCCACGACGAGGGGATCGCGTGGACCGCTAAGGCGAGTGAGGTCGCCCTGGCCCGGCTGCTGAACGACATCGTCGGCCGGCCCGAGCCGTACCAGATGGAGCGCTACATGAAGCAAGCCGGCGTCATCGAGGTCCCGGACGAATAGGGCTGCGCGCTCGGTGCGTGCTGCCCTGGGCGAACCGCTGCAGCGCGTCCATCACCTGGCGGCACCTCGCCCCGGCCGCACACCTGGCGCTGCAGTACAGCTCATCGCCGTACACGCGGAACCGGTAGCCTCAGCCCGCGCATCGGCGGCTGCGGGGCTCAGGCATGGTCATGGTGCCGTGCGGACCGCCGTTCACCTTTTTCGGGATGCCGCGAACACGCTCGCCGATATGGTGCCGGCTGCGACGGCCGCTGCTACTCCCTGGACGACGGTGCTCTCCGCAAGGCCACTGGTGTATGCGCGATAGGCGTCCCGGTCCATGAGAGCGGTGACCAGCCATCTGCCTTCTTCGCCGGGCAGCGACTCCCGGTAGATGACAGCGGGCGCCTGCTCGCTGTCGGGGAGCAGCGCCCGGTATCTGGTGCCGGGCGGATCGCCCGGGACGTCAAGCCGGATGGGCATGCCCCTGCCGGCCGGGATGTCCAGAATGGCGTCGGCGACAGCGCGGGCGGCCAGGGGGGGCAGTTCGCGCATCCTGCGGATGAAAGCCTGCGGCACCCGGACGGCAGAATCGTCATCCGGGGGCGCTGCGCCTGCCGTTTCCGCGCTCACACCCCCGAGGCTATGCTGCCTGGCTGGCGAGTGTCCACGGCTCCCAGGGGTCGTCATAGGAACTCGCTGAGGGCTTCGTCGGCTGGCTGCGTGGGCGCGGACCGGGCCTGCGCGGATTCGCCGACGACCTCTCCAGTTTGCGTCGCGACCTTGAGGGTCAACTCGAATTTGCCGGCTGCCTCGCGGACCGTGTCGCTGGCCTTTATGGCCTGGTCCGCTGCCTGGCGGGCTTGGTATGTAAAGCCGCCGAAGGCGATGCTGCTCGCGTCGGGCAGGAGCAGCAGGACAACGATCGCGAGAACCGGCAGCCAGGCCGTGGCTCTGTGCGGGATTCCCAGTACGTCCCAGGCGACGCTGATCACTACAAGCGCCCCGAGCCAGCGCGTGAACCGGAGGGGCGCGTCGTCGCGGAGTTTCCGCCAGGCGTCGGCGTCGAGTTTCTGGACGGTGCGCCAGGTGGTAACTAGCTTGCCCGCATCCGCGCCACTGCCGGGATTGTCGCTGTCGTTGGCTGACATGGCGAGTTCCCACGGTAGCGGGAACGTCAAGGGCTAAGCAGTTAGTTCCTGTGCTTCCGTCCGTCCGACAGGGCCCTGAATGCGGCAGCAGCGCCCATTTCCGGGCCCGGAAGCCAGAAGGGCGGGCCAGGCTGGGACGCCCTTCGACATGTACCTGCAGGAGTCCGGGATCGTGGCCGAGCGCGGGTAGCGGGCTCCGCGGTCAGCTGCCGACCGACGGGCTAACGTCGGCCTCGGGCTGGTCCCAGCGCGGGTCATCACCGTGCCAGCCAGTCTCCTTGTTCACCATCTGCACACCGCCCGCCAGGGCATCGAACACGGCGTGCACTACCACGTTCGCGAACTCCTCTGCGGCATGTCATCGCGGGCTATCAGGTTGTGCCCGACGCCGAGCATGCGCTCGTACAGCTCGTCCGCGAGCCGCCCGGCAGCCTGCCTACCGTAATCCTTGCCCATCTGGCCACCCTCCGGTTCCGCCGGATGATTACCGCCATATGGTGGCGCAACGGGGCGTGATCCCGCAGGAACACCGCAGCCCGCCCATCTGCGGGCACCGGGCTCGGGAGCGGTGCCATTGTGCTGCGGGAAGGACCCGGCGACATGGCCAGGCCGGGCAGGAACGCGCCGGGCTGGGTATTGGCCAGCTGCCGAGACCGCCGGACGCTAGCGCCGAGCTTATATTGACTCCGTGAAGCCGCCCCGTCGCCTGTCGATACCAGGCTGCATCGGCTGCGGAGCGATGAGGCAGTATGAGAGCTGTGAGGGGGCTGCTCCGAGCGCAGGCTCGAGCTCGTCAGCGGCGATTACGACGAGCTGACGGCGGCGGCGGCTTGCCGTGTTCGCCTCCAGGGGCTCCGGGCCGTCATCGGGGAACTGGCCGCGCAGAGAGCCAGGCCCGGACGAGTGGCGGGTCGCGTACGAGGCGCTTCAGCA
>OBLU010005099.1_pt1 | contig 11815 bp, 8 predicted proteins | sample 1518681 | NCBI WGS metagenome assembly OBLU01 (sample SAMEA3539304, study PRJEB22396) | soil metagenome | biome: tundra; feature: field; material: soil | place: USA | collected 2010-05 | depth 0.15 m
CCACACGATGGAGGCCTACTTCACCTGGTACCCGAACGGAGCAGACGCGTGAGCGAGCTGGAGGGGCGCGGTGCCGCCTGGACTGAGGAGCGAGGGACGGGCGACGAGGGAAGGCGGCGCCTGAAGGCGCCCCGGAAGCGAGCGGGAGACACCGCGTGAGCAAGTACCTGGTGAACAAGTTCCTCTTCACCATCGACCGTGACCCCGAGCTCGTCGAGCGCTACCGCACCGACCCGGCGGGCACCACCACCTGGTGGGAGGCCGAGCAGGCCAACAGGATTCTCAACTGCCACGCCGGCGAAGCCTCCACCTGGCTGTCGTTCACCGACCACGAGCGCCAGGCCCTGTCCACACACGATCACGTCGCGCTCTTCGAGCTGGGCGCTCACCCGTTCCTGACCCTCACGCTATGGATCGCCATGTTCGAGCGAGACCACGACGAGCCGCTCGCCATGCAACTCGGCTACGCGGCCAGGCTCGCCCATGTGACCCTGCCCTACCCCGACATCAGCACCTGACCTACTCAAGGACGCAGCATGAGCAACGACGCACCTGCAGTGGAGACCGATGTCCTCGTGGTCGGCTCGGGACCGGGCGGGGCGGCGGCCGCGCTCTTCCTCGCCACGTACGGGACCCGGACCCTGGTCGTCACCAGGTACGGGCACCTGTCCGACACGCCCCGGGCGCACATCACCAACCAGCGGACCATGGAGACGCTCCGCGACATGGGCCTGGAGCAGCGGCTGATGCGCGAGGCCACGCCCTGGGAATGGATGGGCAACACGACCTTCTGCACGAGCCTGGCCGGCGACGAACTGGGCCGGATTCCGTCCTGGGGGACCGACACGCGGCGGCACCACGACTACGAGCTGCAGAGTCCGTGCACCATGCTGGACGCGCCGCAGACCATCACCGAGCCGGTGATGATGCAGGCGGCCCAGGCCCGCGGGGCCAAGGTGCGGTTCGACACTGAGTACCTGTCTCATGTCCAGGACGACTCCGGCGTCACGACGCAGGTCCGGGACCGCCTCACCGGAGCGGCCTACGCCATCCGCTCGAAGTACCTCGTCGGCGCCGACGGCGCCCGCAGCAAGGTCGCGGCCGACCTGGAGCTGCCGTTCGAGGGCCCGGGGGCGGTCGGCGGCGCCCTGCACATCATCTTCGAGGCCGACCTCACCCGCTTCGTCGCGCACCGGCCGTCGGTCCTGTACTGGATGCTGCAGCCGGGCGCCGAGAAGGAAGGCGTCGGGCTCGGCGTGCTGCGGATGATCAAGCCGTGGACCGAGTGGATGCTCATGTGGGGCTACGAGGTCGCCGCCGGCCCGCCCGAGATCACCGACGAGTTCGCCCGCGAGCTGGCCGTGAAACTGGTCGGCACCGAGGACTTCGAGATGCGGGTCACCTCTACCTTGCCGTGGACGGTGAACCACCACTACGCCACGACCCTCGCTGACCGGCGGGTCTTCTGCGTCGGCGACGCCGTGCACCGGCACCCGCCGACCAACGGGCTTGGCTCCAACACCTCGATCCAGGACTCCTACAACCTGGCCTGGAAGCTGCATCATGTGCTGGCCGGCCTCGCCGCCCCTTCCCTGCTGGAGACTTTCAACGCCGAACGCGCCCCGATCGCCCGGCAGATCGTGGAGCGGGCCAACCAGAGCATCGCCGACACCGGCCGGATCGTCGCCGCGCTGGACGTGGACGACACCACCAACGTAGACAAGCTCAACCAGCAGCTGGCGCTGCGCACCGCGGCCGGCCCGGAGGGCGAGAAGATCCGGGAGAGGCTGCGCGAGGCCATCGCCTACAAGGCGTTCGAGTTCGACGCGCACGGCGTGGAGCACAACCACCGCTACGCGTCCGCGGCCGTCGTGCCCGATGGCACGCCGATGCCCGCCTTCACCCGTGATCCCGAGCTCTATGCCCAGCCGACCACCTGGCCCGGCGCGAAGCTGCCGCACACCTGGGTGACCCGGGCCGGGCACCGGGTCTCAACGCTCGATCTCGCCGGCCACGGCGCGTTCAGCGTGTGGACCGGCATCGGCGGCCAGGCCTGGGTGGACGCTGCCGCCGCGATCACGGCCGAGACCGGACTGGCGATCACCCCCGTCTCGATCGGGCCGGGGCAGCCGTTCGAAGACCCCTACGGCACCTGGGCCGAGCTGCGCGAGATCGAGGACGGGGGCCTGCTGCTGGTGCGCCCCGATCTCTACGTCGCCGCGCGGCATTCGATGGCGCCCGCCTCCGACGCGGCGGCCGAGCAGTGGCTGCGGCAGGCGCTGACATCCGTGCTCGGCTGAGTACATCCGCGGCGGCACCGAACCGCCTTCACGATGAGGTGAATCCTGATGAGCGCAGAGGCATCCAGCGCGGCCATCGCCGCAGGCCGGCCGATCGTGTTCCGCAACGCCACGGTACTGACCATGGACCAGGCGGGCGTGATCGACGGGGGCGACGTTCTCGTCATCGGGGACAAGATCGCGGAGGTTGGCCACCAGGTCGCCGCGCCCGACGGCGCAGTGCAGATCGACGCCAGCGGCGGGATCCTCATGCCGGGCATGGTGGATACGCACCGGCACATGTGGCAGACCGCGCTCCGCGGCCTCGGTGCGGACTGGACACTCACGCAATACTTCGTCTTCTACTACCTGACCTGGGGAAAGATCTTCCGGCCGGAGGATATCCAGGCCGGCAACCGGCTCGCGGCGGTGGAGGCCATCGACGCAGGTGTCACGACCACGGTCGACTGGTCGCACGGGCTGCAGACAGTCGAGCACGGTGATGCCGCCGTCGATGCGCTGCGGGCCGTGCCCGGACGGTTCGTCCTGGCCTATGGCAACCTGCTCGGCGCGCCGTGGGAGTGGGCGAACAGCGCTGAATTCAGGAAGTTCGTCGAGCGCCGATTCGGATCCCGCGATGACATGCTGGGCCTGCAGCTCGCCTTCGACGTCACCGGCGATCCGGAGTTCCCCGAGAAGAAGGCGTTCGAGGCGGCCCGCGACCTCGACCTGGCGGTGACGACTCATGCCGGGGTCTGGGGAGCCACCAACGACGACAGCATCAGGCTGATGTGGGAGAACGGCTTCATGACGCCGAGAGTCACCTACGTGCACGCGGCCACCCTGAACGAGGACTCCTACCAGCGGATCGCGGCAACCGGCGGCTCAGCATCGGTGTCCACCGAGAGCGAGCAGAGCGCCGGGCAGGGCTATCCGCCTACCTGGCAGTTGCGCAAGCATGGCATCCCGGTATCCCTGTCGATGGACACCAGCGTCTGGTGGAGCGGCGACCTCTTCTCTGCCATGCGGGCCACGCTGTCGGCTGACCGGTCACGTGAGCATCTCGCGGCGCACGGACGGGGCGAGACCGTCGTGCACAATCACCTGCGCGCCGAGGAGGTAGCCCACTGGGCCACCATAGGCGGCGCGCGCGCCCTCGGCCTTGACTCACTGATCGGCAGCATCACGGTGGGCAAGAAGGCTGACCTCGTGCTAATCAAGAACGACGACTCACCGGCCATGTACCCGTTGCTGCATCCCTACGGCAGCCTCGTGTTCCAGGCCGGCCGCGGCGACGTGCACACCGTCGTCATCAACGGCACGGTGGTCAAGCACGCGCACCGGCTGGTGGATGTCGATCTGCGTGCCGCCAAGGACGCGGTCGGCCGCACGGTGGACTACGCACGCTCGACCATGGGCGAGGATGCCTGGCAGGAAAGCCTCACCCCCGAACTGCCCGCCACGCAACGGATTCCGAACCCGTACACCTACACCAGTTACGACGGTGGCGAAGCGCGTCACCAGGCCCAGCAGGATGAGCCCGCGCCCGGAGCGGCACCGGAGATCTGACGGGAGACCGCCCGCGCGGCATTCGATGGCGCCCGCCTCCGACGCGGCGGCCGAGCAGTGGCTGCGGCAGGCGCTGACATCCGTGCTCGGCTGAGCACACTCGCGGCGAACCAAGCCGCCATCACGGTGCGGCCACTCTTATGAAAAATTCATTAACGCGCCCGCACAAATAGAATGGCTTCGACGTCGGTCCCCGAGGCCCGCCCGCGCCTTTTACCGAGGTGGGCGGCGCCAGGGAGCAGCGGCGGGCGAGCCGCCTCGTGCTCTTCAGCCTCCGCAGGAGGAGACCACGGCGCCGGGCGACCCGCCCAGGGCCCGGCATGCGGTGAAGCGCGCCACCACCCCCGGTCCGCGGCGCGCACCTGCGCCCGACCGCGTCCGCGGCCCCATTCTTACCGGATCTTAGTCAAGAGATCGCAGGTCACGGGGAGTGGAGCGGCGTCGCATCGGCCCGGTTCGCTTGATGTGAATCCGCAAACGTATTGCTTACGTGAGCCGTAATGTCACCGCCCGCGCGAAGGCGCGCTGGCACGGTCAGTCCCATGGACGTGTACAAGCCGCCCAGCGGCTACCAACAGCACAAAAAGCCCCTGTATTCGATCCGGGGTGCGCGTTGCGGGCGCGGTGCCACTAATGGGAGGAAACTGTGACACGGTACAACTCACGAGGCACTCGGTCTTCGAGCTGGAAGCTCAAGGCCGCGGCCGGCGGCGCGGCTGTCGTGGCTGGTGTCGGCGCTGGCGTGGCGCTGACCAACCACACCACCGCAGTCCACGACAGCGCCTACTCCTACGGGTTCGGTAATGGCGGCTACGGCAACATGCTGAGCTCGGCCGTCACGAACCTGCAGATGGGCGGCGTCTCCTCGGGCGTAAGCCTGCGGGCACTCCAGGAACTGGGCGCCATCCATGGCATGGGCACCCAGTTCAACGTCTATAAGCATCACCAGCGGAGCATGCTGGCCTTCGAGCGCGGCCAGGTCGTGCTGCTCACGCACCACTTCCTGGTCGTGCGGGGCCTCAATGGCCAGATCACCGTCTGGAAGCTGTCGGGCAACACGGCGGTCAAGAGCGTGGCCACCACGGCCGCGACCCAGGCGGTGGCGCCCGTCGCTGCGGTACCCGTGCTGACCACCGGCACCGCGGCCACGGCAGTGACCGGCGCCATGCCGGTGACGACGGTGCTGAACAACACCGCGGTCGCGGCGCCGACCACCACGGTGGTCTCGGTGACCACCGGCACCACCACGGTCACGGTGACGATCACCAACACCCCGACCGCCGCAACCGTCGCCCCGGTGGCCAAGGTGGTCACCCCGACCACGACCGCCGTCGTGCCCACCGCGGCCCTGACGTGGCGCGGGCTGGCCGCGGGTGACCTCGTGTTCGTCGCCGGGTCGGTGTCGCACCACACGAGGGTCGCTCAGCTGGTCCTCATCGAGGCGCTCGCCACCACCACCCCGACGGTGACCCCGACGATCACCCCGACCCCGACCGTCACCCCGACGGTCACCCCGACGACCACCGTGAAGCCGACGGTCACCCCGGCCGTCACGGTCACCCCGGCCGTCACGGTCACCCCGGCCGTCACGGTCACCCCGACCGTCGGGACCACGGCAACCCCGGCAACTCAGCCCACGAAGTCCTGACTTCGAGGTAAGGGGCCCGTTTCCCTTGGTGAATGACGCCTATGCGCCCGCCCGCACCGTGACCCCGTGCGGCGCGGGCGCATTGGCGTCATCGCCTGCTGACGGCAATGGCGCCGCACTTCCGTTGCGTATCTACTGGGCGCAGCGGGCCCGGCCGCAAAGTAACGCAACGACGACGACGCGTGACATGGCATGACACAAGGCGAAGAACCCCCACGAATTCTCGTGGTGACCGACGAACTGGACGTCGGCGGGCTGATCCAGGACTCGCTCACGCTGCACGGCTGTGAGGTGACCACCGCCGCCACGGGCAAGGACGCCTTGCGTCAGGCCGGAAGCGCGGACCACGACCTCATCGTGCTGGACGCGGCGCTGCCGGACCTGGACGGTCTCGAGGTGGGCCGCAGGCTCCGGGCCAGCGGCGACAGCACTCCAGTGGTCTGGCTGGCCGACCCTGGCACGCACATGGAGGGCGCAGAGGACGTGGACCACTACATGACGAAACCGTTCTCCGCGGACGCATTGACGGCCCGCGTGCTCGCGGTCATCGGCCGCGCGGACGGGGCGGCCGTCGGTGAACGGGAAACAGGCACCAGGCTTCACGCGGGAGACCTGGAACTCGACGAGTCCCGGTGGACTGTGCACCGGGCGGGGACGCCGGTGGAGCTCAGCCCCACCGAGTTCCGGTTGCTCATCTACCTGATGACCAACCAGGGGCGGATGCTCAGCCGGGAGCAGATACTTGAGAACGTGTGGGGCCACTCCCGCCGGACCCAGATCGTCGACACCTACGTGAGCTACCTGCGCCGCAAGCTCGACTCGCTGGGCCCGCCGCTGATCCACACCCAGCGGGGCGTGGGCTACGGCCTGCAGCCGGACCCGATGCCGTCTGGCGACTAGCCTCCAGCGGACCTAGCCTCAACGGAACCGCCCCAGTGGCCCCAGCCGAGCGGAACCGGTCAAGGGGAACAGCGGCTGCCGGAAAGCTGTTGGCCCGGTGTTGGTTACCGGACGGCGGGAGCAGGCTCAATGACGCAACGCGTGCGCGATCACCTGGGACGATTCGGTATCTGGCGTGGTGGCAGCCAGCTCACGCCGGAACTGGCCGCAGGCATCGAACAGTTCCGCTACGGCACGCTGTGGGTGGGCGGCTCGCCCAGCGGCGATCTCGCCCTGGTCGAGCAGCTACTCGACGCGACGACTACCCTCACGCTCGCCACTGGCATCGTGAACATCTGGCAGGACGACGCCCACGAGGTCGCCGCGTCGTTCAGGCGGATCGAGACCCGCCACCCGGGCCGCTTCCTGCTCGGCGTGGGCGCGGGCCACCGCGAGGCCATCCAGCGGTACGCGAAGCCTTACGAGACGCTCGTGGATTACGTTGACGTGCTGCTCGGCGAGGGCGTCCCGGAGGCAAGCCTGGTGCTGGCCGCGCTCGGTCCCAAAGTGCTGCGGCTGGCCGCGGAGCGCACGGCCGGCGCTCACCCCTACCTCGTCACGCCGGAGTACACCCGGCAGGCGCGCGCGATCCTGGGCCCGGGGCCGCTGCTGGCCCCGGACCACAAGGTCGTGCTGGACACGGACGCAGACCGGGCGCGGGCCGTCGGCCGCGAAAGGGTGCGCACCTATCTCGGCCTGGTCAACTACACGAACAACCTGCGCCGCCTGGGCTGGGGCGATGACGACCTGAGCGGGGCCGGCAGCGATGCGCTGATCGACGCGCTCGTCGCACGCGGCAGCGCCGGCGAGGTCGCCGCGCAGCTCACCGAGCATCTCACCGCCGGCGCCGACCACGTGGCCATCCAGATGCTCACCGCACCCGGCGCCGACCTGCTGGATGCCTACCGGCAACTGGCGCACGCACTGGAACTCTGACTCACGCGCGTCCCGCGGCTAGGGTTAGGGCCTTGCGCCGTCGTCTGGTTCGGTTATCCCCTCGCGGGCCGGCGGAATGGGCTGATCGGGAAAGGCTGATTGATGAGCCAGCACGGCACGCGCCGAAGAAGGCGCCGTTCCGTCACGGCCGTGGTGGCCGTGGCCGTGGGAGTGGTCGCGGTGGCGGGTGCGGCAGGCGGGTATCTGCTGCTCCGCACCACGGGCAGCCCGCAGCAGACCGCGACCAGCTACCTGCGCGACTGGCAGCGCGGCAGTTACCCGGCCATGGACACGGTGAGCGTGGACGTCCCGCAGGCCGGGCTGGCCGCCCCGCTGGGCCGGGCGGCCGCGGAACTCGGGACGCGCCGCCTCCACCTGGTGCTCCGCCGGGTGACGGTGTCCGGAGGGTCTGCGCAGGCGCGGTTCACCGCCACCGCCGACCTCGCCAGCGGCCATGCCTGGACCTATCAGGGGCAGCTGCAACTGGTCCAGCAGAACCGGCGGTGGCGGGTGAAATGGAGCCCGGCCGACATTTACCCGGGGCTCCGGGGGGGCGAGCGGTTCGTGCAGCGTGCCCTGTGGCCGACCCGGGCGCCGGTGCTCGCCGCCGACGGCACGGTGCTGAGCTCACCCCAGGTGATCGCGCAGTCCGGCTCCATCTCGCTGCTGACCGGCGACGTGGTGCCCGCCACCGCTGCCCAGGCCAGGGCACTGGGTGCCCCGTATCAGGCGGGTGCCCAGATCGGCCAGGGCGGGATCGAGCAGGCCTACCAGAGCCTGCTGGCTGGCCGGCCGTCGCTGACCATCCGGATCGAGGGGCCAGGCAGCAAACTCGATGCGACCGCCGCCCGCTTCACCGCCTCGCCCGGCACGCCGGTCCGGACCAGCATCGACATGCGGGACCAGATGGCCGCTGGGCAGGCCGTGACGTCCGCGGCGACCACCAAGCCGGTTGACATGGTGGTGATCCAGCCATCCACCGGCCGGGTGCTGGCCGTGGTCGAACGTCCAGGCGGCTTCAACCGGGCCCTCCAGGGAGAATTCCCTCCTGGCTCAACCTTCAAGGTCGTGACCGCATCTGCGCTCGCGAAGACCGGGCTGCAGCCGTCCAGCACGGTCCAGTGCCCCAGCCAGGTAACCCTCGGGGGCCGGACCTTCCACAACGACAATAACGAGCAGCTCGGCGCCACCAGCCTGCAGACTGCCTTCGCGGTGTCCTGCAACTCCACGTTCGCCATGCTCGCCTCGCAGCGGCTGGGCGGCCCCGCACTCGCGTCGATGGCCGGCACGTTCGGCTTCAACGCTCAGCCTGCCCTGGGCATCCCGGCCATACTTGGGCAGTTCACCTCGCCCCGCGCACCGGTCGACCTGGCCGCCGACGCCTTCGGCCAGGGAACAGACCTGGTCAATCCGCTCAGCCAGGCAACTGTGGCGGCGGCCATCGAAGCCGGCACCTGGCGGCCGCCGCAGCTGGTGACAAGCCCCGCACCCAAGCAGGCGGCGCAGCCGCACACTATCGATCCCGCGATCCTGAACACGCTCCGCCCGATGATGCGAGCGGTGGTCACCAGCGGTACCGCGGCCGGGGTCGGCTTCCCGCCCGGCGTCTACGGGAAGACCGGAACGGCCGAGTACGGAACGGGCGCCAACCCGCCATCCCATGGATGGTTCATCGGCTACCGCGGCGACCTAGCGTTCGCGGTGCTGGTCGAGGGCGGGGGCCTCGGAGCCGACAGCGCCGGGCCGATCGCCAACGCATTCCTGCGCAAGCTGGGATGACGGCTCCGGTCCGCGCGAGTGGTGATCTCAGGGCAGGAACAGCATGCCGCCCTGCGGGGTGAACGCCGGCCCGGTCAGGTGGACTGGCGTGATGGCGCCGGTCCATGGGTTCAGCTGGCCGAGGTAGTTGGCGGGGAACCCAGGCGCTGGGCAGGTGCCCGGCGCGTTGTTGGCGCCACAAGGGGTGTCAACCACGAACACCGAGCCCGGGTGGAAGGGGCCGGTGACCTTGTAGATCGTGTCGTTGGCGCTGTCGGTGGCGTAGATCGCTCCCCAACGGTCGGAGGGCCATGCCGTGTCGTCGACCGAGTCGGACAGGGTCAGGACCGACAGCGTCTCATGGTGCCAGCCTGCACGGTTGACGAAGATCTGCTCCTTGTCGCCCTGGCTGGTGAGCATGAAGTCGCCCGCGAACCGGGCCGCGAAGGCCGGCACGACCTCGTTGGAATCCGGGTCGGTAAGCGCCAGATTCTCGGTCTTGCCACTTGCTGTGCCGTTGGCCACTGTCGCCGTCGCCTCGTCGGAGAAGAGCGGGGCAACAGTGGCGGCAGCGGTCTTGGCGTCGAATACGACCCGGTAGACGGCCGGGTATGCCGGCTGGGGCGCCGCCAGGCCAGTGGTGCCAGGGGCGGAGGCGCTGATGAGAACCGTGCCATGGTAGACGGAGATGGCGTCGGTGCCGCCGTTGCTCGGCAGCGGCTCGTTAAAGTGGTAATGCACCGGCTTCGCCCGGCTGCCCGGGTCGATGAGGTAGACGCTCGAATTGGCGTCCTCGTTGACTGTGGCGATGAGCCGGCCGGTGAGCGGATCCGCGGTCAAGCCGTCGCATTTCCCGACGATGTCCCACTGGGCGACGGCACGGCCCCAGGAGTTGAACTCGACGACGGTGCTGTCCAGGTTGCCCGTCGGGCTCGCCTCGCCCTGCGGGCCGACGCCATTCTGGAAGCCGACGAAGATGTCGCGTCCCAGTGAGGTGATGTCGTCGGGCTTGGAGAGGGTCTCGTTGCCCTTGGGCGCGGCGTGCACGAGGCGGGCGGCGGACGCGAAGACCTTGGTGCTGAACGCGGCCGCCGCCCGTGCGTGCGCCGGTGCCACGATGGCCGCGTTCGCGGTCGCCGCCGCCAGCAGCGCGGTGGGCAGCAGCATCAGAAAAGCCAGAGCCTTGGTCGGCAGTGTCCACAGTCTCCGCATGTTGGGCGTTCCCCCAGGTAGTAGACCGCCCGTGCCCGGCGGCAGCAGGCTCGGCTGAACGTACCGAGCCCGGGTGACGAAACCCTGCTTTTGCGGTTAACGGTGCGCGAGCGTTGGCCATACGGGAGGGGGCTGGCTGGCACCGTGGGGCCGGACCGCACGCCGTGGAAGCAGGCGCGCCGCAAAAGCGTTAGGTCGCCGGGGGCCTTCCTAACCATCCTTGGTGTGGGGCCCCGCGTTCTGACCCCTGCACCCGCCATGGAGACTGCCGCGTTGACACCGTCGCCCGCTGCGCTGCGAGCTCGCCTGCCTGAGCTGATGCTGCACGATCAGCGCCGGCTGGGCCGGCGCGTCGAGAGGATCGCCGCACTCCGCGACGCCGGGGCGCGCGAGCAGGCAGTCGGCCAGATCATCGCGGAACTGGACGCGGCGTCGGCCCGCGTCGAGGAGCGCAAGCGCTCGGTGCCCGTGATCTCCTACCCGCCTGAGCTTCCGGTCAGCCAGCTGAAGGACGAGATCGCCGAGGTCATCCGCGATCACCAGGTAGTGATCATCGCGGGCGAGACGGGTTCCGGCAAGACTACGCAGCTGCCGAAGATCTGCCTGGAACTCGGCCGCGGCGTGACCGGCCAGATCGGCCACACCCAGCCCCGGCGGATCGCGGCCCGCACCGTGGCGGAGCGGATCGCCGACGAACTGGGCACCGAGCTCGGCGCGGCCATCGGCTACAAGGTGCGCTTCACCGACAACTCCAGCGACGACACGATGGTCAAGGTGATGACCGACGGCATCCTGCTGGCCGAGATGCAGCGGGACCGGCAACTGCTGCGCTACGACACCCTCATCATCGACGAGGCGCACGAGCGCAGCCTGAACATCGACTTCATCCTCGGCTACCTGAGGCGGCTGCTGCCCAGCCGGCCCGACCTCAAGGTCATCATCACCTCGGCCACCATCGACTCCGAGCGCTTCAGTGATCATTTCGCGGGAGGCGAATCAGGAAAGCAGGGTGCCGGAGGCGAATCAGGAAAGCAGGGTGCCGGAGCCGAATCAGGAAAGCAGGGTGCCGGAGCGCCGGTGATCGAGGTGTCCGGGCGGACGTACCCGGTCGAGGTGCGTTACCGGCCGATCGCCGACATCGACAGTCCCGGAGACGAGCCGAGAGACCAGGTGCAGGCGATCCTCGACGCCGTCGATGAGCTGCGCGGGGAGGGGCCCGGCGACATCCTCGTGTTCCTCAGCGGCGAGCGGGAGATCAGAGACACGGCCGACGCCCTGGCCGACTACGGCAGTCCGCGTGACCCTCTGGAAGTGGTGCCGCTTTATGCCCGCCTGTCCGCAGCCGAGCAGCACCGTGTGTTCCAACCCCATCGGGGGCGGCGCGTCGTCCTGGCTACCAACGTCGCGGAGACCTCGCTGACCGTTCCGGGCATCAAGTACGTGATCGACCCGGGCACCGCCCGGATCTCCCGGT
>OBLU010005100.1_pt1 | contig 11815 bp, 12 predicted proteins | sample 1518681 | NCBI WGS metagenome assembly OBLU01 (sample SAMEA3539304, study PRJEB22396) | soil metagenome | biome: tundra; feature: field; material: soil | place: USA | collected 2010-05 | depth 0.15 m
AGGTCAGGGTCACCGGAAACCTCATTGTCGGGGGTACCGGTGCGGTTCACTGGCTCGACGACCTGGCGGCTGGCGCCCACGACGCCTCCTCAGATGCCGGACTCAGAGGTACGGATCAGGATACGGCGGCACTCCTCGCAGCGGAGCACCTCGTCCAGTGCCGCCGCCGTGAACCGGTTGATCTCCCCCTGGTTAAGCTCCAGGTTGCACCCCTCACAACGGCGCTTACGCAGAACCGCCGCCCCGATGCCGTCACTGGACGCGCGAATCTTCTCATACAGGGCCACTAGGTCATCGCCCACGCCGGCAACGACGTCTGCCCGGGAGCGAACGATCTGCTCGGCCTCGGCGTCGAGCTCAGCATTGACCTTGTCACACACCGCCTTGCACCCGTCTGCGCGAGCGGTCATCTCAGTGCTGGCGGCCTCAAGTCTGCTCACGTCGGCGGACAGGCCCTCGGCACGCTCCATCACCTCGAGCTCGATGTCCTCCAGCGCTGACTGCCGGCGCGCCAGCGAGTCAACCTCGTGTTGGAGGGCCTGCATGTCCTTCGCTGTTCCCTGACCTGCATCCATCCGAGCCTGGTTGCGAATACTGCGCTCACGGACGAGCTGCACGTCGGTGTCGGCCTTGGTTATCTCTCGCTGGACATCCTGCAGAGCCGTTCGTGCGCGAACCAGATCATCGTTCACAGCGGATATCTCCGTGTCGAGGACGCGCAGCTCGGCAATCTCGGGCAGGGTCGCCTTGCGGTGCGCGATCTGGTCCAGTCGCGTATCCAGTGCCTGCAGATCCAGTAGACGCCACTGGATGCTCGGGTCGGCTTTCAGGAGGTACCTCCGGTGGTGTCGGTCGTGGCGGCTCCGATCACGAAGTCCCACGGGTCCGTGCGCAGTGTGCAGATGTGAGTGTTCAAACTAGTACCTCCCCCACCGAGCTCGCGCACCAACTCCGAACGCGCGCTCTGAAGCCACAGCCACTCAGTCGCCCAGTGACCCGCATCAACCAGGTACGGCGTACCTCCACGGGCCTCTTCCCGTGCCTCGAGCACCGGGTGATGGCGCAGATCGGCGGTGACGTAGACGTCGGCTCCGCTGGACCGGACGGCATCGAAGAAGTCGTCGCCGGCTCCCCCGACCACCGCCACCCGAGACACCATGGCGCCGGCCGGACCTGCTACCCGGATCCCACCGGCGGTCTTGGGAAGCACTGTGCTCAGCTGTTGCACAAACTCATGCAACCTCAGGGGTCGGGCCAGCGAGCCGACCCGACCGTGGCCCACACCGTCAACAACCTCCAAGGGTCCGACGTCGACCAGAGCGCACGCACTGGCCAACGCATCACACACCCCGGGTGAGGCCACATCGGCATTGGTGTGCGCGACATACAACGCGATGTGGTTCTCGATCAAGGCGGTGACCGACGCGCCCTTAGCGCTGGTGGTGGCCACGCTGTGCACACCTCGCAGGAGGAGCGGATGATGGGTGATCAGCAGGTCCGCTCCAGCAGCACTTGCCTCGTCGATCACTGCCAGCGTCGGATCAACAGCAAAGTGCACCAGCGAAACCGGCTGGTCCAGGCCACCGCTGACCAGCCCGACACGGTCCCATGAAGAGGCAGTGTGCGGCGGATACAGCCGCTCTAGCGCGGCCACGACCTCACGAACGGTAAGGGGGACCACATTGACCTCCATGAGGGCTCTGGCCTGCAAATGTATCGGTCGACGTGGCTGGGCGCGACTCTCTGACGGACACCCACCTGAGAAGTTGAGCCCCCCAGAACAGCCCCTGTAGGCGCTGCCCGTTTGCTGCCCCGGTGCAGAACCCGATCAACGCCCACCCAGGCTTGCAGCACACGATCATCAACAACCCGGCTGTGAATGGCTGTGATCGCAAGGTCCGTTCACCCGAGCTTGGTCAGGTCTTCCTCTGCTCGACCGCTTTCTTCATCAGGAGCACGGGAAGGATCAAGGCGGCGACAAGACAGCCAGCCAGACGACGAGTGTGACCAGCACCAGGTGCTCGCACCCGTGATCTTCAGACCGCTGGAGATCCAGGCAGTGATGAGCAAACCGACGAACGTGGTCACCAGCGCGACCCCACCGTGCAGGGCTGGCATGCTCCTGGTCGCGATCTTGTCATCAGGGGGTCGGCGACCAGTTCGACCACGGTGACGATGAGCACTGCGATGACGGAAACGGGCCCATGATAGTCATCGCAGCCAGACCTGCAGCGGCCAGATCAAGCCGATGGCGGTGGCCAGCAGATGGGTTCCGACTCAGGTGAGCATCCTGATCATCGCCGCACTGTGTTGCAGCGCCGGTTCAACACACCACCGTATGGGCTGCGAACCAAAGGTCAGCTGAGGAAGGACGAAACCTTGAGGGCCATGCGCCATGAAGCCGCGCCTGAGTCACGAACGGCAGCATGCGTTCGCTACCCCCCGGTTAGACACCAACCACCTCGCGCGCGTCCCGTGCGACATCGTCAGCCTCACGCGAGTAGTTCGGGTCGGTGGTCAGCCGGCTGTGCCGCGCGCCATACAGGAAGTAGATCGCGAGCCCGATGACCATCCAGACGACGAACCGGATCCAGGTTGCAGCAGGAAGGTTCAGCATCAGGTAGAACGAGGTCAGGATCGCCAGGACCGGCACAACCGGAACCCAGGGGCAGCGGAACGCCCGGTCGAGGTCCGGGCGCTTGCGCCGCAGCACCATCACGCCGATGGCCACCAGGATGAAGGCGAACAAAGTGCCAATGTTGACCAGCTCGGCAAGCTCCGACAACGGCACGAACGTCGAGATCACCGCAACGGCCACGCCGGTGGTAATGGTGGTGCGCACAGGTGCGCCGGTGCGCTCGCTGACCTTCGCGAACACGGAAGGCAGCAGCCGGTCACGGCTCATGGCGAAGAAGACCCGGCTCTGGCCCAGCATCAGAATCATCATCACCGTGGTCAGACCGATCAGCGCGCCGACCGAGATCATGGTGGCGAAGCCGGGCTGCCCAACGGAACGAAATGCCTCGGCGAGCGGGGCGTCGATCTTGATGTCGGTGTACTTGACCATTCCGGTGATGACCAGCGAGACGGCCACGTACAGGGTCGTGCAGATCGCCAGCGAGCTAAGGATGCCTACCGGCATGTCTCGCTGCGGGTTCTTCGTCTCTTCGGCCGCAGTGGCCACGACGTCGAACCCGATGAACGCAAAGAAGACCAGAGCCGCGCCGGTGAAGATGCCGCTGATCCCGAACGACCCTGGCGCGAACCCGAGGTCCTGCAGCAGCGATGGCGTGCTTACCGCTCCCGCTGCGGGCGTGGACCCTGCCGGGGGGATGAACGGGTGGTAGTTCGCCGTCTTGATGTAGAACAGGCCCGCGACGATCACAAAAAGCACAACAGCGATCTTGATGCTCACCATCACCAGGTTCACCCGTGACGAGACCTTGATCCCGAAGCAGAGCACGCCCGTCAGGATCAGGACAATCGCGGCTGCGACAAGATTGTGCCCGTCGCCGTAGGCGAACGCAGGGATCGTGATTCCCGCCTGCTTCATCACGTCGGCGAAGTACGTCGACCATCCGACGGCGACCGTGCTTGCGCCGAGGGCGAGCTCGAGGATGAGGTCCCAGCCGATGATCCAGGCCACCACCTCACCGAGGCTGGCGTACGAGAAGGTGTAAGCCGACCCCGCGACCGGGACCGTGCTGGCGAACTCGGCGTAGCAAAGCGCAGCCAGTGCACACGCGATGGCCGCAAAGACGAACGAGAGGGCGACCGCGGGCCCCGCCTGGACCCCGGCCGCCTTGCCGGTGAGAACGAAGATCCCGGTGCCTATGACGACGCCGACGCCGAATACGGTCAGATCCACCGCTCCCAGCTGCTTGCGCAGCGTGTGCGTGGGCTCCTCGGTGTCACGGATCGACTGCTCGATCGTTTTGGTACGCCACAGGTTCATCCGGGACTCCTCGCGGTCAGGGAAAGTGCTCCCACATCAAGACGGCCCGCCGCGGAGCCTCGACATCTTCGACACTTTTGCCAAGACCGTAGCAAAGTGCGCCTATATGGTGTCGAGGCGTCCATGACCTGACCGACGTCTCGACCCGATAACCACGGATTGCGTCACAAACTCGAGCACCGCCCTACGAAGTGCCATACCCCCACAGGGAATTCGTCGCACCATGGGTGCAGCCAGGCCCGGGGCCGATCAGTTGGCCTGGGCTTGCTTTGCTGCCTTGTCGGCAGCATCCGCGAGGTCGAGCAGCCGGTACAGCATGCGGCGGTCCTCTTCCGTCCGCTGCGCCGACGGAGCGTCACTCTCGCGGATTAGCACGGCGAGGGCATCGAGGATGCGGTTGAGCTGGTAGCCGTAGCTCCCGACGCTGTCGACCACCTTCTGCTCGGTGTCGCTGTCGGCAAGGTTTGAGTTGCCGAACACGATCGTCGGGCTGACGAAGCGGCGCCAGTCCGTGATGGGGAAGTAGCCCAGTGCATAGCTCCTGAAAAGGTTACCCATGCCCAAAAATGATGGCGCTGCGCTCATACAAACCTCCGGTTATCCCCGCGGCGGCCTTCGACCGCCTGTGTGGACCTTGGGCCAACCAACGGATCGCCGGCGAGGTGAAGTCGTGCTTGGATGGGCCTCGGGGCATCGTCCCGGCAGCCGCCACGGTACCGCCGACAGGTGGCGTGGCATGCTGGCCGACCCGGAGTTTGCCGACTCAGAGGGGAAGCGCGCACCTGGCACGCACGAGAGGCTTGATGGTGGGAACCGGAGAGAGAGGCTGTGACACTGGACCAGTGTCAACTGACGAATTGAAGCACCACGGCCGACCCGCCAGCCTCCGCCCGGCAGCAGCCAGAGTTCCGGCGGTGACCGTTGCCTTCTGGATCACCAAGGGATTGACCACTGGGATGGGTGAGTCAAGCTCGGACTACCTTGTGCACCGCCTGCCTCCAGTGATGGCGGTCACCCTAGGCGCCATAGCCCTGGTGGCTGCTCTCGGCCTGCAGTTCGCGGCGCAACGCTACGTGCCCTGGGTCTACTGGCTCGCTGTAGCCATGGTGGGCGTCTTTGGCACGATGGCCGCGGATGTCCTGCATGTCGGATTGGGTGTCCCCTACGTTGTGTCGACGGGATTCTTCGCCGTCTCGTTGGCCGTCGTCTTCGCGCTCTGGTACTCGACCGAGAAGACACTTTCCATCCACAGCATCTACACAACTCGGCGCGAAATCTTCTACTGGGCGGCCGTAATGGCCACATTCGCGCTCGGGACAGCTGCGGGCGACATGACCGCCGTCACGTTGCACGTGGGCTACTTCGCGTCCGGGGTGATGTTCGCCGTGGTGGTCGCGGTCCCTGCCGTGGCCCATCGGTGGTTCGGTCTGAACGCGATCTTGGCCTTCTGGTTCGCCTATGTGGCAACGAGGCCGCTTGGGGCCTCATTTGCGGACTGGATGGGCGTATCCCACGCGCGAGGTGGCCTCGACCTGGGCGCAGGTCCGGTGAGCCTGGCCCTGGCAATCCTCATCGCCGGCCTCGTGGTATATATGACGCTCAGCCCCACCGGGAAGGACGTGGCGAACAGCCAGAGCGCCTCCCAAGCACCCTAACAACCGCGCGGCAGTCCTGGTGCCAACAACATCACTGCTCTGGCCGAGGGTGACTGCCTCAACGGAGGCGAATCTTTGCCTCTGACTTGGCCGCACCCGCTGCTGGTCATGACCTAGGTCTCGTCCCCGGACGAGGCTGCTCACGCGTGGCGCTCCTGAGTGCGTGCGCGCCGCAGCTCGGTAGAGCAGTCCGAGCTCTCGCCGATGGATGGGTACCTGGCCAGCTGGGGGCTTCGACTCGTGAAGCGGGGCTCGCCTGTTGTGCTCCCACTCATGGCACAGGGCTGTCCGCAAAGATACGGGTTCGCTCCACGCAGTCTGGCAACCGATCGTAATATGAGTCGGGGGACGCACACACTCAGGTCGGATGTGAGATGTCAGAGGATCAAGACCGCAGTGATGCAGGACCCGAGAATATTGCTTCCTCTGAGGTTGGGGTGCCAACCGTTCCCGATGACCTGGTTGCGATGCTTGACTTGTTGGCGCAAACAATTGTCCAGGCACTCGGCTTCGGAGTCGCCGCTGTCAACATCGCTCGGCCGGACGGCTCCTTGGAAGTCATTTCAGTAGCTGGCGACGAGCAGGCGCGCAAGATGTTGCTTGGCGCGGTGTACAGCGCCGAGATCTGGGACCAGGTACTTGCAGTCAGTGAGCCATGGGGTCGGCTACGGTTCGCAGACCACCGCAATGAGGAGGCCAACCCTGACCTTCTTAGTTGGATTCCCGACATTGTTCCCATCGCTGACGAAGACGCGTGGCATCCGGAGGACGCCTTGTTCGCGCCGCTGATCGCCGAAGACGGAACTCGGTTAGGGATCTTGTCGGTGGACCTTCCCCACGACGGTCGCCGTCCCAACGCAGCCACCTGTAGCGCGTTAGGAGCCTTCGCAGTCTCCACCGGCTTGGCCATCGAGCACGCCACTCTGCGCTCGAGGGCAGAATCGTCCGAACGGACGTTAAGGCAGCTTGCCAAGCACGATTCACTCACCGGGGTGGGGAACCGCTCGATGCTATTCGAACGGCTCCAACACGCTGCGACAGCCCGCCCGGAGCACCGATCGTTGCTTGCATTGGCGTTCCTTGACCTCGACGACTTCAAGGTCATCAACGACCGTCACACGCACGCCGTCGGTGATCTCATACTGCAGGCGGTGGCCCGCCGCATACGAACGGTGGTGCGCCCTCATGACACGGTCGTGCGTTGGGGCGGCGATGAGTTCCTGGTCTTGCTTGAGCAACTCGATCATGAGGCTGCCGGCCTGGCGGTGGTCCAGCGGATCTTGGCAGCCGTCGCGGAGCCCATCAGGTATCTCGATCAAGAGTTTGCAGTGACCGCAAGTCTCGGAGTGACCTTCTGTCCAGCAGACGTCGCGATCGATGTCGACCAGCTCGTGCATCGGGCAGACTCCGCCATGTACCGAGTCAAGCGCATCGGGCATAACGACTTCGCAGTCTTCGACGCCTCTGCAGTGTGAGGCCAAGGTGGCCAGTTCAGGCCAAAGGCGTCGGTCCTGTGACCTGGAGGCGCGCCCGGGGCCGGCCCGAATCGAACCGGCCACAGCCGCGGCGACCGAGGAACGCGCCTAGCCCCTGAACGCGCGGACAAACCTCATGGGCCTGTAACCTGCACACATGCCGTTGGCAGTAGCTGGTAGCCCTGAGCGTCTCCAGACTTCATGCGCACTGGCTGCGGTTTGACAAGCAGATCGCAGGACACGCAGCACCATGTACCTGGACCACATCGACCGGCATCTGGCATCGAGCCGACGATGGGGCTAGACACGTAGTGGCGCCCCCACTGGCGTTCGCAACGCCGACCCAGGCCCGAACCGAGTTCACCCACCCAAGAGGAGAACCAGTCGTGAGCACAAAAACACAGGTAACAGGAGCACCCGGCACCACCATCGAGACAGCCGGTCTGCGGATCGTCACGTATAGTGGCGACGAGATTGACTATAGTTCCGGCCGGAACCTGAGGGGGGCGATTGAGGACTCATCGACCTTCGGCCCTGGACGGGCCGAGGGCGCTGTCGTGGCACTGCTCGGCATCGACGACTTCGAGGACATGAACCGCATCCAGGTGGACTCGCCGAGGGGCCAGAGCGATCTCGAAACGATCGAGCGGACCATCGGTTTGCTGAAGGAAGTCCGGGCAGCACTGCGCACGACGGTGGCGGCATGACCTCGGCCGAGTTTCTGGCAATCTACGAGGCGCTGGATGAGAGCCGCAAGCAGGAGCTCGTCGACCACGCGCTGGAACTGATCGAGGAGCAGCGCGGGGAACGGCGAACGGAACAGAGAGTCTGACCTCGGCACAACGGATGGGCACCGGCGTGGACCAGTGAGGCACACGTCGCCGTGGGGCGCCCTGCCTGGCTGACGCTCAACGCGCCGGACGCCTTCAAACCGAACTCGTCCATCTCGAGCGCTACCCACTGCTGGCGATCGGTGAGGTCGGCCAAATCCCGTTGGAGCCAGAAGCCGCGAACGTGTTCTTCCATATCGTGGCCGCTGCTAGGAACGGGCGTCTCCACGCGTGACCAGCAACAAACCCCTTGGTTCGCTGGGGTTGGCGACGTCCAGCTTCACGGCCTCCCGGGTCGCATGGTCGGGCAGCTCAAGGCGCAAGCTCCTGGAGGGCTGCTATGGCACTGGGTTCGGCATGACAGCCACGCAAGCCGCTCCGATCAGTTACCCATGGCCGAAGCTCATCAGGGTCATGACCTCAGTTGCGTGCCTGGTTCGGCCAGCCTCATACCCCCAGGCTCGTGCACCAAGGGTGGGGCACGAGGTCTCTGGTCCGCGGCGCCGTCAACGATGCTTGTCGGTTACAGGGTTCCAGGCTTGGGTCGCCGCCTCGACGCTGACGTATCCCCGACCGATGGAGTCGTAGTGGACGTCCCTAGCGGTGAAGCCGACCACGCGGTCACCACTGACCGTCCCCACTCTCTTGCCGTCGCGGATGACGTGCCAGACCCACGGGGAGTGCTGCGTTAACGTGATGCCTGCCTTGAGAGGTGATTGAATCATGGCGAACTCGATTCGGTGGTCCTTGATCGAAGGACACGGGCCACCGAGGGTCGGGAGCAGCAAGTGCAAAAAGCCGACGCCGCCAGGGTCTGGGGGGAGGTGGCAACTCAAAGGCTACACCTGAGGCACACCCGCTGAGCGGCGACTTTGGCAACTCTTTTGGTCGGGACCACCAGGGTGCTCGGCCACGGTTCAACGCCAAGCAGGACCCCCAGGCCAACAAGAGACACCAGACCGCGATGGAGCGCACGACTGCGATGCCGGCGGCCGCATGAGACCTTGGCCGTCTGCCACCCCCGGATCAGTCCAGCGAATCCGTCAAAGAAGGTGCGCAACTGGGTCGGCACGACGGGCACGGGCATTGCGGCGTCTGAGGGCACGTCGTTCGTCGGTGGAAAGCCCGCCCCAGACCCCATCGTCCTTGCCGGACTCCGTGGCCCAGCTCAGGCAGGCCTCAATGACCTCACAGCGCCGGCAGACAACCTTTGCCTTTTCGATCTGGCGAAGCGCAGGGCCGGTGTTCCCGATAGGAAAGAACAGCTCGGGGTCCTCGTCCAGGCAGGCCGCACGGTCACGCCACGTCATCAGGATCGAGCTCCTTGAATCGAGAACTGGGTCGGCATCACGGGAGTCAACACCGGCGCACCGGGAGGTGTTCCTGGTTCCCTCAGGGCCAACATGCAAGTTAACGCCAAGATCGAAGCCAAGTCAATGAAAAACCCATCAGCACCGATGCGTTCAAGGTCGTGCGGACAGGTTGTGCCGCGTTGGCGAGCCTCATCGGGAACCTGGGTTTCGTCGCCGCATCCGATCCGGCGGCCAGTCCGGCAACGCCATGTCCATTGATGGCCCTGTCATCACCAGAGATGGTCCATGCAAGCAAGCCTTGCGATACGGTCATGTCAAGCCTTGGAGGCACGCTCAAGGTCCAAGAATTCGGTGGCGCCGACGAATGCCTTCACGGCAAGGCCCCAACCTGTTGAGCTGTCCGGCTCCCGAGGGCCGGCGAACACCAGGTCTGGTGATTGTGTATGTGCCGCGTTGCATGGTGTTGGGCTACACCAACGCGAGGTGATACACGGGTGTGCCTCACGGGTGAGCGTGCAAACAGGCCAGATTCGGCCTTGATTCTTCCCAACATCGCGATCGCACCCATCCATTTCCTGAACGTCAACCGGCGAACCTTCGGGCCTGCGGCCACCGCAATCGTCGATCACACACTGAGTTAGCGTGGTCGACGGCGTACAGCCCCGTCGCTGGCCATCATCGCCAGCACGACTCTCGACTTTAAGGCCGCGTGTTCGCGGATCAGCTCGATCAGGTCGCGGATCGCCTGGATGTCATCCGTCGAGCTGCTGAGGACCTTTGCGAACGGACGCCGCCATGAATCCTGTGCTGCCGAAGCCTTGGGACGATGACCTGCGGTGATATGCGTGGGCCCGGCCGGCCGGACCGACGACAGCCGCGGTGTAAACGCGAGCCGGACGGCCCACTGACCAGCAGAGATACCCCCAAAAGGGCCTCTGACCTGCACATATACCGTTGGCAGTAGGCAGCAGCCGTTGACTGTTTACGGACATCTTGCGGACTTCATCGTTCTTGCGGACTGAAGGGCACGTCCTGGTGGTCAAGCCGACCGGTATATGACGGCGTCAGGATGCGCATGGTGCAGCAGGCGCAATAGCCTACGGCTGTCCCTGCCAGCTAGTCATGTGGCCTTTGATTCCGCCGGCCCGGTGGATGCCTCCTCGTCGGCCAGCAGCTTGTCCATAGCATCGCGGAGGTCTCGATAAGCGCCGCTCGGAAGGTACATGTCAGCGAGCGTCGGCATCGCCCATTGTGCCGGTTAGCGGGGGTAGAACCAGTACATACCGGACAAACTGTATGCAGCCGCCAGCAGCCACATGATGGATCTGAGGGCCTCGTTCATGCTCTGCCTTCCCAGATCCCCTCGTCAACACGAGGCGTTGTCGGTACCACTCGCTAACGCCGTCATCACCAACGACGACAGGACAAGCACTTGAGACGTTACGAGTACGCGCTGGAGACGAACGCTCAGCCGTACAACACCTCACTCAATGCACAGGTGGTGTCTAACCTCGTCAAGAAACTGGCGGAGACGTTCGAGCCATGCTGACAGAGAGGGCAGTGCCGGAGCCAGCCCCGAACGCTTGGAGCAACTAGCCGCCGTTCTAGCAGATCTGAACCCGGTGGATGCCGGTCTGAAACGGGTAGCATTACAGCCCATGAAGAAAAAATCCTCAGCGGTTGATGAGTGCTGGAGGCTTCTCCAATGATCGTGCTGGGCCTGCTGCTCATTCTGGTCGCGGCCGTCATCGTTGTGTTTGCCTTGGTTTCCTCGTCGAACTCGGCGCAGATCCCGCTACACGGCATCGGCTTAAGCTTCACGGCCACTCCTTTGGCCATATATCTCGCCGGCGCTGTGTCGGTGGTGTTCATTGGCCTCGGAGTCGCCCTCATCCTTCGAGGCACTGGCCGCGAATGGGGAAGACACAAGGAGCACAAGGAGCTCAAGCAGCTGCGCAAGAGGGATGCCAACACTGCGACTAGAACCGCCGACGGCAGTGCAAACGACAGCACAGCCAAGATTCCGGACAGCAGCCCAGGGAACGGCTCAGATACCAACACGGACCAGCCGCTCGGACGACACAGGGACACTGAGTAGCACTCCGGCGGTGGTCTGATGGGGAAACGCCGGTTGATGCGCATCCATCGAGGGCAGTTCTAACAAACGACTGAGATTTGTGTGGTCATGCTGCTCGTACTACTGGGGATTCCCTTACAGGCCGCGGCGACTTACGTGGCGATTCGCCTTGCGCTGAAAGATCATCGCGCTTGGGATATCCGACGTTGGCAAACGAACAGACATGAGGAAGATTGGCACCGTCACTCGCCTGTCGCCAGGTGACACCTGGGGACGTTCGCTGATAGAGAACGCAGCAACGCCCGGAGGCAGTGTGCTGCGGCAGAACTGCACTCAATCGATGTTCCTGAACACGTAGATGCCGATGGTGTTGCCGCTATGGATCGACCCGTCTAAGGGATGTCTCGCACGCCGAGGTGCAGGCATCGGTCACGGAGCTGATGGCCGGCGGGCTAAGGGCCCGTAATTCAAAGACACGCGCAGTTCCGCATCCCATGTGCTGGGATCACG
>OBLU010005101.1_pt1 | contig 11815 bp, 9 predicted proteins | sample 1518681 | NCBI WGS metagenome assembly OBLU01 (sample SAMEA3539304, study PRJEB22396) | soil metagenome | biome: tundra; feature: field; material: soil | place: USA | collected 2010-05 | depth 0.15 m
TTCAGACGTGTGCTCTTCCGATCTGGGCTGGCCCAATAGGGGTTCTGGAAATTGAGGGCGACTTGTTCCGGGGCGATAGAGAAAGGATTGGTCGCACCGGCAAGGCCGGCAAAGTTCGCACCACGCGTCAGTCCATACCAAAGGTGATTACCTTGCAGGTTTGCCTCCCAGCCGTTGTCCACGCTGGGGTCGGGGACGCTGCCATCGGCGGTCTGGCCATACCACACCTTGTTCGCCGCCTGTGCCTGTACTGGCGTCACGCAGGCGGACGTCGAGTTTGTGCCGGTCACGCCGTTGCTCGTAGTTCCGGCGCAAAGCACAGTTGCATCGCGCGTCGGGTCGTAAGTGCATGATGATGGGTCGGGAATGTAGCCAAGATGCACGCTCGCCACGACGTCGCACGCACTCACCGCAGCGCCACCCACCAAGTTCGCCTGCGCGCTTGTCAGAGGCACTCCGCCCAAGTCGCGGTAATAAACAACAAAGTTGTGCATTTGCGAACCGGTGAGGCGAGTCCAGTTCTGTGCAGGTGCACCAGCGAGATAGCCGTCGTATTGGTCGGGCCAATTCTGCGCTACAACGTAGCCTTGGCGACCGCCGGTGGAGCAACCGTCCCAGTACGCGTACTTCTGCGTCTGGAGATAGTAGGCCGACGTAATAGCCTTGGTCTTGAGCGCAAGCTCATGCAGACTGCGCGACACGAAATCCGTCCACAGCGCCGTGTTGATTGACCGGTCAGGGTTCATCGCCCAGGTGCCATTGCTGACGCTGTGCCCGGTGTCGGTGGTTCCGACGACAGATCCTTCCGTTGCCGCCGTCGAGGCGGCGCTAGTATTGCCGATAGCCGTTAGCGACAGCTGATTGCCGCCGGCCCAGCCACCGCCACCCAGATTGTGAATGCGCTGGTTCCAGTTTGCGGTCGTCGGAAGCCAGACCTCGATCCCGATGCCTGCGGAGGTTGACGGCGCCCCTGCCGGCCCCGGGTTGCCGGGGCCCACTTGGAGCTTCACGAAGCAGAGATCATTTCCGGCGGTCGGCGTGGTCGACGTTGGTGTGCCGGTGAGCAGAAGAGAATCGCCCTTCTTAAATTGTTTCACCAATAGCACTGTCGTGTTGGCGTCCGGCGTGAAGGCTGTCTTCATGGAGTCGTCGCAGGTCAGTGCGACAGGTGCGGACGCAGGCGCAGGTGTTGAAGGTGTTGATCCTCCGCCTCCGCAGCCGGGAAGCGAAATTACAGCGACGAGTGCGGTGGTGGCGGCTGCCAATGTCCGCCAAGTGGGAAGCGAACGTGTCAGGGGCCTAGTATTCACGACACGATGGGCTTTGGTAGAAAGGGGCTTGCAAACACTAAGGTCGGGCATCATGGTCTCCCTCTATTATCTGGGTTGTCGCTGGGAGCGAGCAGTTCCTAGCGAGAGATGGATACAACTAACAATTGCGCACACCTACAACACCTACATATTCTATTATCTATTCGATGATAGAATTTGGGCAACATATACCTTTATCGAATTAAATGCAAGGTGTAATGTGGGATGCTGGATTTTGACGGGAAAGAGCACTTTGCTGAGGAAGTATTTTTCCGCAGAAATCTTTTCGGTGCTTATTGTTGAGCCAGAAATCGACTGGCTTTCCGCGCTTATCTATCTCTCGATCGGGATGATCGAGGGAAGTTCGCCTAGAACACGCTAGCCCCTTCTGTGCGTCCATCCCACCATCGACGGTGAGCTGCCTCGTCATCCGTCAGTTTAACAACATTGTCGCCGGAAGCTAAACTGCGCTGCCCGGTAATCGGCGAACTATCGGCTCTAATCAATCGCAGGAGCAATGCGCCCGCTCGATTGAGTCGGGCTGCTTTTCCGATTGGCGAGTCAATGTGTAATGAGGTGTATTTTGACCCGCCATCGCGATCTGATATGCGGATATGCAGGCATGATCCTACACGAACCCACGCTGCTTTCTGAGTTCGGGCATGCAATGCTGAATCCACTGCGCCGTCAGTTTCTCCTGCAGTGAGTTCTGCCTGAGCCGTTCCGACAGGCTATGGAAGTCGACACAATCCAGCGGCTGATCCTGGTTGAAGCAGGAAAACACGTAGCTCACTTTGCCGGTTTGCGGATCGCGCTGCGGCTGCAGGCATTGCGCGCAGATTTCTTTCATCATGCACTGCATCGGCGAGTTGATCGAGCCGATGGCGAAGTGGTTTTTCTTCAAGTAGGGTGCGAGCACGGCATGTCGAGCCCGACCGACCGCGGCCATCATACGGTCGGAGCCGATCGCGATGATGCGGTCGACATCCAATAAGGGAATCGTCGGCGCGCCGAGTCGGCCCGAGGCATAGGCGTCCATCGCCTGGACGATGTTGCCGACGAAGCTGCGATCCTGCGGCCGCGCGCGTTCCAGCTGGAACCCCGGGGCCTCGTCGCAGCACCAGACGATGAGGTCAGCCGCCGCCTCGATCTCGGCAACCTTGTAGCGGTCGATGATTTTCTTGTAGCCGGCAAAGTAGAGCACCTTGGACCCGCGCGCACGGAACGCCTGCCCGATCGAAAACAGCACGGCATTGCCCAGGCCGCCGCCCGCGAGCAGCACGATTTCGGCGGGTTAGATGTGCGTCGGGCTGCCCGCCGGACCCATCAGCACCACCGGCTCGCCTGGAGCGAGCATCGCGCACAGATTCGAGGACCCGCCCATCTCCAGCACGATCGTCGACACCAGCCCTTCATTGCGATCGACCCAGGCGCCGGTCAGCGCCAGGCCTTCCATCTGCATGCGCGTCCCCGCAGCCAGCGGAGCGAGAGTCTCGAAGTTCTGCATCCGGTAGAACTGGCCCGGCTGGAAACGGCGTGCCGCGGCGGGTGCCTTGATGATTACTTCGACGATGGTCGGCGTGAGACGCTTGATCTCATGCACGGTGGCGCGCAGATCACAGTTCAGGACATTGAAAAACTCGTCGCGGCTCAAGGTGCTGGCCGGCGGCCGCTTCACCAGCACCCGCGAGACCATCGGATAGCCCTGCTTGGTCGAGCCGAGTGCTTTCACCACGTTGCCAAAATACGACGGATGAAGGTCGCCAAAGAACGACACGAAGCGGCCGTCCGCAAGCCGCGACATCAGCACGTCGGCGCGCTCGGTTTTTGACAGGGCATATTCGGGCTTTACCGGATTGCCCTCGTCGTCGCACGCCCGGAAATACTTGCCGTCCATGGCGAAGTGCTGCACGTCCTCCCGCGCGAGCACGGTGTTCGGCTGGGTTCCGGCGGCGACGAACACCGTGCTTGCCGGCAGCTGCACTTCGCCGGCCTCTTGCCACTCGCCGTCGTCGCCGAGGACCTGGCGCATGAAGCGCATACTGCTCGCAGCGCCGTAGTTGTCGACCTCCACCGCGAGCGGCGTTAGCCCCTCGGCGAACACGATCCCCTCCTCCAGCGCCTTTTCTACCTCCTCGTGATTGAGGGTGTAGGAGGGACTATCAATGAGCCGGCGCCGATAGGCGACGGTCACGCCGCCCCAGTGGCGCAGCAGTTCGCTGATGTGCGGCGCGCGTCCGTCCCGCGCCGCCTTGCGCCGCTCGCTGCGAATCGCGCGCGCGTGCGAAAGGAACTCTTCGGCGATCTCCCGTTCCTCGTCATTCCAGCGGTCGCGGATGGCATCCTCGCCCAGTTCGGCGGCCAGGATTTCGAAGCGGACCAGGAATTTCTCCACCTGGGCGACATAATAGGCGAGCGACTCGGTCGCGGTGTCGATCGCCGTCAGGCCGCCGCCGATCACCATCACCGGCAGCCGCACCTGCAAATTGGCGATGGAATTGCGTTTGGCGGCGCCTGTGAGCTGCAGCGCCATGAGGAAGTCCGAAGCGGTGCGCACGCCGCGGGCAAGACCGTTGGGAATGTCCAGCGTGGTCGGCTTTCCCGCGCCCATGCACAGCGCGACGTGATCGAAGCCGTTAACAAGAGCATCCTCGAGCGTAATCGTGCCACCGAAACGCACGCCGCCGAACAGTGCGAACTCCTGACGCCGTTCAACCAACAAGCGCACCAGCTTGAGGAAATTCTTGTCCCAGCGAACAGTGATCCCGTATTCGGCGACCCCGCCGAAGCCGGCCAGCACACGCTCGTCGAGCGATTCGTACATGCTCATCGCGTCGCGTATCGGTTCAAACGGCGTGCGCCCGCCGTCGGGCCTGACCCCTGAGATCGATTCGGGTAGCGGTTCAATCTTCAGACCGTCGATGCCGACAACATCGTGCCCCTCGTTCATGAGGTGATGCGCGAGACTGAAACCGGCAGGACCCATGCCGACCACGAGCACCCGGTAACCGGAGGCCGGTTTGGGCAGCGGGTGGCGCAGGTTCAGCGGATTCCAGCGCGTGAGTAGGCTGTAGATCTCGAATCCCCAGGGCAGCGCGAGCACATCCCTCAAGGTACGGGTTTCGGCCTGCGGAATATTGACCGGCTCCTGCTTCTGGTAGATGCACGACTTCATGCAGTCGTTGCAGATGCGGTGGCCGGTCGCGGCGGTCATCGGGTTGTCGATGCAGATGACCGCGAGCGCAGAGATCGCCTGGCCGGCGGCCTTGAGCGTCTGGAATTCCGAGATCTTTTCCTCGAGCGGGCAGCCGGCGAGCTTGACGCCGAAAGCACCTTTCTTGAACACGATCCTTTGGGGCTCGGCGGCGGAGGGTTTCTCGCGCAAGCCTTTGGAGCACGAGTCCTTGCCTTGAGCGTGGCACCAGATACAGTAGTTGGTTTCATCGAGCGCGCTCACCAGGCTCGCGCCTTGGTCGGTGAGCTTGAATCCGTCGCGGCGCCGCAGATGGGCGGGCTGGATCCGATAGGCGGCGGCGCCCTGCAGGTTGAACTTCTCCTTGTGATGGAGCAGATCGTTCGGATCGGTCTTGGCGGGCGCCTTGAACAGGACTCCGGACTGCGTAAATTCGCGGCCGGCTTCCGTGTGCAGCGCCCAGGCAGCATAGCGCATGGCGAGATCGAGTTCGCGCTGGTGCCCCGGCTCATCCTCCAGCCAGCGCGTCACGTTTTGCGCGAACGCAAGCTCGTCGAAGCGCCCGCCGAACAGCCGCCTCAGCTCGCGCTCGGTTGCAGGGCCGTCTACGAGCCGCGCTTCCTCCGGCTTAATTCTGCTTGCCGCGCGGCGCTGGACAAACTGGCGCTTAATCGAGAACAACGATGCCTGTTCGTCGTGCCGCTGACTCAGCGCCTGAACCTCGTCGGCGATATTGAACAGTCGGGAAATGAAACGATCCAGATGCAGTGCGATCTCCAGGATAAGCGCCGATTCCGCCTTGGCAGCCAGCGCGTCGGGATCGGCGCGGCCGGCGGCCAGACGTGCGCACAGGTCGCCATCAGCGCGGCGCAGGAAATCCAGGAACGCCGCGTCGAGGCGAAGCAGTCCTTCGCGAGAGTAAAGCTCGGCGAACGTCAGGCCAAATGCGAGTTCGGTCATAGCTGGTGCCACTACTGTGGTCGATGCGTGAGGGTCTTTAGAGCGCCACGCCGGATCTTTCCCGTTTCGGTGCGCGGCAGCTCGTCGAGCACGTGCGTGATTGCCGGCCGCTCGCTTAGTTCTTGGTGACTCACGATGTAGTTCACAATTGCCTCTTCAAAACAGTAGTTGACTCGATTCACGAAGAATTCTATAATCCTATAGAATTAATGGTCGCCTGTCGATCCCAATGCGAGCGTATCTTTCACCTAGCGCGCAACTAAGCCAGCCAGATAAGCATCGGTTGCCCTTGGGCGACGCCGGTTTCGTAGCCGACCGGACAGCCGTCGAGCAGTATCGTGGGAGGTACCAAGATCTGATCATAGAGAAAGCCGAAGCCGAGGAGGACGGTGACCATGAACGGATCGATAAAATTGAAATGGATAAAATTGAGGAGGAGTTGGGGCAGATCGCTGCAGCCATCACTGGTGCCGTAGGGCGTGGCGGAAAGCTCAGGAAGACCGGTGACAAGCGAAAGAACGTCCGGGATGCCTTTCGCAATGCCGTAAATCGAGCGATTGTCTACATCGGCAAGTACGACAAGCCCTTGGCGGCGCACTTGAAGGAGTCAATCAAACACGGAAACGAGGCGGTCTACCAATCGGCGGCAGAGATCACATGGGAGGTTCGCCCCATTGTCAATGGATAGCACTCGGCTGTCGCGAATTTACCCTTGGCCGCCTTCGCTAGTGCACTAGGTTATATGGCTTATACCGTATTCGCGCTACCAATCTACCGCTACGCGGCGTCAGCAACCGATGCCAACGACATGGCTCCATCAAAGAGCTCAATATAACCGGGATCTGTATGATCGGCGAGGGACGCACGCCATCTGACTTGGCCCATCTTGCCGGCCGCAAGACGTCGATTCTTTACGGCACCGTCCACGAAGGCTTGAACCTTCGTTCCCTTTTTGGGCGGCTTTACTATAGCATTTGGATCCGCTGAAATGTATGCGTGTTCTGTCCTACTGAGGATGCGTTCTCTGTCGGTCTGAGTGGGAAGGCGAAGGTCTCCATACCTGAACGGTGTGAGTAAGGCGAGCGGCGTCGCATCAAGAAGTTCGTCCCAAACTTGATCGCTATGCCCTGAATCGGACCCGTGGTGAGATACCTTGAACATACAACACTTGCCGTTCTTCACAGCCTCGCATGTCATGACCGCGGACCAGCCTACTGACGTTTTCGCTTCCTGCTCGAGGTCCGAACCAAGCAGAATCTGTCGGCCGTTGACTTCTAGCAAAAGCGCAACCGCCACGTCATTGGGGCAGCCGGCCATCATGCGTGGTTCCGAGTGCCCCTTTTTAATTAAAGTCAAATAGTTGATCATCGACTGCTGCGTGCGCGTGTACATCTCCTCAGACGGGGAAAGCGCGGTTAGCTTGACCTTGAGAGGCGACGTCGCGCGGCTTTGCCAAAGTACCTTGTCCGAGCCGGCCCATCGATGGTGGCCTTTGCCAGTATTCTTTGTGCGCGCCTCTACCGTTGTGAGGCACTTGTATAGCTCCTCAGGGCCAATGGGAATCTTGTCTGCGCTGTCAGCGTAGATCTTCGCCAACGACAGAAATTCTGCGCTCGTCAAAGCAGTTGAGCAGCTAAACTTTGCCGCTGACGCCGCAGAGAAGAGTTCATGCAGACCGCGCACGTGGTCGGCATGCCAGTGGCTGGCCACGACCATATCTATCGCGGATGCCGGGTTGAAACCAATCGACTCGAGATAACTAAGTGGTGCGGAACGCTTTGTCTTCGGGTCGATGCAGCTATCTACGACCAGCCAGACGCCATGGCCGACATGAACCAAAACGCACTCGCCGAATCCAGGACCGAAAACTGAAACCTCCAATTCTTCCGGGCCTGGTGGCTGCGTGTGGGACATCCGTACCCCGATCAAAGCCGTGCGGTGAGGGGTTCCGCCGAATCTGTTTCTCGGAGAAACTGCGACAGTTCTTGCGCTTCGGCCTCAGCCTTGGCAATAGCTTGTTGGCTGACGGCAGGCAGACGGCGAAATCGGATATCGGACTGTCGCACTTGCTGCCGTGTTGGTCCCCGAGTCTGTAGGCCGATTGTCCAAGTGAAAATGGCACCGGGAACAACAAGGCTTTGATCGCCGTTTAATTCGCTTAGGGAAAACTCGCCTTCCTCATCGGCACCACTACCAGTGAGATCTGCCAAGCGGGCGGTAAAGGTGTCGTCCTGTTGGTTAATCGCGACTACCGTACCTTCGAATTCTTGTTCGGCTCGGTACTTGCGAATTACCGGTGCCTTCGCGGACGGAGGTGTAAATTTGAAAAGATCTTCGCTTGCTTGACGCACAGATGACTTCGCAGTCGATATCTCCAAAGACTGGGGTACGCTGCCGGCACTTTTCGCGTTGAAGGAAACCCGCTGCGCGAGGTGCCTCTCTAACAGGAGCTCTTTTACATTGAGGGTCCTATCGACGCTCCCGACGATGTTCTGTACGGCTGCAAAATCAGAAAGGTCTGACATTTAGCCCCCCGCATCCACAGCCTCGGTGGCCATGAAGTTTTTCATAAGTTGGGCCGCGAGCCCCCGGGCGCGCTGACTAGACGTTTGGAAATCCTCTTTCAAGATGGCCAAAGCCCACTGGGCGTCGTTAATTGACGTTGGGTGGCCATCCTTTGCTTGCGGAGCCTCAAAGTGATCATTGATTCTCAGCAGTGCATCGCCGCGCTGGCGAAGATCCGGCTCAAGAGTGACGCTTAGGTAACCAAGGTGCTTGTCACCTCGGGAGCCTTGGACCATGACGCTGCGTAGCCCGGGTTTTTCTAGAACACCGGACCAAGGAGATTTCGGCAGAATGAGATGACCGAAGGAATGCCAGTCGTCCTCCGACTTGAAGTGCAAGCGGAAAGTTGTGTTCAGGCCCATCTGATGGACCGGAGAATGACTTAAGAGCGTAAACACGTTCGCAACAAGATCGCCAAGGTGCGCCTGATACACATCTGCTTTGATTGCTGCAGTGAATCGGTCTCGCAGTACTTGTACGGTCAGCCATTCTGTAGAGAAGCTGCAAACGTCAGAATGAACCACTTCGATGCGAGCCTCGGTTGCTTCGGCTTCTCGCAACACGCCGTGGTTCGCAAACCACATTGGATGGAATATCTTTGGATTGAAGTCGCCGACTAGGACGACTGTCATCTCATCAACGGACAGATCTGGAGTTTTGGGCTGTATATCCATCACGTGGTTTGATATTGAGTCGAGCTAATTCTACAGATGGTCAGGATAATGCTAAATCATAGCCTACCTAAAGCCCTGGAAGTTATGTTTTAAGCACTGATTTACTGTTCCCGTCAAGCAACTTCCGCTTAGAGCACAAAGTGACCAGCGCAGCTGACGCAGATTGGGCATGTCGCCCCCGCAATCCAAATAATCGCTCATACTCGCGACCGAAAACGCGAGAAAATTCAAGGCGGTCGTGCGACAGCCGCCCCTCGCAAAAACAGAGAACGGAGAGCGCAGAGAGGGCCAAAAACCCGGAAATTTAGGTTTGGGGACAGGTGCCCACCTTCGCACCACCCCGCGGAGCCGCGCTAGTCCTGGGACTCCAGGCGGCAATAAAAAAGGCCAGAGAGCGTCTGGCCTAGAAAATTTGGTGGTGCTGGGGCGACCCCACAAACCCGTGTACTGCGGTGGTGCGAGTAGATCAGCGTGCACCCGCCTGGGTATTGCAGCCATGACGCTGTCACAGGGGGAATATGCTGGTAAGCAGTGTTTTTCAATCAAGAGGGTCAGGAGTTCGATTCCTCTAACGCATCAAGATCCTGCGCCAACAGGGCATTTTCTGAGGATCAAGACATGCACGATCGGATGCCTTGCAATAACTGAGAATATCTCGCTAAATGGGTCTCACAGAAACTCGCGCGCGAGAACACAAATGGAATCAGGTCCGTATCTCAGTGAAGCAAAGGTTGCGCAACGCTGGGGCATCAGCCAAAAGACCCTGCAGCGTTGGCGCTTAGATCGAAAGGGGCCCGATTTTCTAAAGATCGGTGCAACCGTTCGGTACCGTCTGTGCGATATCGAAGCATTCGAGCAAACCCAGTTCACCAAATGCGACGGTGTGCGCCCAGGCAAAGCGAAACTGCGTGGCCAGGAAAACCAACCGCAGGAAGCAATTCCGCGTTACCGCACCCTCAAGGATGCTCTCACGGAGTCTGGCCTCAGCTGAACTGCCCCTCACCGCATGCAGGAACGGTCAGGAGTTCGATCCCCGTTTGCACAATCGAACCCACGATCCACCCGCCCTTTGACCTGGCAAATGTAGAGCCCCTTTTTGAGAGCTGGCAGCGTACCAAATTTGGGTGACCGCTTTTCGGAACCGAATTCGATTTGGTCAATTTCCGAGTAGGCGAGGAGGTTATCCCAGCGCGACACCCTACCGACCCATTCGGCCAACTAGTTCGCTTGCCCGGTCGGCAAGGTGTGCGTAAACTACTGACCACAATGGGAACCCCAAGATGAAGCCGAGCCGATTCGTTGGAGTCTGGACTGCGACTGTGGCGGCCGTGATCATTGGGATCGGTGCTGCGCTCTCCGCTCAGGCACAAGCCTTCCAGTCCGGCTTCCGGATGCTGAAGGTGCCGTACTACGACGGATACATCGATGTCGCGCTCTGGTATCCGAGCAACGCCGCCGAGGCCGATAGGAGCTTCGGTGCCTACCGGATGCAGGTCTCGATGAACGCGCAGGCCGCGTTGGGCAAGTTTCCTCTAGTCGTCGTTTCGCACGGCACCGGCGGCAGCTCCTTGAGCCACTATCGATTCGCGCTTGCGCTCGCCCGGTCCGGTTTCATCGTTGCCGCGCCGGAGCATCCAGGCGACAACTACCGCGACCGTTCGCTAGTGGCGGATGCGCGTTACGGCTACGAGCGGCCGCGACAGGTATCGCGCGTGCTCGACGACTTGCTCGCCGATCCCGAATGGAAGGACAGGATCGACAGCGACCGCATCGGCGCGATCGGCCATTCGGCGGGCGGCGCCACCGTCGCTGCCCTGATCGGCGGCGTTCCCGACCGGAACCGGGTGCGCACGCATTGCCAGACGGTCAAGGACGATCCCGCCTGCGCGTTCCGCGACCCGAAACTCGGCGTCGCGCCGGGCGGCCCCGCGCCGCTGGCGCTGCCCGCCTCGGTGGCCGCCTCGGGCAGCGTGTCCGACCCGCGCATCCGCGCGGCCGTGCTACTGGCCCCATTCGGCGGGCCGTTCGTGCCGGGATCCTTCAAGGAGTCTCGGGCGACCGTGCTGCTGATTGGCGCCGAGTTCGACGAAGCGCTGGCGAGGCAGTACAACTATGAATACCTGCGCCAGCAGCTTCCATCCGCGGCTGCACGCCTCGCCTCTGGCGCGGGCCACTATTCGTTCATAGCGCCGCCGGTCGCGGAATTTCGCGCCGGGTTCGGCCCCGCGGCGCAGGATCCCCCGGGCTTCGACCGCGAGGCCTTTCAGGCGCAGTTGTCGGGCGAGATTGTGGAGTTTTTCAGCAAGGTGTTGCGCTAACTGAGGCATGCCGATCGCCCCGCACGGACTTGTTATCCTAACGTCCTGCCCGTGTTATCCCGGCAGGATGTGCGGGATAAATACTAGTTAAGCGCTGCCCATCCCTCTCAATATGCGACTCCTCCTCGCACTCAGAGCTCTCTTCTTCGTCCTGCTGCTACCCGGTACAGTGGCCGGGTACATCCCATTCAGCATCCTCCGAGCCGGAAACCTACTGCGCGTCCCAGGCCTCGGGCTCGCCTCCGTCTGCGCCGCCGTCTTCGCCATCACCGGTGCTCTTGTCCTCCTCCGGTGCGTCTGGGACTTCTTCGCCGCAGGCAAGGGCACTCTCGCCCCTATCGATCCCCCACGCTTCCTTGTTGTCCGAGGTCTGTACCGCTTCACCCGCAACCCTATGTACAACGGAGTCATCGCCCTCATCCTCGGGGAGGCGTGGTTTTTCCGGAGCATCGGTCTAGCAGAGTACGGACTTCTAGTCCTCATCCTCTTCCACTTGTTCGTGGTCTTCTACGAGGAGCTTGCCCTTGAGTCACAGTTCGGGGAGTCGTATCGGGCCTACCGGCGTGCCGTTCCCCGCTGGGGCTTCACGACTCGGCCGTTTCAAGAGAGAACCGGGAGCACCGCCTAACATGCCGTTGCAGCTGACTGTCACGAGCCCTGCCGGCGCGAGTACGCGCAGCAGGGCTCGCGCCAGCAGCTGAACGCCGGTCGTTAGCCTTGCGCGAATGACCGCTTCTGGGCCGAGAGCACGAATTGACCAAGGTCGGCTTCCGGGAATCCGTAACTTCCGCCACC
>OBLU010005104.1_pt1 | contig 11812 bp, 8 predicted proteins | sample 1518681 | NCBI WGS metagenome assembly OBLU01 (sample SAMEA3539304, study PRJEB22396) | soil metagenome | biome: tundra; feature: field; material: soil | place: USA | collected 2010-05 | depth 0.15 m
AACCATAGGCCCAGAGTGCGCCCAACTGCTTCGCTTCGCTGTGAAAGCCGTGAATATGCAGATGGTGCGTCGGGCACGAGCGCTCCGGCAACTGCGCCAGAGTCGCTGCCTGGTCGACGCAGTCTTCCGCCATATGCCGGTAGGTCGTCCATTTTCCTCCCATCACGCTTACCAGGCCTGAGCGATCGATCTGGATGACATGATCCCGAGAGAGGGCCGCCGTGCTGGCCGTGTTCGTGGCCCGCACCAGCGGCCGGATGCCCGCGAAAACACTGAGCACATCGTCCCGCGTGGGCGCTTTCGCCAGATACTGACCGGCGGTGGAAAGAATGAAGTTAATTTCCTCTTCCATGGCTACCGGTTCGAGAGTCGCCTCTTCGATCGGAGTGTCAGTCGTTCCCACCAGCGTATGGCCGTTCCACGGGATCGCGAACAGCACGCGTCCATCGCTGGTATGCGGAACCATGATCGCACTCTTCCCCGCCAGAAAAGCGGAGTCGAACACCAAGTGAATGCCCTGGCTGGGAACGATCATGGGCGCGGCCCCCGGTTCTGCAAGCAAGCGTACTCGATCGCTGAAGGCCCCAGTGGCGTTGATCACAACCTTGGCGGCGGCGTGAAATTCCTGGCCGGTCTCGGCGTCGCGCGCGTTGACACCATTGACAAAACCTTGGGCGTCTTTGGTCAATCCAGTCGCTTCGACATAATTCAGCAGGACTGCGCCCTGCTCGTATGCCGTAGCTACCATGTGAATCAGCAGGCGCGCGTCGTCGAATTGCCCATCGTAGTAGACGGCGCCGCCGCGCAATCCTTCCGTTTTGAGCGTGGGCAGATGTTCCAGCGTCTCCTCGCGCGAGAGGATGCGAGAGCTCCCAAATCCGTACTTTCCGGCCAGCAATTCATAAAGCTTCAAGCCGAGGCCGTAAAAGGGCGCCTCCCACCAATCATAGTTAGGCACGACAAAGGCCAAGTCTCGCACCAGATGCGGCGCGTTCTGCAGAAGGAGCCCGCGCTCCTTGAGCGCTTCCATCACCAGCCCGATGTCGCCCTGCTCCAGGTAGCGCACTCCGCCGTGCGCCAGCTTCGTGCTGCGGCTGGAAGTCCCCTTGCCGAAATCGCTCTGCTCGAGCAGCAGCACTTCGTATCCGCGCGCCGCCGCATCGATTGCCACCCCGACGCCGGTTGCACCCCCGCCCACTACGACCATGTCCCAGGCTTTGGGATGCGCCTCGATGCGGCCCCACATTTCGCTGCGATTCATAGAAGTCGATCCGGATTTCCACCTAAGTCATTGATTAATAAATACTTTACTCGTAACCACTTATTTCTCAAAGACTTGGAATAGAGATCAGCGTTAAGTCTTTGATTCCAAAAGACCGACAAAAGAGGGGGGATTCGAAACCACCAACCCTGCAGAGTCAACCTTCGCCCATCGATTCCTCCCAATCAAACGACCGCGAACGTGCCCCAGGTTCGCGCCCGCACTTTGGGCGCTAACCTGGGCGAAGCAAGCGTTCTATGGATTCAGTTCCCCCGAAATCACCAAGCTCGCGTCACTCCACCCAATCAAACGACCGCGTGACTGCCTTCTGCCAGAAGTGATAAAGACGCTCGCGCGATTGCTCGTTCATTGCCGACTCCCATCGACGATCGGCAGTCCAATTGGCAACCAGCTCGTCAGTGTCTTTGAAAAAGCCGACTGCTAATCCAGCCGCATAGGCAGCGCCCAGCGCGGTTGTCTCCTTTACCATCGAGCGCACGACCGGCTTCGCCAGGATGTCGGCCTGGAACTGCATCAGCAAATCATTGCTCACCATTCCGCCATCGGTACGCAAGACGTCCAATGTGATTCCGGAATCTTTCTCCATAGCATCGACCACCTCACGAACCTGAAATGCCGTGGCTTCCAGCACAGCGCGGGCCAAGTGGCCCCGATTCACATAGCGAGTCAATCCCGCGATGACGCCACGCGCGTCATCCTTCCAATAGGGCGCATACAGGCCGGAAAAAGCCGGGACAAAATATACACCCCCATTGTCGCGCACCGTGCGCGCCAGAGCTTCAATGTCCGCACTCTTTTCAATGAGTCCGATATTATCGCGCAGCCACTGCACCAACGCTCCCGTAATCGCGATGCTGCCTTCGAGCGCATAACAAGGTTTACGCGCTCCGAGTTGATAGGCGACCGTGGTCAGCAGACCGCAACTCGATGGCACCGCCTTTTCGCCGGTGTTCATAAGCAAGAAACAGCCAGTGCCATAAGTGTTCTTTGCATCTCCCGAGTTAAAGCAGGCCTGACCGACCAAGGCAGCCTGCTGATCGCCAAGGTCGCCGGCAATCGCAACGCCGGCAATCGCGGGAACTTTTGCCTGTCCGTACACTTCGCTGCTTGAAACTATCTTCGGCAGCATCTGCCTCGGGATGCCGAAATCGTTCAGGATTTCCGGGTCCCACTGCAGCGTTCTGAGGTTCATCAACTGAGTGCGGCTGGCGTTGGTGACGTCGGTGAGGTGCACTCCTCCATTGGGTCCACCCGTGAGTTTCCAGATCAGAAACGTATCGATATTGCCGAACAGTAAATCGCCTGCCTCCGCCTGGGTGCGCGCATCTGCAACCTCGTCAAGAATCCATCGAATCTTGAGGCCGCTGAAATAAGTCGCCAGAGGAAGTCCAGTCTTGGCGCGGTAGCGATCCTGGCCGCCGCTTGCGGTGAACGCCGCCACCATGGGAGCCACGCGCGTATCCTGCCACACAATCGCGTTGTAAACCGGTTTCCCGCTCTCGCGGTGCCAGACCACCGTGGTCTCGCGCTGGTTCGTAATTCCGATAGCCACCAGACCGGTGGGCCGCAGCGAACCCGCCTCCATGGCCTCGTGAATTACGTCCTGCGTGCAACGCCAAATCTCCTCCGGATCGTGCTCGACCCAGCCTGGCTGGGGATAAATCTGCTCATGCTCTTTTTGCGCCATGGCCACCATTCGACCGGAGCGATCAAAAACGATGAAGCGCGAACTTGTCGTTCCTTGATCAATGGCCCCGATATAGCCAGACATTGTGAATTGTGCCTCCATACCAGTGCTCGGCGATTTCCCGGACTCGCCAGCGCGGGAAGCTTGAATTCTAGTCTTATATCGCTGTAGGGAATTTGGTGCTGTGGTTCGGCCGGAGACGTGGTAACCGCGGACCGCGCGACGAGGCGCGCGGCGAGGAGACGGTAAATTATTAGGAACAAGCACTTTAGTAAACACGGCAGCGCGGCATAGTACGCGCTCGACCGCAGGTAACTGCACCTATTAGCCGCGAGATAGCACGAGAGTGGACTTATACGCGAAACGCACCTGTGGCATCCTAGGTACAGAGAAGATGTGGGTTTGCGGCTAACGCAAACCGGGAACGTGGGGTTCCGGTGAAGAGTCTGGGGAAGGTTATCCGGTCGGTACAGGCGTTTAGCCGGGAACTTTCCCGGAAGAACGCCGACATCACGCCAGCCCCCGTCATCGGCGTCGCCCTCGGCGGCGGATTCGCTCGCGGCATCGCACACGTTGGCGTTCTCAAGGTCCTGGAAGAAGCGGGCATTGCCGTTCGCCTCATTGCCGGAACCAGCGTAGGCGCGCTGATCGGCGCAGCTTATTGCAGCGGACTCTCGATTGCGGAACTGGAAGAGGTCGCCTATAAAGTCCGCTTCACCTCCTTCGCCCGCTGGACTCTCTCACGCTTCGGCTTTGCTACCAACGATCGTATGACCGCTTTCCTGTCCCGCATTCTCAAAGGTAAGACATTTGAAGAGCTACGCATTCCTCTCGGCGTGACCGCGACCGAATTCAGCACCGGCGAGGGCGAGGTATTTCGTTCGGGCTCTTTGATCGATCCGGTGCGCGCGAGTTGCGCCTATCCGGGAATGTTCTTGCCTGTAAACGTTGACGGTCGCTGGTTTGTCGATGGCATGTTGTCCCACCCGGTACCCACTGAGCCCCTGCGCCAGATGGGCGCCGACCGGGTACTGGCGGTCCATCTCAAGGGACAATGGTCCAGTCAGAGCGCGCCTCGGCACCTGTTCGATGTGATCGGACAATCGTTCGCTATCGCGCAGGACCGAATGAGCGATCATTGGCGAGGCGCGGCCGACCTCGTAATTGAGCCCGATGTCGCAGGCTTCGCTTATGACGATTTCAAGCGTGCCGGAGAACTGCTGCGCGTCGGCGAGATGGCAATGCGTCGCGCACTGCCTGAAGTGCGAAAGTGGTTGGAGGCTCCATTGGAGAAGCCCGCCACGGCATTCCTCACTGCGCTTCCAAGCCCGTCGCCGATGCCCGCCGATTAGATCTGTTTCACTCAAACATCTGACTTGCGACTCACGATCACTGGTTTGTGGCTCTCTGCGACCAGCAGGTTCTCGGCAAACGGCCATTGCGCGTCGATCCACTGAGCTTCGCAGCGGAATCCGGCATCGAGGGCAGTCTGGAACATCTCCTTCGCTGAATATTTATGACTGCTTTCGGTCCAGATTGTCTCTCCCTCCAGGAACTCGACCACAACTTCTGCCGCTGGAATGCTTACCGTTTGCCGCCTCTTGGACCGCAGATGCATTTCGACACTACGCGCGTCGCGATTGATCCTCGCCACGTGGGTGAACTGACCCAGGTCAAAATCGGCTTCGAGTTCGCGGTTGATACGGGCAAGCAGATTCAGGTTAAAAGCGGCGGTTACTCCGAGTTCGTCGTCATAGGCCGAGATCAGTTGCTCGGCGGGCTTTTCCAGGTCCGTCCCCAGGAGCAGTGAATCGCCTGGTTCGAGAATGCGCCGGACCTCAGCGAGGAACTTTACTCCCGCAGCCCGATCGAAATTACCAATCGTGCTGCCGAGAAAAAGCACGAGCAGGTGCTGACCCTTCTTGCGGTATGCGGCCACCTCCTGTAACCCATCGAGGTATTCGCGTTCAAAACCTACAATGCTGATCGCATCAATATCGCGGAGTTCCCGTTCACACATGGCCAGTGCCGAGCGCGATATCTCGATCGGATAATAAAACGTACGCTGGCGTCGGGAGAACGCCTCCAAAAGCGAGCGGGTCTTCTTACCGCTGCCACTGCCCAGTTCGACGACGGCAACCGGCCCGGCAACCCGGTTCACAATCTCATCCGCGTACCGCCGAAGCAATCGCTCATCGGCCCGTGTGAGGCCATACTCGGGCAGATAGCTGATGACCTCGAACAGAGCCGAGCCCACCTCGTCATACAGGTATTTGGAGGGAAGCTCTTTCTGCCCCCGCCGGCTGAGTCCCGCGTGCACGTCGTCGGCGAAATCATAAGTGGCGTTAGGGGTAATGGCGGGGACGATCATTATTCAGCTCCTTTGATCGAACTTCTGATCAATTCTTTTTGTTAAATCAATGATTCACACAGCGGAATCCCGCATAAACGTATTGGTAATGGGGCTGAAACCAGTTACGAAATGTGGGCCGCAGCATGCACGCGGCGGTGCGCGCCGAGCCGCCTTTCATCACGTAGTGCTTGCCATCGAAGAAATCCGCCGAGTAGCCGCGGTAGAACGGAAACGGTTCGAAACCGGGGAACGGAGAGAACTTGCTCGAGGTCCATTCCCATCCATTGCCCATGAGGTCGTGTACGCCGAAAGCGCTTTGCCCCTGCGGAAACGCATTCACCGGCACAGGATCCCAACGATGAAAATCAAAATTGCCCAGAGTTGAATCGGGCGCTGCGTCGCCCCAGGGGTAGGTTTGTTCCGTTTCATCCCGCGTGCCATAGGCGGCGCGCTGCCATTGCTCTTCTGTCGGAAGCGATTTCCCCGCCCATCGCGCGTAGGCCGTAGCTTCTGCCTGACTTATATAGACAGGCCAATCCAAAGGCAATGGGATTTCCTCGAACATCGTTCGCAGGAGCCATTCATCCCCTGTCTTTTTCCAAAACGCGGGATGAGAGATGTTCTGAGCCGTCTTCCAGTTCCAGTCCTCGTCTCTCCAGAACGCGCGCGTTTCATAACCTCCGGCAGCCATGAAATCCAGGTATTGCCGGTTCGTCACCTTGTATTGGTCGATTTCAAACGCAGGCACATGCGCAGTGTGAACCTCATACTCGTTGTCCCAACCGAAGGCCGCGCTACCCCGCGCCAGGCCCAGTGTCGCGACGCCATCGGGGATTTCGACCATGCGATGACTTACAGGCCGAGTGACCGGAGTCGGCGAATCTGTTTGCTGAACCTTACGGTCCAGCGGCAATTGATGCAGCATGTAGGCCAGCGTCTCGACATGCATCAGCCTGTGCTCAATGGCAACGTTGAGTAGAGTATCGAGTGAAGTGTCGAGTGAAAAGCCGTCGCGCGTTTCAGGCTGTGCATCCAGAAGTCCTTCGAGCTTTCCATCGAGAGCGGCGCGGATTCTGGTCACGTACTCGCGTACGCTTTCCAGAGAGGGCCAGTCCCGGGGTTGGTCGGAAGGCAAGCCTCCGCCGACCGGGTCAATGCCGAAGGCGAACAGCCGATCAAATTCGGGGTAAAAGCTCTCTAGACCGAAAACGCTGTCGTGAAGCAGGTTCCAGTCAAATGCTTCCAGGTGTCCCACGTAAAAAATGATGCGGTGACGCTCGGGAATTGGCCGATCATATAGCGAAGTCGCTTGCACTATGCCGAACAGCGCATCACTATGCCGCCGCGCATCTGCGATTCGTTCCATCAGATTGCTTCGGACAGCCACATTATTTTGCATGGTCAGCACTTGCACTCTCCCGAATTACCGCTTTGAATTGCAGCCCCACTCCCGTTAGCCTTAGATGTCAGAATCCGTGCGAAGGTCGCAGCGGAAGGTGCTTTTTTATAAGAGGACTTTGCCGAGGTTTCGGTCGCCACGGGCGGCGCAAGACGGCGAACGGATGGCGCCAACAACGTGAAGACAAACGGCTGCCTTGGTGCCCCAGGTTCGCGCCCGTATTTTGGGCGCTAATCTGGGCGAAGGCCGATGTCATCCTGAAAGTTTGTGAATTTTGAGTCATCCTGAGCGGAGCGAAGGATGACAAAGGGAAATTTAGCCAAGGGTCTGAGGAAAGATCGCTGCGGACCAAGCTTCAGATCAGCCTCGGTTGGAGGCATACTCCGGGCCGAGTATCCCGGGCAATCCCTCTAATCCGGATTCCCGGCTCTCGCGTTCCGCGAAGGCAACCATTTCCTGCTCGCGCTCGGCTGCTAGCACAGGGCGTTGGTAAGCGGCTAGCAATTCCTCGACTCTCTCACGGGCCCGATCCAGAATGCCGGGCGATGAGTCGTTTATGTTGGAGAGTCCCCGATCGATGACTGCCGAGGGAAAATGCTGCTCCTTGCGGAAGAGTGCGCGCGTTTCCTTCAATTTCAGAAAGTCCCCACGCAGCCCCGTCTGCGCGAACATGGCCACGGCCAGCGATTCGGTGCGGGGCTCAATGCCTTCGATCAGCCGCTGCGCCGAGGCAATCGCCTCAGCGTCGATCACCAGCTTTTCGATGCTGTGGCAGGCCAGAAAATCCAGCATGCCGGCGCCCGAGATCATGTTGATACCGGCGAGCGCGCCCAGCACCGCGGAAATCCCGCTCTCCATCTCGACCTGCGCATCGATGACGCGCCCATCGCCCGCGACCAGATAGGCATGCGTCGGCAGCCCAAGATACTTTCCGACCTCCGCGCATCCCAAGTCGAGCATGGCGGTTTCAATCGCGCCCATTGGGGTTTTTCCCGTGCGCATATCGAAAATCGCGGGCGCCCCTCCCCAAACGATAGGCGCTCCCGGCTGTCCCAGTTGATGAATCACAATTCCGCTGATGCACTCGGCCGCGTGTTGCACAACCGAACCGGCGAGTGTTACCGGGGCCGTGGCTCCCGCCAGCGGCATGCTGACGATTTCCGCCGGCACTCCTGCTCGCGCCAGATCAACCAGGTTCTGTGACGCGAACTCTGACCAGTTCAGCGGCGGCGAAGGGCACACATCGAAAATCGCCCGCGGCTGGCGGCGAAGCGCATCTTGGCCTCCACTTTCAATCGCCAGCAGTTGGAGGAGCGTGTGCAAACTTGAGGCTGAAAAAGCGCCCGTGACCACCGGCTTTCCCGAATACCAGAGCACCAGCAACAGACGGTACCAGTCGCCGATTTCCGCCGGGACGTCGTTGCACACCAGAGCCGTCGATTGTGCGGCGAACTGCGGCAGCATCTCCGCCACCTGCACGAGTCGCACAAGGTCGGCCGACTGCGCCGGACGCGCCTGCCAGGTTTCAGGATCAAGAATATTCAGGCACGACGAGCCGGGATCGAAGTGGACATTATCTCCCCCATAGCGCACTGCCGGTCTGCCGCTGCGGTCATAGAGAAAAAACTCGCACGGCACGGACTCAAGTGAGCGGCGCGCCAAAGCCTCCGGAATGTGCGCAACCCCATCCTGAACACCAACGCCAGCCCCTTGCAGTAGGTCAACCACGTAAGGCGCGACCCGCACTCCGGGATTTCCAATGAGCTGGAAAGCCTCTTCAAGAATGCGTTCGATGAGCGGCTTGTCGAGCAGTTGGAGTTTCGGTCTCATGCTGGCTCTTTCACCGGGCTCGGTGCCATTTGTCCCATCAGTTCGCGAGCCAGAGCAACCGCGCTCATCGCATCTTTGGCATAGCCATCGGCGCCAATCTCTTCCGCCCATCGGCGCGTTACCGGAGCCCCACCTACCATCACTTTGACTTGTGAGCGCAAGCCTGCTTTCTCGAGCGCTTCGATCACCGTCTTCTGATTTCGCATAGTCGTGGTCAGGAGCGCCGAGACTCCGACGATATCGGCGCCCAGTTCGCACGCTTTGGTGGCAAACTTCTCGCCGGGCACGTCCACTCCCAGATCGTGCACGCGGAAGCCATGCGCCGTCAGCAGCGTTCCCACCAGCGTCTTTCCAATCTCGTGGATGTCGCCCTTGGTCGTCCCCAAAACCACCACGCCCGCCATCGGACGTTCCGCTCCTAACCTCTTCAGTTCCGGTTCGAGCACGCCCATCGCCGCCCGCATGGCCTCGGACGAAGCCATCATGTCGGGCAGAAACATCTGCCCGCGCGCGAATTGCTCGCCTACGTCATGCATACCCGCACTGTAACCGAAGTTGATCGCATCCAGCGGCGCAACCCCTGCCGCGACCGCCTGCTGCGCCAGCCCGGAAGCCGTGTCAGGCGCGCCATCGATGATGCTCTGCCGCATGGCAGAGAATGTCTCTTGCATAAGAACCTCTGCGTCATGCTGGCCCGCACTGCCCACGGGAGTCTGTGATTGGGATCACATTAAGAGATTTTCGCCAAAAGATTTCCCCGGCTACAGTACTGCCCGCGGGACCGCCTGCTTGTGCGGTGACGGGACTTTGCCCCGTAACTCGCCGCCCAGGCGAGGTCTAGCCCGTAGCTGAGGGTATTTTTCGCTTGCGGGTGGAGTAGAGCGGCAGTATGATCTAACTAACTGGTTAATTAGGTAACTCCATGAGAGTCCCGGCAATGACGAAGGCAGTTCAAACGAAGCGCGGTCTCGCGAAGAAGACGAATGGCAGCCGCACAAAAGCGCGCCGCGTCCAGGCCGGCACGCGCTTCGGCACACGAGGACATCCGGAAAAGAGCCGGGCAGCGATCCTGCGGGCCGCGGTTGCCGAGTTCGCCGAGCACGGCATTGCCGGGGCACGCACAGATGCGATCGCGCGAGCCGCGCACGTCAATAAGGCCCTTCTCTATTATTACTTCAAAGACAAGGATGCGCTCTACGAAGCGGTGCTGGATCATGTCTTCAGCGGACTGCGGGAACGGGTGATGCCTGTGCTCGAAAGTAAAATCGAACCGCGCGAGAAGCTCCTGCAATATCTGGGTCTCTACTTCGACTACATTGCAGCGAATCCACGATTTCCGCGCGTGGTGCAGGCGGAGTGGATGCGGGTGGGCCCGAAGGGCAGCCCCCAGATGATGCGGATTGCGCGAGAATACTTTGCGCCCATCTACCAGCGGGTAGCGGAGATGTTGCGCGAGGGAGCGGAAAAGGGACAATTTCGGGCCGTGAATCCAATGGATTTTCTGCCTTCGATGGTGGGAGTCATTATTTTTTATTTCAGCACGGCGCCCGCAATGAAGATGCTGCTGAAAACGGATCCGCTCTCCAAGGAGAGGATCGCGGAGCGCCGGAAGTTTGTGCTGGAGTTTGTTTCGGCCGCGTTGTTGAAGCACAAGGCCTGAAACTTGCAACGTTCAAGGTTACAAACGCGTGGGAGAGGCGAATGAACGCTCGGAATAAATTTTTGATTTTGCTGGGAATCATCCTGGCGATTACCACGGCCTACTATTTTTTCTCCACCCCACGAGGAAACGACCTGGTGCTGGTCGGGACCGTGGATGCGAACCAGATCGTAGTGAGTCCGCAGATTCAGGGACGAATTCTCAAGTTGCTGGTGGATGAGGGAACGCAAGTGAAGCAGGGAGATCTGATCGCCGTGCTCGATCCTTCAGAACTTGAAGCGGAGGAGCACGCCGCGGCGGCGACAATTGCCAGTCTGCGATCGCAGGTGAGCGCGAACGAGTACACGCAGAAATCGACCAGCGGATCGACCACGGGCGATGTATCCAATATGCAGGCCAGGCTGCAGTCGGCGCGGGCGCAACTGGCGCAGGCGGAGGCGATGCTGACGCGTGTCGAAAGCGACAGCCGGCGAACGATTGGACTGGCGGACGCAGGCGTGGCTTCCGAACAGGAGAAAGTCCAGGCGCAAATGAACCTGAAGGCGCAGCAGGCGAGCGTGCAATCGCTGAAGGACCAGGTGATGGCGGCCCAGGCGGATTTGAATTCCGCGCTTGCGCGGACGAACCAGGCCACAGCAGCCGCCAGTACGGTGGCTTCGACGCGGGCGCAGACAGAAAATGCGGTCGCGCAACTCAAGGAGGCGGAGGTACGGTTGGGCTACACCAAGATCTACGCGCCGGTGACGGGAACCGTGCTGGTGCGGGCTGCGCGCGAAGGTGAAGTCGTGAACGCGGGACAGGCAATTGTGACGGTCGTGGACTTCAGCGATACGTGGGTGCGGGCCGCGATTCCGGAGACGGATGCGGATCACATTGGATATGGCGACACGCTGAAAATACGTTTGCCCGGAGGAACGGAAGTCCCGGGGAAAGTTTTCTACAAAGCGGCGGAAGCCGACTTCGCGACGCAGCGCGATGTAGGCCGCAGGAAGCGGGATATCCGTACGCTGCTCTTGAAAGTGCGTCTCGATAATCCAAAGGGAGCTTATGTGCCAGGGATGACGGCCGAGGTGTTGGTGCCGGCGGCTCTGCTGAAGACGGACGCAGGCGCGAAGAGCGCCGAATCTGCGGGGAAACCATGAACGAGGAAGTGAACAGGGCCGGCGGGAACGCCGCGAACGGGATTAATGTTGCGGCTTCGGAGCTCAGCTTGCGCAGCGAGATTGCGTCCGACGCTCCGAACATGATTGAAGTTGAGCACATTGTGAAGAAGTACGGGGACTTCACGGCGGTGGACGACGTTTCGTTCACCGTGAAAGAGGGGGAAATCTTTGGGCTGCTGGGACCGAACGGAGCTGGCAAATCGACGCTGATCCGCATGATGACGACACTGATTCCGATTACTTCGGGAGCGGCTCGAATCGCGGGGCACGACGTGACGAAGGATCCGGATGCGGCGCGGCGCACGATCGGAGTCATTCCGCAGGCGCTGACCAGCGATCTGGATTTGACCGTGCAAGAAAATATGTCGATCTACGCGAAGCTTTATGACGTCCCACCGAAGCGGCGCAAGGAAGCGATTGACGAGTTGCTGGAAACGG
>OBLU010005105.1_pt1 | contig 11811 bp, 7 predicted proteins | sample 1518681 | NCBI WGS metagenome assembly OBLU01 (sample SAMEA3539304, study PRJEB22396) | soil metagenome | biome: tundra; feature: field; material: soil | place: USA | collected 2010-05 | depth 0.15 m
CGTCAGTCCAGAAACCGTGGTCGGTTGGCATCGAGCCGGATTCAGATTGTATTGGAGCGCAATCTCAAAAACGCGCCGCGTGCTCGGTAGGAAACGAATCTCGAAGCAAGTTCGCGACCTGATCTTCCGAATGGTTGTCGAGAACCTGACTTGGGGCGTGCCGCGAATCCATGGTGAGCTCATGATGCTCGGCTTCGATGTGTCCGAGAGAACGATTTCCCGATGGATGCGACGCGCCCCGAGAGATCCGGAGCCGGCTAAACGGTGGCTCGCGTTTCTTAAGAACCATCGCGAAGCTATCGCGGCGATGGATTTCTTCACTGTCCCGACAGTAACTTTTCGCCTGCTCTACTGCTTTTTCGTGATCAGTCACGACCGACGTCAGATACTGCACTTCAATGTGACGCGCCGTCCCACAAGTGCTTGGGTAATTCAACAACTGCGAGAAGCATTTCCGTTCGAAGCTGGACCAAGATTCCTGGTCTTTGATCGCGACTCGAAGTTCAGCCTTGAAGTTGCGGCTGCCGTCCGCTTCTTGAACGTCCGCCCGGTTCGAACATCAATAGAGAGTCCTTGGCAAAATGGAGTCGCTGAACGGTGGGTTGAAAGCTGCCGACGTGATCTCTGCGATCACGTGATCGCAGTGGATGAGTTCCATCTCAAGCGACTGCTTACAGAGTATGTTCACTATTACCACGAAGACCGGACGCACCTCGGGCTAGGCAAACAGACTCCCGGAAATCGTCGCCGGTCGCCGGGCAGAGGTCGCGTCATCACTTTTCCTCGACTCGGTGGCCTGCATCACCGTTACGAACGAGCGGCGTAAATCTGCGCGTCGACCGGAAAAGTTTGGGGAGAACTGCGCGTCTGCGCGCCAGATTTTTCTGTCTTACCGAGGACTAGGAACTTCACGGCCGAAATTCTCGTGCGCTGCGAAACAATGAGTTTGCAAAAACATGCTTTTCAGACTCGGATCTAATTGTGGCGAGGCACAGCACGTTCCCGCCCTTCGAAAACCCATCGGTTCAGGCAGATTGGGAATGAAGTGCGCGTAGCTTTTGTGCAGGTATCTTGTGTCGACGCGCTTTCTTCACGTAGGAATCTCGTGCTTTCCCGATATGGCTTAGCTCGACTTTCCGGTCCTCGAAATCCGCTATGATAATTAAGTTTCCGCCCATCGCGGAGACGATTGAGCGAAGCTGGTCGACATGGATATTCCGATTCCGTTTTTCGAGCTTTGAAATTGCAGCTTGAGAAACTTTCATGCGTTCCGCGAGATCGACTTGCGTGACCTTCAGGGCGTCTCGAAGTTCTGATAGTTCCATCGCCGCAACTTCCTCGATTGCTGTATTTCGCGATCGAGCGATAGATTCGGGCGTCATTGTCTGCTTTGCGAGTTCGCTAAATTTAATTCGCGCCATTAGAGAAGTCCTTCCTTTTTCAGTTCGTTTAAGTAGGTCTCGTAAATCTTGTCCGCGGCCGTGACCATTTTGGAGGTCCAGTTCTTTCCAGACTTAATTCCGCCAATTAAAAGAATTCCGGTCTGACGTGGATCGAACGCAAAACAGATTCGGTATGGCTTGCCAGCAAATTGAACGCGCAATTCCTTCATGTTTGGATGCTTCGAATCCTTGGCCAGCGTATCAACTCGCGGCCTCCCGAGTGCCGGTCCCTTTTCCTCGAGGACCGTTATCCCGATGGTAATGGCCTCATGTTCGGCGTCCGAAAGCTCGGCCCACCAAACCTGAAATTCATCAGTCGCTTCTATGTCCCAGGCCACGAAACGACTATAACCGTAGAGTTATATAAAGTCAAGGTTAGAGTTCACAAGCTTGCAATGGCGCAATTCTGAACTCGCAAACTCTAGGCTGTAGGTACTTCTTTTTGTTTTTGGACTTCGAATTCAACAATAGCCCGGATCCCTCGAATGGCTTGGGAAAGACTTGGGAAAGAACTCTTTTGAAATACCGCCCGCTAAGTCGCACAGAATCAACGGGCTACATATTCAGATCGACCTCATAACCCGAAGGTCGTTGGTTCAAATCCAACCCCCGCAACCAAATTCCCTTATAAAACGATGTTTTCTGAATAGAGCGCCGGATATCGGCGCGTCCGGTTTACCGCAGGTTTACCTTTGGCCAAGGCGGGAACTTGTGCCTCGCCATAATTCGAAACGGTTCTGATTTTGCACCTTCTTTTCTCCCTTCTCGGTTTTGAACACATGAAAATGTTGGGGATCTTCTGGAGTCGTCGCAATATTTGCCATTCAGAGCAAATTTCTCCCTGCGGGCAGGCTTGAGCTCAGAACGTTCTTACGCTGCCCGGTCGTAGCGGTGATGCAAACCGCCGAGTCTTGATTGCGCAATCACCCGACCGCGACGCGGCGAGCGGGTTCTGCCTCCCGGCGTCTCTTTGTTCAGCCCCAAGTGCGTTCGATCCTCGTGATAGTAGTGAACATACTCGGTAAGCAATCGCTTGAGATGTGCCTCGTTCACCGCGATCACATGATCGCAGAGATCCCGTCGGCAACTTTCAATCCATCTCTCGGCAACGCCATTTTGCCAAGGACTCTCTATTGACGTTCGAACCGGGCGGACGTTCAGCGAGCGCACCGCCACTGCAACTTCGCAACTGAACTTCGAATCGCGATCAAAGATCAGGAATTTTGGTCCGGCCTCAAATGGAAATGCTTCTCGCAGTTGCTGAATCACCCAAGCACTTGTGGGATGACGCGTGACATTGAAGTGCAAGATCTGCCGTCGGTCGTGACTGATCACGAAAAGGCAGTAGAGCAAACGAAACGTTACCGTCGGAACAGTGAAGAAATCCATCGCTGCAATGGCTTCCCGATGATTTTTCAGAAACGCGAGCCACCGCTTGGCCAGTTCTGGATCTCTCGGCGCGCGTCGCATCCAACGGGAAATCGTTCTTTCGGAAACATCGAATCCGAGCATCAAGAGTTCACCGTGAATTCTCGGCGCGCCCCAGGTAGGGTTTTCAACGACCATCCTAAAGATCAGATCTCGCACTTCTTTGGAGATTCTCTTCCTCCCGAAAACTCTGCGTGATCTCGAAATCACACGCCAATAGAGAGCAAATCCTGCTCGGTGCCACCGAATCACGGTGTCTGGGGTGACGATGAGCAAGGCTTGCTTCCAACCGGACCAGAGTCCTCGCGCGAGAACCCAGAAGAACTTGTCGAATAAATTAATCCGCGGCCTGGGACGCTTGCGCTTAAGAACAGAAAGCTGCTGCCGGAGAACGAGGTTTTCGAGTAATAGGTATCGACGCGCGCGGAAAAGGCGAAGAATTGAGCCCCCAAAAAGTCCAATCGTGTGTAACATGACTTCGTGCTATCGCGAATTCCCTGTGGAAGACAAGACTCCAAGCTGTTGATTTCAAGGCCGTATAGACTTTTGGCGAGGGACAGGTCCAGTTCCTGACTGAGACCCACTGCGAAGTACTGAACCTACCCGCAGATTGCCTGCCGATACGCGGGCGGGCGGTTTCCCTATCCCACTCCCAAGAATCGGCGGATAACAGAACCACTCCACCACAATGCCGCAATTATTTGCCGTGTATGCAGTGGCGAGTCGATTGATTTCAGCAAGTTGGGTTTGGAAACGAAAATGCTATTTAAGACCGGGGTTTAGTGTGCTTCCGCGCACGCACGTTGCTGGAGGGAACAAATGAGCACGAAAAAACTACTGTGGACAGTCATACCAGTAGTGCTGATGGTCATTGGCGCGACTAACGCCAAAGCCGATACGTTTTACACGATCAATTTCTCATCTTCGTATGGGGACCCGATTACCCCGTCGGGCGCCCTCCCAACATCCGGCATCGTTGATTACAATGCCACGGCAAACACAATAACCGCGACAATTGTGTGGGAAGGTCAGACATTCGTATTCAACACCTCGGATTTAACCGATGGATCAGTACTATACAACGTATCTTGTGGCTCCCCGGCAGCTAACCAAGCCGCCATAGCCCTGAACATGTTGAACGGATGCACGGGCTACGTATGGTGGTACGCAAATGTGAATCCCCCTGGTGGCCCGTACTATCCATACGGATCCACATCCGGGGAAAACTACTTCTCCCTCGACGCTGGGGTCTTCCCTGATCTCCAAACAACCGTTACAGATGGGGCAAGCAACAGCTTCACCGCGCAGGGCAATCTGACCATCACCCAGAGCACCGCTGAGCCCGGCGTACTCCCCCTCACGCTTTTGGGAGTAGGGTTAGTAGGGCTGATGTTCATAATGCGGAAGCGTCTAGGTCTGCGCCTCGATCAGGCCACCTGAACGCAGCGTTTGCTATCGCATCACTCCCCCCGCTGAGCACCCCGCGCTTCCAGCGCCGAACGTATTGCCCAATGCGCCGTGGGATTTACTCCTGCGGCGCATCTTGGTCACAAAGCCGGGCTACCCGTTCTAGAAGTGCTTGCCAAACCTCCATCGGATCAGTAGATTCTCATACCCTGGAAATCTCCGCCCCTGAAAGGGCGGAGTTGTCCCTACCAATAGCTCATCCCACGCGAAGGAAGATGTCGGGGACAGCCCGTTCAGGTCTTTTCCTCACTGCTCGCAGAGGGCTTTTGACTTCCGATGGAGTTATTGGTAGGGACAGAACGGGTGGCGAGCTCGCAAGGATTCGGCCGCACACCTGAACAGAGCTAAGCATGTAGTCTTCGTGTCGTAGCGCTTTTCGGACGGGGGTTCGACTTCCCCCGTCTCCACTTTATTATCAATACATAATATTTATATTAAATAATACATCTGCGCAGTTCAACCGTGACGTCAGCGGCTGTGCCGTTATCGCTCAGCGCCCTGTCCCGGAGAGTGCGCCCGTTTGCACGCACGGGTGGTATCACGTCGGCACTTGCTGCCCTTCGAGTCTCGTCCTTATTCGGATTTCGTGTAGCAAAAACGACGATCCCGTATCGAAGCGCCGTATATATCTTGAATAATGAGCCGATCGGCCTAGAGCAACATGTCAAACATGCTAAGATTGCCGCGATTTCGCTTATAGAGCGCCCGCGATGAACTCTCGCCCGGAAGAAGATGTGAGCGCGCTGCTTGTCGCCTGGAGTGGAGGGGACGAGTCGGCGTTAGACAGACTGATGCCGTTGGTCTATCTGGAACTCAAACGGCTGGCTCATTCCCATATGCGCCGCGAGCGACCGGATCACCTTCTGCAAACGACGGCGCTGGTCCATGAAGCTTACCTACGACTGGTTGATCAGAAGCGCGCGTGTTGGCAGAACCGCGCACAGTTCTTCGGTGTTGCCGCGCAATTGGTGCGTCGTATCTTGGTTGATGACGCGCGCAAGAGCAAATCGGCGAAACGCGGTGGCAGCGCTTTGAAAATGCCGTTGGATGAAGCTGCTCAAGTGAGCCCGGCACGCGGTTCGGATTTGATCGCCCTTGATTATGCAATGCGTTCCCTCTCGGAGGTAGACCAGCGCAAAAGCCAGATTGTCGAACTGAGGTACTTCGGCGGGCTGACGACAGAAGAAACAGCCGAGTTCCTGAAAATTTCGGTCGCGACCGTCATGCGTGACTGGAGTTTGGCAAAAGCATGGCTTTATAGAGAGCTGCACTATGAATCCTGAGCGATGGGAGCGAATTAACCAAATTTATCACGGCGCCCTTGAGATTGAAGTCGGGAAACGTGGAGCGTTCCTCATGGAAGCGTGCGGCGGCGATGACGCTTTACTTCAGGAACTAGATTCCTTGTTGGCCTCACATCGGCAGGCAGACAATTTCATCGAGAAGCCGGCGTTGCTATCCGAGATCGAGTGGATGGCCGAAGACGATAGTGCAGCCATTCTTGGGAAACGTATCGGGAACTACGAAATAGTCCGCAAGATCGCAGCGGGCGGTATGGGCGCGGTTTATCTGGCGCTGCGGGCCGATGATCATTTTCGCAAAAAAGTCGCGTTGAAGGTAATCAAGCGCGGCATGGATACCGACTTTATCCTGCGGCGGTTTCGGGATGAGCGTCAAATCCTGGCTAACCTGAATCATCCGAATATCGCGCATCTTTTTGATGGCGGCGCAACGGACGACGGTTTGCCTTACTTCGTGATGGAGTATGTGGAAGGCGATTCCGTCGACGCATATTGCGACGCTCATGAATTATCGATCGCAAAACGATTAGAACTTTTTCTTACAATTTGTTCCGCAGTCCACTACGCTCACCAGAATCTTGTTGTGCACCTCGACATAAAGCCCGGCAATATCCTAATCACGCGGGAAGGTACGGCCAAGCTGCTTGATTTTGGAGTCGCCAGGCTTCTTGATCGCGGGTCCTATGAGCAGACCGTATATCCAACCGGCGCTAGTGTCCGCCTGATGACACCCAATTACGGAAGCCCCGAGCAATCTCGCGGGAAGGCGATCACCACGGCCAGTGATACATATTCTCTCGGCGTACTTCTTTATGAATTGCTCTGCGGCCAACGTCCTTATCGTTTACTCGGACTTTCTCTGGAGGAAATTTCGCGTGTGGTCTGTGAAGAACAACCGCGCAGGCCGAGCGCGATGGCCTCTCTTGCCGAAGAACCGGCTTCGGAGCAAGACGCGAACACTAAGGAGGATCTTTCGCCGAGGCACATTAGCAAATTGCGAAGCACGACCCCGGAAAAATTGCGGCGCAATCTCTCAGGAGATCTCGACAATATTGCGCTGAAAGCGATGCACAAAGAGCCCGAGCGCCGATACAGCTCAGTTCAACAACTTGCAGAAGACATTCAGCGTCATTTGGACGGACTTCCGGTTACGGCCCAAGCGGATACGTTGGCATACCGGGGCCGGAAGTTCGTCATGCGCCACAAAACGGTTGTGTTGGCGACCGCATTTGTGATGCTTTCGTTAGTAGCTGGAACGATCGCCACTTCATGGCAGGCTCACAAGGCGCGAATGGAGCGAGCGAGAGCGGAAAGACGGTTCAACGACGTTCGGGCGCTGGCCAACTCATTTCTTTTTGAGTTCCACGCGGCCATTAAAGACCTTCCCGGCGCCACTCCGGCGCGCGAATTGGTGGTAAAGAAGGCGCTCATCTATTTAGACAGCCTTTCTCAGGAGTCTTCCAACGACGCCTCACTACAGCGTGAACTTGGAACTGCTTATGAGAAAGTTGGCGACGTGCAGGGAGAATTTTTTTCTGAGAATCTCGGCCAGCCAGGAGCGGCGCTGGAAAGCTACAAGAAAGCATTGGGAATCAGAACGGCGCTCGCGCAGGCGGCTCCGCGGGATATCGAGAATCAACGAGAGTTGGCGGCGATCTACGGAAAACTAGGAAATATTGGATGGATCACGGGCAATCCGAAGGACGCGGCCGAGAATGCACGTAAAGGCCTGGAGGTGAGCCAGGCGGTCTCTGCCGCCGACCCTTCGAATCGCGCTGACCGGAAACTACTGGCTACGAGCTATCTCGACTACGGCTGGAAACAAGCTGCCGGAAACGGAGATTACCCCGGAGGCATCACAAGCTGCCGCACAGCAATATCTATCCTCGAAGATCTGGTGCGCGAAGATGCGAAAGACAACGACGCGCGTTCGAGATTAAGTACTGCTTATGGTCGTGAAGGCACGTTTCTGGAAAACCTCGCCCGGCTTCCCGAAGCTTTGGACGCATTCCAGACGGCATTTTCCATCCGCGAAAAAATGTTGGCCGCAGATCCGGACAGCGCAAAAAATCGCCGGAATTCAGCTTCCAGTCACATGAATATCGGGAATGTTCTTGCCGAGATGAATGATCCACATGGCGCCTTGTTGCACCAGCAGAAGGCGCTCGCCATGATCGAAGCACTTTCCGATGAAGATCCGAAAAATATGCAGCTTCGCCAGGATCGCGCCGGAGTCTTGGGGAATATCGGTCCTCTGCTCACGATCACCGGTGACGAGGAAGAAGCCGTGCGGTCATTGCAAAGCGCATTAAGTCTGCTGGAGAGCTTACCGGCGGCTGATTCGAGTGTAGTCATACGCTTCACGATCGCCAAAGATCAATTCCGCCTCGGCAAAGCGTTTGCTTCGCAGGCGGCGAAAGCAAGAAACCCCGCCGTTAGTAAAGATCGGTGGCAAGTAGCTAAGACATGGCTAGAGAAGAGCTTGCCGGTGTTCATTGATCTACGCGATCGAAAGATTGCTACCGGCCCCGACGCCGAAATGCCAGACCAGGTGTTAAGAGAAATCTCTAATTGCGATAAGGCGCTGCGCAAATAGAATTTAGAGGACTTCTTCCATTAATGCGGCGCACTGTCGAAAATTCAGGAATATGATTGCCGCACAGCACTAACCTCGATAGCGGAGCCGGTCTATTGTGATCGTCCCCGACATAGCTAATTTGCCTTATATTGAACGACGACGCTCAAGGCTGCCGCCTGATCCTCACAGTGAGAACCGATCGCGGCCTTCAGCGTAATGTGCGCGCCTGCTGAGTAGCTGAGAGCGATTGGTCCGCTGTCGTTCGCAAGCGCACTGATCGCCAGTGACTGCGCAGTAGTTCCATCGGTGATCGTGATCGTCGGCGCGACTGAACATTCTCTCGGCATAATGCCGGCTTGTACCTGGATCCGAGTAACTGTGATGCTACTGTCCGGGGTCAGCGCTGAAACCGTGTAAGGTGCCACTAAGAATGGGACGAAGCTCGTCCACACCTGGCTTCCGGAAGGTCCAGAAGGTCCCTTCGGCCCCGGTATTCCTTGCGGGCCGATTGGCCCGATCATGCCTGGAAACCCTATCTGGCCGGCAGCCCCAGCCGGGCCTTGAATTCCTGGCGCTCCTGTGGCCCCAGTTAGGCCTCTTGGACCAGTAGCTCCGGCAGGGCCGATTGGCCCCGTCGATCCTGTGGGACCGATAGGTCCTGCGGGGCCCGTCAATCCGATCGGGCCAGTCGATCCGGTGGGACCGATAGCTCCGGCAGGTCCTGTGGTGCCGATTGGCCCCGCTGGACCGGTGAGACCAATAGATCCCGCAGGCCCTGCTGGGCCGGTCGGTCCGGATGGTCCTTGCGGACCCTGAGGACCAACAGGACCAGGAGGTCCCTGCAATCCACCGGAGCCACCTTGAATGGTTTCTAAGTTAATCGTCGCACTGTGGTTGGTCTGCGGACTGGTTCCAGTGACAGTCACTGTCACCGAAGGATTGAACAGCACGGTCGAATCGCCGGTCAAAGTTAAAGTTGAGGTTAATCCGGAGACGATTGGGTTTGGGTTAAAACTCGCCGTAATTCCCTGAGGCAATCCGGTCGCTGCTAATTGCACGGTTTGCGGGGCGCCGGCGGTTACGGCGGTGCTAACTTGGAAGGAGGCCGAACTTCCGCCTTGGATTATGGCGGAGGCGGGCGTAACCAAGATCGAGAAATCATTTATGCCCACGATTAGGGTCACGGAAGTTGAAGCAGTAAAAGCGCCGCTCGATCCCGTGATATTTAGTACGAAACTTCCAGCAGGAGTCATAGCCACGGTCGAAATGGTAAGTGTTGACGCGGTGGTGCCCGGATTTGGGCTAAGAGTGCCGGTTGCTCCTGCGGGCAAACCGGTGACCGTCAGATCTACATTCCCTGAAAATCCATTGAACGGAGTTATTGTGATTACGTCGGTAATGGTCTGTCCCGGGGAGACGATCTCTGTGGGCGCTGCGGGTGAGAGTGCAAAACCGCTGGGCGGCGTGCACGACGGAAACTTTACGGCGAAGATCGAAGTTTTCCAATTAAACGTTCCGTTCGACGGCAACCATTCATTGGTATACCAAAAGGTGCAATCGTCTTTAGGATCGATGATCATGGACGTGAGCGCGCCCCAAGTGGCATCGACGTTGGCGTCACCGGAGCCGAAGTGAGAGCCCGTTCCTGTCTGGACAATGGTCTCACCCTGCGCCATAACCCCTAGGGGATCTGCAACGAGTCTGCCCGTCCAGGCGATCGACGGATTCATGGTGCTACTTGATAGGCTAAAGCCCATCGCCATGTCACCAGACGCATCCATGGCGATGCTGCCGACCCATCGAGAATCGGTATCGGGCGCGTACGTGCCTTGCTGAAAAATAGTCGGGGTACCGCCCGGAAGTCTTAATTCATACCAGCGCAGGCCTGTGCCGGTCGGGACAGTAACGGAATGATTTACAACCAAGGACTCGTGATCGCCGAAGTTTCGGTACACCAAACGATACATAAGATGATCGCCTTGGCTTTGCAACTGTTGGGTCGTGCCGAGTTGAGGTATGCAAACGCCGAACGCGGGTGAGGCGAAATCGTTACACGCGAGCGTGTAAGGATCCGTAGTCAACGTGACCGGACCCGTCAAGGTCGAATTGCCAGGCGTGTTCCAGTCCACATGAAACTTCCAAAATGCAAGGGTCCCGTCGGTGGCACCCAGCCCCAGAACATAGTTCGGCGATCCCGCCGGAGGAGGTAGAGTTCCATCCAGATCGGATGGTAAAAGGCCAGAGAAAGTAGTCGGCTGCGAGAAACACTGCATGGTCGCAGGGGCGCCAGCAAGCATGCTGGAACGGTCCAGCGCGCATATATCTGCGCCTGAGAATGCGAACTGCGCAGTCAGGTTCAGGGCCGTAAACATATTCATCGTCAAATAGTAAGCGTCCGGCCACACCGAAAGACCGGACGGCAGAGGCAAACCAGTTGTTTGAAAGGCGTAGAGCCAATAGGCACCGGTAGGATCAGCGGTCTTAGAAACCGCCATGCAGATAAGGTCGGGATTAGTACTCGGCGGCAAGTTGATGACGGTCTGCATGATCACCCATCGATCCACGTTTCTATCGTATTTGATGAAACCACTACCATCATTATGTGCACTGCAGTCCCCGACGAAGCCGTTCCAGATGCTGTTGGTGGCGACCGGCCCCAGGAGCACGGTACCGCTCTTGTTCCAAATCTGAAGTCCCGCGTTGACCTGCTGCATGATGTGATTGGGTCCGACCGCCAGGTTCGCCGACGGAGGCTCGAAATTGGTGAAGCCGGGTCCACGACCGCTCGCGCTGAGTCCATTATTTATAAAAAGCGTGGTTGCGGGGAGCGAATTGGTGGCCACAGACGATTGGATCACACTATCTCCAATAGGCGCGGACGTCTGAATCGCGCTCGTCGACGCCATGGGACGAATCGAGCGGGTCGGCTCGGGGAATGGGGTGGGGGCCGTCCGTTGGGAACCAGTTCCGGGCTGCGCCTGAGGAATATCCCGTAGTGGGAGTGACTCGCCACGTTCAGACCCACGGATCTCGGAGCCGCCTCTGATTGTCTGCTCCTGCGCACCCGAAGATTGGGCCATAAACAGCAGCATCGATGACATGACAGCCGCCGTAATCACATATAGTTTTCTCATTCTAGGTTCCCTTCTCTCTAGCCGTCCGTTCGTTTATTCCAGCAAAACGCTAAGGTCTGACTCGCAAGACCCCGTGATTGCGCAGAGTTTGCTGCTCATCTAACTAACGCGCGAAAGCGGGGCCAAGATTGTCATCGCCTTAAGGTTTTTTTTGGTCGATCAGCAGGGGGGCGCGCTTTTCGGCGCCGGGATTTGAACGGGTGTCAGAGAAGCGAGCGACAGCGGTCCGTAGATCCACACCGCACCGCGGAGTTCACGCGCCGCGAAAAAGAGACGAGGCGAAATAAGGCGCGTCATGCTCCGTAAGTTCCGGGCAAACGCTGCCAATAGAACCCGGAAATCAGGAATAATCCACGCTGGTATTTTGCTAGGTATACCTTCGATGCTAGCCGATAAAGAGTTGCCCTGTGCCTCGCCATAATTCGAAACGGTTCTGATTTTGCACCTTCTTTTCTCCCTTC
>OBLU010005106.1_pt1 | contig 11809 bp, 2 predicted proteins | sample 1518681 | NCBI WGS metagenome assembly OBLU01 (sample SAMEA3539304, study PRJEB22396) | soil metagenome | biome: tundra; feature: field; material: soil | place: USA | collected 2010-05 | depth 0.15 m
CCAGCGACCCGGCATTCCAGATATCCCCGGCCGCGATCATCTGCGGCACCGACGCGAGCGGAACCCACTCCAGCCGCGCAACCTCATTAACCTCAGTCGGCTCCCCGATCCGCTCCGGATCCCGCCCCACGAACGCGAAAAGCTCGCCATCGATAGCCCCCGCCCGCGGCTGGAACGCGATCAACTGCTCCACCCGCCCAGCGCGGTACCCGGTTTCCTCTTCCAGTTCGCGTTGGGCCGCCTCGGCCGGTTCCTCGTCCTCATCGACCAGGCCGCTCGGAAGTTCCCACCCCCACCGGTCCTGCACGAACCGATGCCGCCACAGCAGCAGCACCCGATCGGCGTCATCCACCAGCACCATCGCCGCCCGCCAGCACCACGACCAGGCCGTCAACGCCGCGACGATACACCAGTCGCCGGGTGAAAGATCACAGCCACCGGGACGGAACGCCGCGCATTGTCCGGGCTGGCCCCTCCAGCATCAACGGTGCTTCGCATCCCGCTGCGCGGGACGCGCCTGCGGCGCGCCGTTGACCCTGGAGACCTCTGCCAGCCCAGCGGGCCTGACGGCGAGGGCCAGGCCAGAGGCCAGGCCCGATAGGCGCGCGGCGAACCTCCATCGATTACCGACCGCAGGCTCAGGTTCGGGCAGATGCGGAACGAGCGATAGCCAGGTACCAGGTGGCCGACGCGAAGTTCACCGCCGCTGCCGCCAGGAACACCATCGCCCACCCGACAGCCTCCGTTGTGAAGGAACCCCCCACGAGCGTAACGGCGCCAAGGCCGACCAAGACGACACCAGCGGTAATGCGCGCGCGTCCGAACGCGCGGAGGTGGCGGTACTCGAATGGCCAGATTATGCGTTGCATGCCGGATCTCGGGGGAGATGCCCACCACCCGCGCAGACCTCTCGGACCGGTGTTGTCATTTTGTGCGTTCATCGGGATGCCTCCTGTCAGTTGTGGTGTCGGCTACCCGGCCGTCTATCAATATGATATCACTTTGATAAGTGAGGTGCAAGAGCGACAGCGCAAGCCTCCCGGCAGACGGTCAGCCGTCCGGTGCTCGCGGACCAGCCGTCTCACCGGCTCGTGATCCTCGCAGCAAGGCGCATTACCGACCCATAGCCTGCGGAGCCGTGGTCAGCCTGGCCGCGAGCCTGGGGGCGAGTAACCAACTGAGTAACGATCGCGACCGGCCTCGGCGGACACCAGCAGACGAGCGTGAATCTCGCGTAGCAGCTCAGAGTGAAAATACGAAAGCATGCGCGATCACCCAACTGCGCCTCGCCCGCCCCGCCGCCGACCACCGGCAACGCTGGGAACGCCGCCGCAAGCCCGGGAAACTCACCCCCGGCCGCGTCCGCCGCGATTTTGATCGCCTGATCGCGCTGGTCGGCACCCCGGCCCGCCCGCCAAAACCCTCTCAGGCAGGCCCCGGCCGCCCCGGAGGACGGACCAGCACCCCGGCACCGCGCTGCTACGTGACCAAGAAGGGCCTGACAAGATCACTCAGAGGTTAAAACACAAGCCCAGCGGCGGACCGACGCAACGGTAGTGCCTTGGTCTCGTACAGGCCCTCAACGCCGCCAAATTTTAGTTCCGGCTCGCCGTCCAGCGCCAGTTCCGGCATCCGGGGGCGAGGATCGCCCGCTTTAGCTCTAAAGCGCACCTATTGACGGAATCATGATCGCGTGCTGGCCGAAAGTTCGTTCAACCGATGACTTGCATCAGTTGAACGACGCGCTCTCAAAGATCCTAGGTTTCCTGTAACTGGTCAGACCGCCTGCCTGCGCTCGGCTGCCCGGATCGGTCTCAGCCAGACCCGCGCCCGGTCCGCCCCGCTGATGCGCAAGCACAACGCGGACCTGACCAGTTACGGTTTCCTAAGTTCATTTGTTCAGCGAACTGAACGATATGTACGTGTGGGGTGGAGTGGCAGAATGAGAGGCGGAGAGTCGATCTTCCTGCTGGATAGGAAAAGTTGTCTAATGATCGAGGCTCGTAGTGGCACATAGTTGTGCCTGTGGTCCGGCCGCATCGACGGCTCGGGGGTCTGGGCTGATCGCGGTGACGTCAGGGAGAGCAGCAGGCTGGTCGCGGTGTTCCCGCATATGGCCACGATTTGCAGACGCTGCGTGTCAGATATTTGGATCGCGTCTTGTTAATTCATTTTTCCATTTCCGGAAGTGCTGTGTTTTGCGGGTTCGTTGCGGGTAGCGGCATGGGGTGCACGAAAGGGAGAGGCGAGATTTGATAGAGGACGACCTAGTGGCGATAGTCGGTATCGCCTGCCGCGTTCCAATGGCTCCCAATCCTGAATCTTTCTGGAAGCTTCTCAGTAATGGTGAGAGTGCCATTACTGAGGTGCCGCTCGGCCGACGGGATTCAATGCTAGGTGAATCCCTGGCTGGACTGGTTGAGTCGGCAAGCGAGAACTCTGCTCGATATGGGGGATTCCTAGATAATATTGATCTCTTCGACGCTAATTTCTTTGATATTTCTCCTCGTGAGGCCGCCGCGATGGACCCTCAGCAGCGGCTGATGCTTGAACTAAGCTGGGAGTCTCTAGAGGACGCTGGGATTAATCCCAGATCGCTTGTCGGCAGCAGGACCGGCGTTTTCTTTGGCGTGATACGGGACGATTACGCCATCCTTCAGGCGCGGCTTGGCCTAGAGGCGATCTCCGCGCACACCATGACAGGGCTGCAGCGCGGCATCATCGCTAACCGGGTCTCTTACGTGCTCGGCCTGCGCGGGCCTAGCCTAGCGATCGACTCTGGTCAGTCGTCCTCGCTGGTGGCCGTGCACATGGCCTGCGCCAGCCTGCGCAAGGGCGAGGCCGATATCGCTCTGGCGGCCGGGGTGAACCTCAACATAGTGCCGGATAGCGCGCTCAGTGCCATGCGGTTCGGCGGCTTGTCACCGGACGGGCGGTGTTTCACCTTCGATGCGCGCGCGAATGGTTACGTTCGGGGCGAAGGCGGCGGCGGCGTGGTGCTCAAGCGACTCCGGCAGGCTCGGGCCGATGGCGATCCTGTTTACTGCGTGATCCGGGGCAGCGCGGTCAACAACGACGGGCCTGCCGAGGGCTTGACGGTCCCCAGCCAGCACGGGCAGGAAGAGGTGCTGCGGCTCGCTTGTGAGCAGGGCGGAGTTGATCCGGCCGAGGTCCAGTACGTGGAGCTGCACGGCACGGGGACCCGGGTGGGTGACCCTATCGAAGCAGCGGCGCTCGGTACCGTTCTTGGCGCGGCCAGGACACCGGATTCGCCGCTGCTCGTTGGTTCTGTCAAGACGAATATCGGCCACCTGGAGGGTGCGGCCGGCATCGCCGGCCTGCTCAAGGTCGTGCTGAGCATCGAGCACGGGCAGATCCCGGCGAGCCTGAACTTCGCCACCGCGAACCCGGAGATCCCCCTAGACCGGCTCGGCCTGCGGGTACAGCGGAATACGAGCCCCTGGCCGTCGCAAGGGCGGCCGCCGCTCGCTGGGGTTAGTTCGTTCGGAATGGGCGGCACCAACTGTCACGTTGTGGTGTCAGGATTGTCGCCTGCGGCCGATCAAGCCGGTGTTTCCCGGCCACCTGCCACGCGGCAGCGATTGCCGCTCCGTACCTTTCAACGGCAGCGGCACTGGCTGCAACCGACGAACGTGGAACAGCCGGTCCCGGCTAGCGGCCAGGACGCCGCGGGTATCGGACGCGACCTGACGCGAGACGGAGTTTTCAAAGCGGTGCGGATGAGCGCCGCCGCCGTCCTCGGGCATGCGACGGCCGAGACAGTCGACGGCACACGGACATTTAAGCAACTCGGGCTCAACTCGGTCACGTCGGTCGAATTCTGCGAGCGGCTAGCCGCCGCGACGGGTATGGCGGTGCCTGCCAGCGTCGTCTTTGACTATCCCACGCCGGATCTGCTGGGCGCACATCTACTGGCCGAGATGTCCGGCCGGCGCGACAGCCCGCGACCGCGCGCTAGTGTCGTCGCGAGCAGCGGTGAACCGATCGCGATCGTAGCGATGAGCTGTCGCTACCCAGGAGGCGCGGACACCCCGGAAGACCTATGGCGGCTGGCGATCGAAGGCGTCGATGCCATTTCGCCCTTCCCCGCGGACCGTGGCTGGGATCTGACGGACACGCACGCCATCGACGGTGCCGCAGGCACCGGTCCAATCGTGCGAGGCTACCCGCGTCAGGGTGGTTTTCTGCACGACGCCGCCGGGTTCGACGCGGAGTTCTTCGGGATATCGCCACGCGAGGCGCTCGCGATGGACCCGCAGCAGCGGGTACTACTTGAGGTCGCGTGGGAGGCCATCGAGCGGGCGGGGATCAGCCCGGTGTCGCTCAGCGGCAGCGACACCGGAGTATTTGTCGGTGTCATCCCGCAGGAATACGGCGCGCGCCTGCTCGGCGGTCCCGCGGATCTCGAGGGCTACCTGTTCACCGGCGGTACGACGAGCGTGGCGTCTGGCCGCGTCGCCTACACGCTGGGCCTGCGCGGGCCCGCGATCACCGTCGACACCGCGTGCTCCTCGTCGCTGGTGGCACTGCACCTGGCTGCTGCGGCGCTGCGTAACGGCGAATGCGATCTCGCGTTGGCGGGCGGGATCACGATGATGGCCACCGAGGGCATGTTCGCGGAGTTCAGCAGGCAGGGGGGACTGGCCCCTGACGGCAGGTGCAAGCCTTTCGCGGCCGCGGCGGACGGCACAAACTGGGCCGAAGGCGGTGGTCTCGTCGTGCTGGAACGCCTGTCCGCCGCGCAGGCGAACGGGCATCCGGTGCTGGCCCTGGTCCGGGGCTCCGCGATCAATCAGGATGGGGCGAGCAACGGGCTGACCGCTCCGAACGGCCCGGCGCAGGAACAGGTTATCGGGCAAGCACTGGCGAGTGCCGGGCTCGGACCCGCAGATGTGGACGTCGTGGAAGCACACGGCACGGGAACCGCTCTGGGCGACCCGATCGAGGCTAGGGCGCTGATCTCGGCCTATGGCAGGGAGCGCACGCCGGATCACCCGCTGTGGCTGGGCTCTGTAAAGTCCAACATCGGGCATACGCAGGCCGGCGCGGGCATCGCGGGCGTCATCAAGGTCGTCATGTCCATGCGGCACAGCCGGCTTCCCGCGACGCTGCACGTTGACAGACCATCCCCGCACGTCGACTGGTCGGCCGGAACGGTCAGGCTGGCTACTGAGCCGATGGCCTGGCCCGCGGCCGAACGCCCGCGCCGGGCTGGTGTCTCCTCCTTTGGCATTAGCGGTACCAACGCCCACGTCATCATCGAGGAGCCGCCGCCCGCGGCCCTCGCGTCGGCAGACGGCATCGAGCCCGGTGCCGAGCAGGAAGCGGACGCGCCCGTCGCCTGGCTTCTATCGGCCAGGTCGGGACCGGCGTTGCGGGAACAGGCCAGGCGGCTACGGCGTCACGTGGCGGAGCACCAGGGGCTCAGGCCAGCGGATGTCGGGTATTCGCTGGCGACCTCCCGGGCCGTCATGGAGCACCGCGCCGTGCTTGTCGGGACAAGCCGCGAGGAGTTCCTAGAACGGCTCGATGCGCTGACGGCGGGGGACATAGCGCAAGCCGTGGTGCCTGCTGCCGATTCCGGCGGAACCGTGTTCGTGTTCCCCGGTCAGGGGCCGCACCAGCTAAGCATGGCAGCCGAGCTCATAGCGGAATCCGCCGTGTTCCGTGCCTGTCTCGAGTCCTGTGCCGAAGCGCTGGCGCCGTACTGCGATTGGCCCCTGATGGACCTGCTGCGCGGGGCGCCGGGCAGCCCGCGGCTCGATAGCACAGACGTGGCGCAGCCCGCCCTGTTCGCGGTCATGGTGTCGCTGGCCGAACTATGGCGGTCGCTCGGGGTGGAGCCGGACGCGGTGGTCGGTCACTCCCAGGGCGAGATCGCCGCCGCGGTGGTCGCAGGCAGCCTCTCGCTCGACGACGCGGCCAGGATTGTCGCGGTTCGCAGCTCGGTGCTCACCGAGCTAGCGGGCCGCGGTGCCATGGTTGCCGTCCGGCTTCCGGCCGACAAGGTGCGCCCGATGCTCCAGCACTGGCGCGGTCGTCTCGATATCGCCGCCGTGAACGGGCCGTCTTCCATCGTGGTTTCCGGCGAGCCGCGGGCCGCGAATGAGTTCATCGCGACGTGTGAAACCGAAGGCATCCAGGCCCGCGCGCTAGCGGTCGACTACGCCTCACATGGTCAACAGGTCGAGGCCATCCGCGACCGGTTCCTGGACCGGCTGGGGCCGGTCAGTTCCAGGCCGCCGCGCATCGCCTTTCTCTCGACGGTGACCGGCGAGCCGGTCACCGATGGCGACCTCGACGCCGCGTACTGGTACCGGAACCTGCGGCAAGTGGTTCAGTTCGAGCGGGCCGCCAGCACGTTGCTCAGCCGGGGTCACGGTACGTTCATCGAGGTCAGTCCGCACCCGGTGCTCGCGGTCCCGATCCAGGAGATTATCGACAAAGCCAACGTGGATGCGCGCTTTGTCGGCACGCTGCACCGCGACGACGGAGGCTGGCGGCGGATGCTGATCTCCGCGGCGCAGGCACATGCCGCTCGCAGCCGGGTCGACTGGCGTGCCCTGCTGCCTTCCGGAGGGCGCCGCGTTAGCCTGCCCACCTACGCGTTCCAGCACAAGCGCTACTGGCTCGCGCCACCGAGACCAGCGGGAGACCCGGCGCGCCTGGGGCAGACTCTGCTTGACCATCCGATGCTCGCCGCGGCCATTCGGCGGGCGGATGAGGATGGCGTCCTCGTCACGGGGCGGCTGTCGGCGGCGGACCATCCGTGGCTTGCCGACCACGTAGTGGCCGGCACGGCGCTGCTGCCTGCCACCGCCTTTGCGGACTTGGCCCGCTGTGTCGCTGACCACTGCGGGTGCGACGGTATAGCCGAACTCATCATGGAAACCCCGCTGCCCCTGCCCGGGCGCGCCGATGTCCAGCTTCAGGTAACCGTTTCCAGCGCTGATGATTCTGGCCAGCGGCCAATGGCCATTTACTCCCGCCACGCCGATGGTGACCCGTGGACCCGGCACGTTCGTGGCCTGCTCGGCGCCGAAGACTCAGGACAGGGCGGGGCTACACGGGATGACATGGCTAGGGCCTGGCCGCCGGCGGGCGCGGTCCGGGAAGACATATCCCAGCTGTACCAGGAACTCGCGGAGGCCGGATACCAGTACGGTCCCGCCTTCTCAGGACTGTGTGCGGTGTGGCGGCTGGACAGTGACATCTACGCCGAGGCGTGCCTGCCTGAGATCCCCGATGAGGGGCTGTCCCCCGAGAGCGGGTTCGGCATTCACCCGGCTCTCCTCGACGCCGTGCTGCATGCCGTTATCGGCCGGGCGCTGGCCGGTGGCGAACGCTCACCTAGCGCTATCAGATTGCCGTTCTCCTTCAGCGGCGTGCGGCTGAGCGCCGCTCATGGCTCGGTACTACGCGCCCGGATATCCCCGGTGAGCGGGGACACGGTCAAGGTGGTGGCTACCGACGCCAACGGGTCGGTAGTGGCCCGTATCAACCGCTTGACGCTACGACCGGTAACCGCGGCGCGGATCACCGCGGCGGGCAGGTCGGCCAGCAGGGAACTGCTAAGGCTGGACTGGGTGCCGGTGCCATCCGCGCCTGATGCTGGTGCCGGGCCGTGGGTGGTGGTCGGTGCCGATCCGCTGGGTGTGGCCAGCCTGCTTGATGCGGACAGCTATCCGGACCTCACGAAGGTCGTGACGGGGGTGACCAACGGTGCGCCGGTGCCTGCCGTGGTGGTGGTTACGGCGGTGATGCCGGAAGGGGCGGCGCTCTCGGTTCCGGCGGAGTCCCGGCAGCGAAGCGAAGATGTGCCGGCGATGGTGCGGGAACTGTGTGCGGCAGTGCTCGGCGTGCTGCAGCAATGGCTGTCCGCCAGCCCGATGGGCGAGTCGCGGCTCGTGGTGCTGACTCATGGGGCGGTGCTCGCGGTTCCCGGGGATGCGGCGGCGGGTGCCGGTGGGCTGGCCGGGGCGGCGGTCTGGGGTCTTGTCCGATCGGCACAGACCGAGGAGCAGGGCCGGTTCGTGCTGGCGGATGTCGACGGTATGACGGAATCACTGGGCGCGCTGCCCGCCGCGGTGGGCTCGGGAGAACCCCAGGTCGCGGTGCGCAGCGGCCAGGTCCTGGCGCCGCGGCTTGGCCGGGCGATGGCACGGCGGGTGCTGTCCCCAGCGGCCGGAGCGGCCGGATGGCGGCTGACGGTAACCGGTCAGGGGACGTTGGACGGCTTGGCGCTGGTCGAGGATCAGGCGTCCTCGGGGCCGCTTCGTCCTGGCCAGGTGCGAATGAAGGTGCGCGCGGCCGGGGTGAACTTCCGTGACGTCGTTGTCGCCCTCGGCATGATGGATCCGGGGGATGAGGCGGGCATCGGGATCGAGGGAGCGGGGGTGGTGCTGGAGACGGCGGGCCCGGTGAACGGCCTGGCGCCCGGTGACCGGGTGATGGGGCTGCTGCCTGGGGGGATCGGCCCGGTGGCCGTTACCGACCACCGGATGCTGGTGAGGATCCCCGCGGGGTGGCCGGTTGAGCAGGCGGCCGGGATGCCGGTGGTTTTTCTTACCGTCTACGAGGGGCTGGTAGAACTGGCCGGGCTTCGGGCTGGGGAGTCGGTACTCGTGCACGCCGGGGCGGGCGGAGTCGGGATGGCGGCGATCCAGCTCGCCAGGCACCTCGGTGCGGAAGTGTTCGCGACAGCGAGCCCGGCCAAGTGGGAGACGCTGCGGTCACTGGGTCTTGACGACGCGCACATCGCGTCCTCGCGGTCGGCCGGATTCGAGGCCGGGTTCCGCGCGGTGACCGGGGGCCGCGGGGTGGATGTGGTGCTGAACAGCCTGACCGGGGAGCTGACGGACGCGTCGCTGCGGCTGCTGGTGCCCAGCGGCCGATTCATCGAGATGGGCAAGACCGACATCCGTGATCCTGGCCAGGTAGCGGCGGCATATCGGGGAGTGACCTACCAGGTGTTCGACCTGATGCAGGTAAAGCCGGATGGGATCGCGCGGATGTTCAACGGGCTGATGGGCCTGTTCGAGGCCGGCGCGTTGCGACCGCTGCCGGTTACCGCATGGGACATCCGTGAGGCCGGAGACGCGTTCCGGTACATGAGCCAGGCCCGGCATACCGGCAAGGTGGTGCTGACGCTTCCTCAGGTTCTCGATGCTGACGGCCCCGATACTGGCGGTCCGGTGCTGGTGACCGGCGGGACGGGGACTCTGGGCGGGCTGGTGGCGTGTCACCTGGTGGCCGGGCACGGGGTGCGGGAACTGGTGCTGGCCTCGCGGCGGGGTCCTGGCGCGCCGGGCGCGGGGCGGCTCGCGGCGGAGTTGGCTGGTACGGGCGCGCGAGTCCAGGTGGCGGCTTGCGACGCGGCCTCCCGGGATGAGGTGGCAGGTCTGCTGACGTGGGCGGGGCGCGGGCGTCCGCTGGCCGGTGTCGTGCACTGCGCGGGACTGCTGCGGGACGCGACGGTGAAGGCGCTTAGCCAGGCCGACCTGGACCAGGTGCTCGCATCGAAGGTGGATGTGGCATGGCACCTGCACGAGCTGACCGCGGAGATGGACCTGAGGATGTTCGTGACGTTCTCCTCAGTTGCCGGAGTCCTTGGCACCCCAGGACAGGGGAACTACGCGGCGGCGAACGCGTTCCTTGACGCGCTGGCATCCTGGCGGCGGGGACACGGGCAGGCGGGAGTGTCGCTGGCGTGGGGGCTGTGGGAGCAGTCGTCGGGGATGACCGGGCACCTAGCCAAGCAGGATCTGGCCCGGCTGCGGCGTGCCGGACTCGTGCCGCTGTCTTCGGCCCGTGGCCTGGAGCTGTTCGACGCAGGCGTTGCCGGGCCGGACCCGGCGGTGGTGGCGGCCAAGCTCGATACGGGGATGCTGGCTGGCCAAGCACGGTCGGGGATGCTGCCAGCGGTGCTGCGCGGACTGACCGGGAATCCGGCCACGGCAGTGCCGGCCCCGGACGCCGGCGGGCTGGCGGACCGGCTGGCCGGGCTGGATGCCGACGGCCAGCGAAGGCTGGTCCTTGAGATGATCCAGGCGCAGGCCGCAGTCGTTCTCGGGCACGGCGACCCCGGCGCGGTGGAGGCGGGCCGGGCGTTCCGCGACATGGGGTTTGACTCCCTGACTGCGGTGGAATTGCGGAACCGGCTGGCGGGGGTGACCGGCCTGCGGCTGCCCGCCACGGTGACGTTCGACTGCCCGGCTCCCGTCGCGCTGGCCGGCTACCTGCTCGGCCGGCTCCGTCCTGCCGCCCCGGCCAGTTCCGTCGATGCCGAACTGGACCGGCTCGAAGTGCTCTTCGCTGAAATGGATGCCAACGACGTCAGCAGGCGAAAGGCAATAGCGCGCATGCAACACATGATTGCCAGGCTAAACAGCGTCGATCGAAACGAGAGCAGCTCCGATGGTCGCGACGTGCTGGCGGCTAAGGTCGGTTCGGCGACAGCCGAGGAGGTATTCGATCTTATCGACCGCGAATTCCTTGGTGATTGATCGACCCGACCAATTTACTGCGGGAAGAATGGGTGGACCTTAATGGCCGATGAGGAAAAAGTCCTCGATTATCTCAAGCAGATGACCCTTCGCCTGCACGATGCCAGGCAGCAACTGCAGGCTGTGGAAGACGCTCAGCATGAGCCGGTTGCGGTGGTAGGCGTGGGGTGTCGTTTTCCTGGTGGTGCGGGGTCGGCGGAGGAGCTGTGGGGTGTGGCCGCGGGCGGGGTGGATGCGGTGAGGGATTTCCCGGGTGACCGGGGGTGGGATGCGGGTGGCGGCGGGGTCCCGTATGCGCGGCTGGGCGGGTTTTTGTACGACGCGGCGGGGTTTGATGCGGGGTTTTTCGGGATCAGCCCGCGTGAGGCACTGGCGATGGATCCGCAGCAGCGGCTGCTGCTGGAGGTGTGCTGGGAGGGGCTGGAGGACGCGGGTATCGATCCGGCAGGGCTGCGCGGCAGCGATACCGGGGTGTTCGCCGGGGTGATCAGCGAGGATTACGGGCCGCGGGGGCGTGATGGTGATTCGGGTAATGCCGCCGGGTTCGGGCTGACCGGGAACATGACCAGCGTGGCGTCGGGGCGGGTGTCGTATGTGTTCGGCCTTGAGGGTCCGGCGGTGTCGGTGGATACGGCGTGCTCGTCGGCGCTGGTGGCGCTGCACCTGGCGTGCCAGTCGCTGCGGCGGGGGGAGTGCTCGCTGGCGCTGGCGGGCGGGGTGACGGTGATGGCGACCCCCGCGGTGTTCGCGGAGTTCGCGCGGCAGGGGGGGCTGGCCTCCGACGGGCGGTGCAAGCCGTTCGCGGCGGCGGCGGACGGGACGGGGTGGGCTGAGGGCGCGGGGCTGCTGGTGGTGGAGCGGCTGTCGGACGCAGTGCGGGGCGGCCGTCGGATCCTGGGCGTGGTCCGGGGCAGCGCGGTGAACTCCGACGGCGCCTCCAACGGGCTGACCGCGCCGAACGGGCCGTCGCAGGAGCGGGTGATCAGGGCGGCGCTGGCCGATGCGCGGCTGGGGCCCGCGGATGTGGACGTGGTGGAGGCGCACGGGACCGGGACGGTGCTGGGGGACCCGATCGAGGCGGGGGCGCTGCTGGCGGCCTACGGGCAGGACCGGGACCCCGAACGGCCGTTGTGGCTGGGGTCGGTGAAGTCCAACATCGGGCATGCGCAGGCCGCGGCGGGGGCGGCCGGGGTGATCAAGATGCTGATGGCGCTGCGGCACCAGCAGCTGCCGGCCACGCTGCACGCGGATGCGCCGTCGCCGCACGTGGACTGGGACAGCGG
>OBLU010005107.1_pt1 | contig 11809 bp, 6 predicted proteins | sample 1518681 | NCBI WGS metagenome assembly OBLU01 (sample SAMEA3539304, study PRJEB22396) | soil metagenome | biome: tundra; feature: field; material: soil | place: USA | collected 2010-05 | depth 0.15 m
CCGGTGGGAGCTGACCGATTTCCACTTCCTTTAAGAATTTGTACACGCGCTGCGAAGGGCCGGGAAGGCGGTCTGGCGTCATGCAGTGGCGAGTGCAGATTTCCCCTACGGTCTGGATGAGAGATTTCACGTCCTCTTTGAGGCGAATTGCCTCTTGAGGACCAAGACCCGATTGGAGGCGGGCGCGTACCGCCCGGATGGCTCGCAATATTCCTTTGATTTTCATTGACTTGCCTTGTTTCGCACTTCGCGCTCAGAAGCTGCACCTGCCAGGGCACTTCGGATCCCCGCCCCGAGGGCCTCCGCCCGCGCGTAACCGAAGGTCCTGATCTGGTGGAGGAGGGCGCCAACCACCACCGCTGAGATTGGTCGATCGGCTACAGCGAGGGTGCCGAGGGAGATGCGAAAACTGTGACGAGGTATAGCGGTGACATCCCGGAGGAGAAAGGAACGCTGGGAGCGGAAGCCCCCAAGTCGCGGAGGCGAGTCTCCGCCCACCAAAAGCTCCTGCCAGGGTTTCCCGGAAAAGACCGCCAAGCGGACATCCGCTCCAGCAACAAGGTTCAGGCACTCTGAGAAATGCGATTTGACTACTTCCATCACTTCGGCCTTTTCCCAGTCCGGAGTTCTCCAGTCTTTGACATAGAACGGGAGCAAGTCGAAAGCCGCGTAGCCGTTATGGCGAAGCCACCGTGCATCAGACTGTGCGGAGGAAGGCGCTGGCTCCATCACGCCGCGCAGAAGCTTGGCAAAGTAGCGATGGAGCCCGTGGGGGACGGCCTCCTGCTCAAAGTATGCAAGGCGCCAACGATGCTCCTCAAGTAGATCCCCGCGTGGTTTCTCCCGCGCCGCATGGGGGGCCAAACCGAAGGCAAGGATCTTGGATCCAGGGCTCTGGATGTCGCCCGCAAAAACAAAGGGGGGATTAGAAGAATCGAATGACATCCGAAAGGCTACGCTTAAATAGGCCAACTTCTCCCGGTACTCGACAGGCCGAGAGTAGAACATTTCCCAGCAATTTCTGGCGTAGCCGGGAATCACAGCTTGAGGGAGCACGGTGGCCCCCGGGGTATTACCAGTTTTGAGCACAGCGTTCTGATGGAAGTTCACGGGAGATCAGCCTATTGAGCAGGTTAATGGCGGAAATGACGGGTCCCTCGCGCAGCGGCACCAGCGGGAGCTTGGGGCCCCGATCAAGCTTTGGGACCGCACACACGAGGGAGAGGAGCGGGCACCCAAAACGCCTTCGAGTAGCCAAGTTTCTGAAGCGCCGATTCATCTGTATGATTCTTTACTTGTGACGACGCTGAGCACACGATCTATCGGCTCCAGATCCAAAACCATGGTGAAAGCCTCATGATTTCTGGGACAATTGGCTCCAGAGTTCGGAGCCTCCTCCAGATTCACGAAGCTTACGCTCACACGCGGCGCTGCGTAGTAGGGGTTCGTTGAACTTCACGGGACTTTCTGTGGCGCCGCGACATCGGGTCGCCAGGGAAACTCACTGAGTTTCCAGTAGATTGCACATGCAGAACTTTGCTCGCACGCCGCCCGAACGACAGATTTCGAGGAAAGGCGCCACGATGTGGCGGTCACTCACCGGATATGGTAACCGCCAACTCCCGCCTCGCCACACGAGTTTCTCGGGTCTGGCCATTTGCGCATAAACCTCCCGCAAACGCCCCATCGGGCTGGCGAGGCCGGTGTCGCGGGAGCGGACGATTTTGGCGGGCGAATAGACCACGCGCAACGCTTTAACTTCCTTGGCGAATGAAACCAGGGATGCGAGGTCTTCGAGTGATTGCGCTTCGGCAAGACCGAAATCAGACAAGGTCTGGCGCGGCCCTCCCGGCAGCGGCGACCGCGGGAAGAGCGGATCCACGCGCAAGGCGACCGCAATTCCGGCCTCTCGGAGTGCGCGGATGCCCGCGATCCGCTCCGCCACAGGCGGCGCGTGCGGATCCCAGAAGGCGGCTGCTTCATCGCGGAAGAACGCGAGGCTGACCTCGACCTGGAGAGCTGGGTTGCTCCGCGCGGGCCACCGTTCTCGCCAAGGATGGTTTGCGGGAACCTCGTTCAATGCCAAAAGAAGCTCCCGATAACCCGATTCGGCCGCCAGCGAGGGATTCTTGGTCAAGATGGTCACGGTAGTGAAGCGGCGGCGGTGTTTTAGAATGCCTTCCAATACCAAGCGGCTGTGACCAAGCCGGCGTTCCAGAGGCTGAAACGGCTCAGTGCTGATGGAAATGTGGGCGGGTCCCGGCGGAACGTCGAAGTCCTCCAGGTCAGTCAGATCTTTCGCCAGTAGGCGCTGAAAATCCTGCTTCGCAGCCGCGCGTGAGCGGGAATAGGCCGCGGCGTAGCAGTACAGACAGCCATGCGCGCAACCGACATAGACGTTGATGCAATAGCGGTGGCCAGTTGGGAAGACTGCTTGGGCAGCAAAGGGGCAATACCACTTGATGACGCGCGGCCGGGTCGGGCTGAGGAAGGATTGCACAGAACGGTGAGGAAGAAAGTACCGCGCGAGGGCCAACTGCTCGTGGGCTGGCCGGCCCTTCCACACCGGGCGGAAGCGCGGATCAATTCGGGCGATTAGGCCGTCGAGGTCCATTCCCTACAAGACGGAGCTGAACGGCGATTCTATCCACGCAGGTTTGAGGAAGAACTTCAGGCCGCGCTCGTCGTATTGCGAGTGAGCGGGGAACGAGAAATGTGAATTGCCGGTCCGGAACGCCGAGACTCCGGAGCAATTTCAAGAGATAGGAGAAGCCGCCAAACTCGTCTTCGCCTTCAGAAGCTTAATGCGAATGAATACGACGAACACCTGTCACCCGAGCATCAACGGAAAGAAAGCAGTGATCCTGCATGCCGCAGCCGAGAATGGAAACCTGCCTTTCCTGAAAGTGGGCGGCGAAGCGGATGTCGTCCAGGGCATTTCCCTCGCCCTCGCCGAAGTCGGCCATCGAGTCATCGTCTGCGCTCCATCGCCGCTCCCCGCCGAAGAACTACCGGAAGCGAAGCACATCGGGACTATTAGGTTCAGCTTCGGTGGCCGGATCGAGTCAGCCGATGCCTATCTTGTCCGCGGGACCCGCGGCCATCCAAACCTCCAGGAGATACTGCTCTGCCATCCTGCGTTTGTCCATCCCGTACCTGGGAAGGGCTATACGGTTTACACCGACGACCCGGCTGACCAGCCCTTCGCCACGGATGCCGCGAAGTTCGCCGAGTTCTCGGCCGCGGTCGCCGCAGGAGTGGAGAGCGGCTTTTTCGGGCACGTGGATCGGATCCACGTCCATGACTGGCACCTGGGCAACTTGCTTGTGATCCGGCGTTATGACCCGAGCTGCAACCGGCTGCGTGCCACGCCCTGCGTTATGACAATTCACAACGCGGCCATTCAGGGACGGCGGCCGTTCACCGGGGCTGCATCCTCGTTCACCGCTTGGTATCCCCAATTGCTCAACGGTAACCGGACGGCCCTCGCCGACCCAACCCTCCCCCATTGCTATAATCCCATGGCGGCCGGAATCCGCCACGCGGACAAGATTCACCTCGTATCACCAGGTTACGTTGAGGAGGTGCTCCGTCCCTCCGACCCGTCTCGTGGCTTCTACGGCGGAGAAGGGCTAGAGGCGGACCTGCGCGAAGCGCAGGCGCGCGATAAACTCGTCGGCATCCTAAACGGCTGCGACTATGCCGCGGCGCGCACTGCGCCCCCCGCGAGCTTTGCCGAATTGGTGAGCTTCCTGCAGGCGCTCGTTGTCGCGTGGACCGGGAGACATGAAGTGGTTCCTTCTCGCCACTTCCTGGCCCACGCCCGCCTCGCCGAGGTGGCCGCCAGCCCGCAGCCACCGGACGTTTTGCTCACCAGCGTAGGACGACTGACGGACCAAAAATGCCTGCTGATGAAACAACCTCTCCGGGACGGCCGCCCAGCACTTTGGAACATCCTGGACGCGCTGCGCGAAGCGTCCGGCTTGCTCTTCCTGCTCGGCACCGGGGATGCGCACTACGAGGCTTTCTTCAAGCAAACCACGCTGGCGCACCAGAATTTCATTTTCCTCAACGGATTCTCCTCGGAGGCAGCAACTGCCCTCTATTCTTGCGGCAGCATGTTTTTGATGCCCAGTAGCTTTGAGCCCTGCGGGATCGCCCAAATGTTGGCAATGGCCCGGCGTCAACCTTGCGTGGTTCACGGCGTGGGCGGGCTCAAGGACACCGTCAAGGACATGGAAACCGGCTTCGTCTTCACCGGGGCGACTCCACAAGATCAAGCGGAAAATTTCGTCAGCACCGTCAACAAGGCGCTTCAGATGCAGCGCGCGGATCCCGTCGCCTGGGAGAACATCCGCAAACGAGCCGCCGCCCAGCGGTTTCTATGGGCGAAAGCCGCCGATGAGTATGTCAACAGACTCTATCAACTTCCGGGCTAAAGCCCGCACACGAAAGGCCTCCTTTTCTATGAGTAATAAGCTCACGGTAAGCGCAGCCAAGGCCAGGAGGTTCCCTCCTGCCAGCCCTGGAGGGTGGGGCGGTGTGGCGAGCCATTTAAATGAGAAGGAACTCCGCCTCGGATGGGTCACGAAAAGATACGGCGATGGCATCGCCCTCATTGAGCAGGGCAAGATCCCGCCCGCCCCGCTCCAAATCGAGATCCATCCTTACCACTGCGCACAGGCCATGCCTTGCAACAATCGTTGCATTTGGTGCACTCGTCTTGAGGACAAGATTGCCCTTAAGTCGGGGCAAGTAGAGGGAATTGATCCTGATCGGTTGATCGCATTCATCGCTTCGCTCGCGGGCTCTGGCGTTCGGCGCATCGTCGTGTCTGGGAACTCGACGGAACCGCTCCTCTACCCACGCATAGAAGAGGTCATCCAGGTTATTCACGGGGCGGACATGAACTGGGTTCTTTACACAAACTTCTACTATGGGCGGAAGATCATTGACGCCGCCGTAGAGTTTGCACGACCAGGCGACGTATTGCGGGTGAGCCTGGACGCTGGCAACGAGGCGGCATATCTGAAGACCCACCGGCCGCAAGACGGACCCGGGGCTTTCCGAACGGTTGTTGCCAACTTGACGGCGCTACTTCAAGAGCGGACCCGAAGGGGGGCGCCGCTCTCGGTCGGCATCGCCTACCTTATGACCAATGACAACAGCAGTGAGCAGGAACTGACCAGTGCCATCGTTTGGGCTGAACAGGTCGGGGTGGATTTCCTGCGGTTCAGCGTGCCGCTCAAACCGACTCACCAAAATCCTGAATTCGCGTTGGCCGAGGATGAGGCGGCCCGCATCAAGCGGCGGATTAGCCGACTGGCTTGGCAGCACGAACTCAGGCGGGGGCTGTGCGCGTCCCGCATGAGGATCGAGATCCGTCAAGACGAGGTCGAGCAGGGGCCGAAGCCCTTTCGCGTTTGCCACCATTGCAAGTTGATCCCCGTGCTCGGCGTGCGGGGTAAGCTTTATCCCTGCACCTCCACGTCTACGGAAGATTTTGATCACCTCGGTTTGGGAAACATAAACGATCCCAATTTCGAGAACACCTTCTGGGGCATTTGGAGGGACCCGGGGAAGTGGCGGCACAACACTGGCGGGTGTCCCGACTGCACCCGGTTCGAGTACGACTTAAATACGGAAATCGAACGGAGGATCGCGAGGGCTGGCTACCAATCGGAATGCGAGCTGGGTCCTTCGCATCACGACTTGGTTGCATCGCCGAGTGCGAAGGCCGATTCAAAACGCGCCGCCTGTGGAGAGTCTCTCGTCGATTCCATCGAGCATACCAAATCAGTCCCTAACGCCCCTTTGAGATTATGAAAACAAATCTATTACACTCTGTTTTGATCATCCTTGCTGCGGTCTTGTCGTTGGCACTTGCTGGCTCCAGATCTGCCGCCTCCGGACCAGCCCTGGCGCTTGACGGTGTGAATGATTATGCCGGCCTGCCCGACAACTCTTCCCTTGACTTGGGCACCATCGATGGCCAGGGGTTTACGATTGAGGGCTGGTTTTACGTGCCGGACTTGAACGGCGAAGGACTCCAAACACTCATCTACAAGCAAAACGCGTACGCTTTGTTCATCAACTTTCACACCAGCCAGGCTGACCAGATGTTTTTCCGGCTCTGGTCCCCGGCTTTGTCGGCGCCCGGCTACGTTACCTTGTTCGCCAACCCGAGCGATCTTGCCGTTGGCTGGCACCACGCGGCGGCGGTTTTCGATAACCAGCCTGGTGGGGGAAGCGACAGCGAAGCTGTCTATTTGGACGGGAGCCGCATCGGTTTGGGGACCGGCATCAATTTCAACCCGGGAATCGGCAATTCAACCTCGCCGCTATACATTGGCGCCTACGCGGGGGTAAATCCATTCAAGGGGTGGATCGAAGAAGTACGCCTGTCCGCTGTGGTCCGCTACACCGGGGCCTCATACACCGTCCCGACCGCGCCGTTCGCGACCGACGCCAACACCCGTGCTCTCTGGCACTTCGATGAAACACCCGGCTCCACCACCTTTGCGGATGCCTCTGCCAACGGCAACACCCTGACCGGCAGCAACGGCGCGCAGACTGGCACTCCCCCGCCCGGCCCAGATATCACACCGCCAACGGTGACGTCAATCGCCCGACTCACTCCAGCTAGCCAGTACGTCAATGGCGGGTCGGTAACCTGGCGAGTCACCTTCTCCGAGCACGTCGACAACGTCTCAACCGGCGATTTTACACTGGTGGACGTGTCGGGCAATTTGTCGGGCGAGGCCATTTCATCTGTCAGCGCGAGCAGCGGGACGAAGATTGACGTGACCGCGACCGTCGGCAACAGCGGAGAAGGGGACCTGCGGCTGGACGTTTTGGCGAGCACCGCCACCATTACTGACGACGCCGGCAACATCCTGAACGTCTCCTTCACCAGCGGCCAAGCCTTTACCGTTGATCGGACCGCCCCCACGATCACGCTTTACGGCGCCAATCCGCTGACCAACGAATGCCATTCAGCATTCCTGGATCCCGGCGCTTCGGCCAACGATGCCTGCTGCGGCTCACTCCCTGTCACGACCAACAGTACGGTCAACCCGAACGAGCCCGGAACCTATGCAATCAGTTACATGGCGGCCGACCCGAGCGGTAACTCCGCGACCAACACCCGCACCGTCGTCGTCCGCGACACCACTGTTCCACTGATCGTCGTTAGCGGGGCCAACCCGCTGACGCTTCCATTGGGAACCACCTTCGTTGACCCCGGAGCGACCGCGAGCGACGCTTGCGCGGGTGATCTCACGTCGACCATCATCACAATCGGCACCGTGAACACCATTCTCGCAGGCAATTATACGCTCACCTACACGGTCACCGATCCCAGCGGCAATACAGCAGCTACCAACCGTGCCGTAGCCGTTCTTGCGGGGACCACAGCGACCGTGACCTTGGCTAACCTGTCGCAAACTTACGATGGCACAGCCAAGCCCGTTTCCTACACCACCACCCCTCCCAACCTCGTCGTTACCGTGACTTACAACGGCTCGGCCAACGCCCCGACTAACGCGGGCACCTACACCGTTATCGGCACAATCGCCGACACGAACTATCAAGCCAGCGCGACCAATACGCTCGTCATCGCCCAAGCCTTGGCGACCGTGACCTTGACTAACCTGTCGCAAGTTAACGACGGCACGCCCAAGCCTGTTTCCTACATGACCGCGCCTGCAGGGCTGGCAGTGAACTTGACCTACAACGGTTTGACCAATGCGCCGACCAACATCGGCAGCTACATCGTGATCGGGACAATCGCCGACCTGAACTACAGCGGCGGCGCGACCAACACGCTAGTCATTGCCGCTGCCCATTCTTTCGTCACTGTCAGCGCAATGTCCAGCGCCCGCTACGCGCACTCGGCGACGCTGCTGCCCAATGGCAATGTGCTGGTCGCTGGCGGCGGCGGCACCAACAACTTTGCCGTCGCCAGCGCGGAGCTCTACGATCCTGTCAGAGGAGCCTGGACGGCAGTTAACACCATGGCCAACGCACGTAGATATCAGACGGCAACGCTGCTACCCAGTGGGCAGGTGCTGGTGGTGGGCGGGTTCAGTGACGGCGTCGGCACTCTGCGAAGTGCAGAGCTGTATGATCCGGCCACTGGGACGTGGACAGCGACCACCGGCCTGCTGACCACCGCGCGTTATCTGCACACAGCGACGTTACTCCCCAACGGCAAGGTGCTCGTCGTCGGGGGGTATATCTATAACAACGGTGATGTCGATACAGCCGAGGTATATGATCCGGCCACGCAAACATGGGCAGCCGCCGGCACCCTGAACCCCGCCCGCGCCAATCACACGGCAACTTTGCTGCCCGGTGGCAAGGTGCTGATCTCAGGGGGACTCAGCGGCAGCCATCCTCTTTCTAATGCAGAGCTTTACGATCCCGTCGCAGGGACATGGACACCGCTCAACCCCATGACCAGCAAACGCTATAACCATACGGCGACCTTGCTGCCCCACGGGCAAGTGCTGGTCGCAATGGGTGCAAACGACAGCGGCGTTACCAGCAGCGCGGAACTTTACAACCCAACCAACCAAACATGGACGCCCACCGGGAGTTTGAGCATCCCGCGGTATCTTCAATCCGCAACTCTGCTGCCCGATGGGAGGGTGCTCGTCGCCGGAGGCAATAATAGCGGCGGCCCTTTTGCTGTCGCGGAGGTGTACGATCCCGCAACCGGGATATGGACGGTTGGTAGCGCGATGCAGACGATGCGCAGCGAGCACGCCGCAACCTTGTTGCCCAGTGGACAGGTGCTGCTCGCCGGGGGCTTCGGTACCAACAACAGCGTCGGCTCCAGCGCGGAACTGTACGATCCAGCCGCAGGAACATGGGCTCCAGCCGTCGCGCTGGCCACCGCACGCAACGATCATACCTCAAACCTATTGCCAGATGGCGAGGTACTGGTCGTGGGTGGGCAAGCCAGCTCGGGCGTTCTTTCCAGTGCGACGCTGTACGATCCAAGCGTCGGAACGTGGACGGAAACCGGTACGCTCACCACCCCACGCTATGGCCACACAGCGACGCTGCTGCCCAATGGGAAGATTTTGGCCGTAGGCGGGTACAATTGGATGACTCTCAATTATCTATCCAGCGCAGAGTTGTACGATCTGGCCATAGGGAAGTGGACGAACATCGCCGCGCTAAGCGCCCCGCGGCAATTCCATACGGCGACGCTCCTACTTAACGGGAAAGTGCTTGTGGCCGGGGGCTTTACTTATACCGGTGGCGTCTATTACCCGCGGGCCAGCGCGGAGGTGTACGATCCAGCCACCGGTGGCTGGACCGCTTCAGGCGCCATGCATACGGCGCGTGGTTACCACACAGCGACCTTGTTGCCTAGCGGAAAGGTATTGGTCGCAGGGGGCGCAAGTACAAACGGCGTAGCCACTGCCACCAGCGAGTTGTACGATCCGGTCGGTGGGACGTGGACGACAACTGGTCCGCTGACCACCAATCGTTCCTCTCATACAGCGACCTTGCTGCCCAATAGCAAGGTGCTCGTGGTGGGGGGGTATGCGGGCGGCAGCTCGGAAGTATATGATCCAGTCGGTGAGATATGGACAACGACGGGCTCATTGGGTCTGAATCTTTCATATCACACCGCAACACTCCTGCTCAATGGGAAGGTTCTGGTCGCAGGGGGCTCCACCGGCAGTGCTGTTTCCAGCGTGGAGCTGTACGATCCGGCCACCGGGACATGGACGAATACCGCCGCGATGAACCACGCACGGGGGAATCACACAGCGACCCTGCTGCCCAATGGCAATGTGCTGGTCGCAGGCGGTGGGGTGGGCGGCAGTGTTCTTCCCAGCGCTGAACTATTTGACGTCGGCTTCGGGTTCAGTCCATTCTGGCAGCCGCAGATTGCAACACTGACCTCACCGCTCAGTTTGGGCAGCGGCCTTTTGGTCACCGGCTCCGGGTTCAGGGGCGTCTCCGAAGGCTCGTGCGGCAATTCGCAAGACTCACCGGGCGATTATCCACTCGTTCAATTACGCAGCCTGGAATCCGGCCAGACCACCTTCCTGTCTTCCACGAACTGGCAGACGAATTCGTTCGCCTCGTCCCCGGTGACCGGTTTCCCGCCCGGCTGGACGCTGGCGACGGTGTTTGTCAACGGCATTCCCAGCACCGGGAGCATCTTAAATATCAGCGTCCCGGTCCCGACCGCGACCGCCCTGACTAGTGCCAAGAGACTGACCAACGGCGCATTTCAGTTCGCCTTTACCAACAGCGTGGGAGTGCTTTTCGGCGTGCTGGCCGCTACTAATCCCACCCTGCCTTTGAGCAACTGGACGGTACTCGGCGGCGTCACGGAAGCTGCGCCCGGCCAGTTCCAGTTCACCGACCTGCAGGACACAAACAGCCTACGGCGCTTCTACCGCATACTCTCACCATGACACAACAACAATACACCCCGCCTTGTGAAAGCCAAGAATAGCAGAATCCTCCCACTTGCTCTGGCGTTTGCCGCGCTGCTGACGCGCCCCACCGTAGTGCAAGCTCAATTCTATTACACAGTCGTCGATAACGTCACCGTCACCATCACCGGCTACTACGGTCCCGAGGGTGCAGTGACCATTCCCAGCATAATCAATGGCCTGCCGGTCAGCAGCATCGGGGACGCGTCGTTCTATAAGTGCAGCACCCTGACCAGCGTCACCATCCCAGGCAGCGTCATCAACATCGGGGTCGGAGCGTTCTGGGCCTGCACCAGCCTGATCAACATCACGATCGGCAATAGCGTTACTAGCATAGGGATGTGTACCTTCGCTAACTGCTACAGCCTGACCGGAGTCTATTTCAACGGTAACGCCCCCAGCCTTGATCCGTGTGAGTTCGACGGCGACAACAATTCGACTATCTATTACAGTCCGGTCCCATAAGGGGGAAATCCGGCGGATTCCGCTTCGGTTGTCGAAGGGGTTTTGTCGTTCATCTCGAAACGCGATTTAGAGTTTTTGCATGGTCGCACGTACACACTGGTTCTGGCGCCATCGTCTGGCGCATCTGCTGTCCCGCAGGTTCATGGGAATCCCGGGAAATACGCTTGTTCCGGGCGCGCCAGGTTGCGGAAGCTACCTTTGGCTGTCCCATAGCAACCGAGCAAACCCAACAGGTCGAGCTTTGACCACAACACCGCTCGTAGGATGGTAAAAAGCCGCGTGAAGCTATGCGCCCACTTCGACAGATAACTCAGATAGCGCAGCAGCACATAAACCAGGAGTGCCATCCAGACCTGCCACCGTACTGCGTTGGCGTTGTGCCCCAGGAAGTCCGCCAACTGCAACGTCTGCTTGATTTGCTTAAAGAACACCTCGATCTGCCAGCGGCACCGGTAGAGGTCGGCCACACTGCGGGGACTCCATTCCAGGTTGTTGGTCAAAAACACCATCTCCCGTTCCTCGCCGTCAATTTCAACCAGCGCCACCACCCGGCGCATCAACTCCGGGGCGGGTTTATTTGGATTGCTCAGAACGATGACTTCATCCCTAAGAATGTTCTCGTCGTTGGACTTGGGCATCTTTCTGACGACGTCATACGCCATGTTGTCTTTGGCGCGGGTGACCCAAAAGGCGCCGCGCTCGTCCAAATCCCGCAAATGCCCGAAGTCCACGTAACCCTTGTCAAACAGCACGATTTCACCGCTTTTGATCCCGGCGCACAACTCGCGCGCCCGCTTATTGTCGTGCTCGCCGGCGGTATCGATAATCACAAAACTGGGCAGCAAACTTTGCAGGTTGAGCCGCATGTGCGTTTTGGC
>OBLU010005109.1_pt1 | contig 11807 bp, 9 predicted proteins | sample 1518681 | NCBI WGS metagenome assembly OBLU01 (sample SAMEA3539304, study PRJEB22396) | soil metagenome | biome: tundra; feature: field; material: soil | place: USA | collected 2010-05 | depth 0.15 m
ATTCCCGCCGTCGGCATGCCGCTGTTCAGTTCCCATGCGTATACGATCGTGGTGAGCGGCAGGAAAATGAAGCCGAGTACCGGCAGCACCAGACCACCGTGGAATGCGCGCTGCAGGTAGGTCGAGTAGATCCACATCAACACGAGCGCGACGCGCGGAAACAGCAGGATAATGAGCAGGAGGAAGCAAGGCATAGTCAGTCCAACGCCGGCACGTGGCCTTCAAATCGGCCGGGTTTTGTGGCGGCCGATCTAGGGATGTCGGTTGCTCCGTCACGGAGGCGCCGGCGGCCGAGATCCGTGCCTCCATTTCGCGGTAATGTTGCACGAATTCAGGCTCCGCGTCCTCAGGAAACTCGAGCACTCGCATCGAGTAGTGACAGGAGGCCGTACTGGAGACAGTGTTGCATGAACTGCGAGCGACCATCGCCGCCAGCAAGCCCGAATATCGCGCATGCCTCGTCGAGGGCGTCGACCTCTTCCTGGGTGAGCCGGGTGGACGCGTCTTGCATCTCCGATATCTCCGAGTCTGCGTTCCGGACTCCTTTCCAGGCAACCAGCGCAGGAGCGGCTCTACCTGTTCCGGAAAGCGATCCCGTTCCGGTTCCTTTGCCAACACGGACGCCCGCGTATCGGAGAGCGTTGCGCCTTCGAACAAGCCTGACCCCATTCCGGCCGAACCCTCACACTCGCTCTATGGGAACCGCGAACCGCAGGCTCACCCACTGTGTTCACGGCAATCGGTCTGTTCCTTCTCGCGGCTGTGGTCAAGCGGCTGCGGTCCGCCCGCTACCTACAATCCATTCGTCGGCAGTGGCGTCGGATATGCCCTCAACCTGGCGAGGCCATCCACGAGCTGCTCCAGCTCTGTCTCCCGCTGCGAATAGGCGGTACACATCGAACGAACGGCCTCCGCTTGTCGGTCGAGCCGCTCCACAAACGCGTCTACCCTGGAGCAGAAAGTGCAGAGTGTCGCCTTGACGGCGGCAATATCCTCCTGGTGGACGCCAAGGTCCTTGCAGAGGCTGTCGATCCGCTCCGAAACCGCCTGCGAAAGCGCTCTAGTCTCGTTCTGCAGCGCCGCCAGATCCGCCGCCTGTCGCGCGTCGGACTCCTGTAGGGCCGTCACCGTGACGTCGATCCGTTCGGAAACAGAGGTCGAAAACGCCCTGGTTTCCGTGCGCAGAGCTTCCAGCTCCGACGCCTGCCGGGCATCCGATTCCTGCAACGATGCGGTTGAGATATCGATCCGTTGCGACACGGATGCCGAAGACTCCCGCGCTTCCGTGCGGAGTGCCTCCAACTCCACCGCCTGGCGGGCATCGGTTTCCCGCAGGCCGGCGTCGGCAACTGTGAGTTGCCGCAACTGGTCCTGCACCGCGATGTTGGTAGACCGCTGCTCCCCTACGAACTTGGATAGCTCCTGCAAGCTGATCTGGAGCGTATCGAGCCGGCGTTCGACCGTATCTCCCACCTTCCGGGTCTCACTGGCGATGTGATGCTCCAACTCCTTCACCGCCACGACCAATCCTCTGGCGATGCCATAAGCGATCTTGTCCACGAGCGGCGCAAGAACGAAGTCCTCGGCGGTTTCCACCGGGTCCGCTCCACCAGCGGATCGCAGGTATTCCGCGTCAGGCACCCGGTTGTCGAGGGCGCGCTTCCTGGCCGGCGTTTTATCGAGCGGACCGAGAGGCTGACTATGGTCCATCTTCTGAATACTAAATTTCTCTTCTTCGAGCCTCGGCTCAGCCGCGATGTCCGTTCCGTTTGTTCCCATGTCTAAATCCTTTCCAATGTCTCGTCACACCAAAAACTGTTCCGCCAGCTCGATGTTGCCGCGCAGTGCGGTTTGCCACGCGGCTTGTGCTTCTTCGTGTTTCCCCAAAGTCATGAGGGCATGACCCAGATTCAGCAGGGCCTGCGGAAAGCCGGGCCGCAGTGCCAGCGCCTGCCGGTAGCAGCGGACCGCCTCCGCGGCGCGCCCGCGCTTCTGCAACAGCAGCGCCAAGTTGTACAGCAAATCGCTCGTCGGCTCATCGAGATCCAGCAGTTGCTTGTGCAGCGTCAGGGCCTGTTCATAGTCCTGCTGCTGCAACGCAATCGACGCCAGGCAGCGCAACGCCTCGGCGGATCTCGAAGCCCAGCAGAGACTCTGGCGGAATGTCTCCTTCGCCATCTCGATATTGCGCATCTTCCAGTGCGCGATTCCGATGTTCAACAAGGCCTCAGGGCATTTCTTGGGAAAGGCGAGACAAGCCTGGAACGCTTTGATGCACGCCGGAAAATCGCCGAGCTGCAACCGCACATAGCCGAGCCGGAACCAGGCGTCCTGAGCGTCTGGATGGCGCTCCACCAATCGGGAATAGACATTCTCGGCATACCGGAATTCCTTCCGCGTTTCGCAAAGCAGCCCTAGGTTCCAGAGCGCCGTTCTGAGGCTGGGGGCCAAGGCCAGCGCTTTTTCGTAAGCCTCCCGTGCCGCTTCCCATTGCTCCATCTCCTGCAGAACCGTTCCCAGACTGAGGAACGCTTCGGCCGATTGCGGATCGAGAGATGCCGCGCGCGAATACGCATCGGCCGCTTTCTCGTACAGGCTCAGTTTCTGGAGCGCCACGCCGCAATTGAACCAGCCCGCAGAGTGGGCGGGGTGTGCTTCGACCAGGGCGTTGCAGAAGCGAAAGGCGGCATCGAAGTCGCGTCTCGCAAACGCCGCCAGTGCGGCCCCCTCGAGCGCGACGGTGGAGGCGGGCTGAGTTTCCAGCAACCGTTCGGAACACTGCGCGAGCAACTCGTAATCGCCATGGCTGATGGCTAGCGAGATCGCGTTGGCCAGTAACTCCTCCGACCGGGCATCCCGCAACAAGAGCCTCTGGTAGGATTCGGATGCCTCCTGGTAACGACCAAGCAGGTGCAACGCGACGGCCTGGCCCCGTAGAGCAGCCTCACGGAACGGCTGCCGTTCCAGGCATCTTTCGAAGGCGGTCAGCGCCTCCTGTGGACGCTCGAGGTGAAGTTGTGAAATTCCCAGGCCCAGGTTCGCGCTTGCACGACGCGAATCCAATTCGATCGCCTTCTGAAACGCTGCCGCGGCGTCCTCCCAGGCGTCCAGTTTTTCCAGACAAACGGCCCGGTTGTAGTGGGTGGTGGCATTGTCCCGATCCAGGCGCAGGGCCTCTTCGTAGGTGCGCGCCGCTGCCTGGAAGTGCCTCAACTCAAATTGCAGATGGCCGATGGCACCGTAGAGCTTCGGTGAAAGATGGCCCGCATCCCGCGCCTGGCACAGTTCCGCGAGGGCTTCCTCCTTCTTCCCCGCAATCTCAAGCGATGCCGCGTTGATCATCGATTCGGCCAGCGACAAACTCATTCACCTCCCTCCTTCCGGCAAACCGCCCGAGGATCCCACCCCAGAGGCGCGAGGCCGCTCTGCGGAAGCTCCCGGCGCGCGCCCGGCGTGAGCGCGTCGCACGAGCTGTCCAGGGTGTCGGGACGATCCGGCGGCGCGGTGTCAAAGTGCAGAAAATCTGGCGCCGGAATTCGGTTGTGACGTTCGATGGCGAGACCGGTCCAGACAGGAACCGAAGGCATCCGCTCCGGCTGAAACCATAACGCCGGGTGAAGGGGCCACATCGGCGCGTCGATTGGTTCGGCCTCAATGGTAGCGAACGTCGCGTCTACCGGCTGCGGCGCGGGCCGCGCATCCGCGCGCACGCCAGATCCGGCGGACCGCTCTGGCGCCGGTCCGTTCTTCTTCGTGGTCCGATGCGTGCCGTTTCTTGCCGCCGGAGGCACGGTTGCGGTCAAGCCCGGAAAATAGGCGCCCTTCATATCCGGAGGCTCCTCTTCACGGCGATGGCGAGCGAGGTAATGTCGTAGTGGGCGGAGCTCTGGGGAGCGTAGTCCCCGATCCACTGTCCGGCTCCGAAGGCTTCGACAAAAGCCGTGCGTTGGTGAACTGTCGGTCCTACGTTCTCGCCAAAGCTGCGCAGTTTCTCGTCGATCTGCCGTCCGGCATCCGTACGGCGGTCGATTTTCGACGGCACGATCAGGCATTTCGGGGCGGCGCTGCGCCGCAGCACGCGCGCCTGGCGAATCAAATCCACCACGCTGCGCGTGGCTGCCAAATCCACACCGCTCGCCGTCACAGGAACCAGCACCAGGTCGGCGATCTTTCCCGCCGCCTGCGCCGCGGCTCCCACGTGGGCTGGCGCGTCCAGCACCACGTACCGCTCATTTCTTGCCGCCACCGCCAGTACCAGCCGCTCACCGTCCTCGTCGTTCTCCAAGGGCATGAACTCGCCCTGAACCGGCAGGCGGCCATGGGCCAACCATTGGCTGGCCGTACCCTGTGAGTCATTGTCCAGCAGCAGAACCGAATCCGCGTTCCCAGCAAGCTCGCAAGCCAGGTTGACGGCGATAGTGGACTTGCCGCAGCCGCCTTTGAGGTTGATGACCGCGATAACTGCTGCCGGGTCGCGCGGCGTATACCGGACGGCGCCGAACAGAAATCGCGTAAGTTGACCTGTGATCTGAGTTACGGGATGACTGGACATGTTATTTGTTTCGATCTCCAAATAAGACCTGTATCGTCACATTAGTGGCGATCGGCTGGCCATTCAGGGTAGCCGCTTTGTATTTCCACTTCAGGACGGCGTTCTTGGCGGCCGCTGCCAGGACGACATCACCGCTTACGACCTTCACGTTCTTCACGGCTCCACGCTCGTCTATCGTGGCTTCCATTCGGACTACCCCGAAGGTGCCGCGCAGGCGCGCCAGTGCCGGATAGTCAGGCAACGTGCGGTCGACGAGTTGTGCCTCCTGAAACCTGCCGCCGGTGGGAACAGCCAGCGTCGGCGTGGGGGCTGGAACCGGGGCGGCGGGCTGGGTCGGCGCGGGACCATTGACGGGCTTGCCCAACTCGGCAGGCAGGCTGGGGACCGTATCCGCGGAAATGATGGCTACTGTTCCCGGCGGCAACGGCAGTACCGAGCTCTGAAACTGAACCGGCGTCTGCTTTGTGGCCGGCGGAACGAACGCCCGTAACGGCGTCGCGGGCGGTGTCGCAAGCTGCGTCCTCCACTTGCCGGGAGCCGTGCTGGTAGTCTTGAGAGGCTGGGGCGCCGGTGGCTGCGGCGATGACTTCTGCGGCGTCTCGGGCGGTGGCGTTGCACGCGGGCTACCGGCTTCCTGCGTGACGGGAAGCGGAGTTGCGGCCGTAAGCTGCGTAACCGCCGACGTGGCAGCCGGCCTGGAAACCGGTGCACCATTGAGCGAGAGCTTCCAGGCGACGCCACCAGCGGAGACCAGCACTAGCGACGCCGTCCCGGCGATCGCCGCCCGCCGGACGCGCGAAGGAGGACTTACGCGAGCTCTTCCGCCATCCGCCGGGCGGGCCTGTGCCTCTCCGGGCTGTAGCGCACTGGGTGGCGGCGGCGTAGGGGTCTCGGGTGCCTGCGGTTCACTATTCTCTTCCTCGGTGGCTGCGGTAACCTCCGAGGGTCCCTGGTCCAGGGCGCCCTGCGCGGCCATCAAATCTCTTTCCAGTATGGGATTGCCGGGAAACAGCGCACGCAGGTTAAGGAGCAGATCGGCCGCCTGAGCGAACTGTTGCTGCTGCATCAGCCTCAGGGCCTTCTCGCGACCACGCTCGCAAAAGTTCTCTTCCTCAGTGACGGCGCGCGCCTGCCTTACGGCATCCAGCAGCACCTGTGCCTCCGGACGGTTTTGCGCCGCCAACCCCGCCAGCACGCGTTCGGCTTCCTGTAGCTGGCGCCGTCCGAAGAGGATCTGGGCCGTTCGAAGTTCTTCGCGATATTTCCCCTCGGATTCCAGTTCCTCACGTAACACCTCGAGCGCGGGTTCCTGCCCGAGAGATTCCAGCCCTCTGCGAAGGACCTGTTCTGCCTGTTCCGGTTCGCCATCCGCCAGGCACTGCCGCACCTCCGTGACGATAGACTCACACTCGGAGCGTCTCAGACCGGCATCCACTGCGCGCCGCAGCGGATTCAGCTCGGGCGCCTCTGGGAATTCTCTCTGGGTGTTTTCGAGCAATGTGAGCGCCTGTCTCCAGGACTGGGCAGCGATCTTCTGCCCGATCAGTTCCAGGCGGCGGGCCAGCTTCTTCTGGCGTTCGTGGTCCGCCAGCCGGTCCCGAACGCGCCTCGCCGCGCCGGTCAACTCGTCGGACGCGGAGTAAGACTGCAAAGCCTCTTCGAGAATCGTCAGGGCCACCTGCCACTGCTGCTGTTGCTCCAGCGCTGCGACCCGCCCCAGCGCAGACTCCACGTGGCGGTTTTGCTCCCACTGCGGCAGCAGTGCTTCGAATTCCTCCAGGCGAGAGATCAGCGCCGGTTGATCCGGCAAGTCAGCCGCCTTTTCCTTCAGGAGGTGGGCTGCGAGATCGGGACGGTCCTGATCGAGAAGCCATTGCGCCTCCTCAAGCGCCGTTCGAACTGTGGCGGCGGAATGGAATGCTCTTTGCTGCCCCTCCACGTCGCAGCGCCGCGTGACGAGCGCCGGGGCGCCTGGATACGCAAGGAGGCCGGCATCCAGAGCCTGAAAGGCTTTGTCGAATTGGGCCTCCCTGAGGAATTCCTCGCACTGCGCGACGGCGCGAGCGATTACGTTTGCGCGCGCCAGTGCTTCCCGGGCTTCGGCGAGCAGATCCGCCACCTGGGCTTGGTCCGGAAACTCGCCGTTCGACGAGTTCAAACGAGCTATCGCCTCGCGGAGGAGTTGGAGCGGATTGTCGCGCCCTGGAGCTGTCGCGGCGATTCGCACTTCGGGATCGGCTGTAGAGATGGCCTCGCGTTCCCGGACGCGAACCTTGGGAATTGCGCTCATGGAGTTTAGTAGTTTATAGCACGCTCGGGATCTCCCCGTCCCAAAAATACCTGAATCGCTCGGGTGTTTTCCACAGGTTTCTGGAAGTCTGGAATGTGACAATTAGGGAATTTTAGCTGTTCAAAGATTGTGAATAAAACGAGGAAGCGAATGTGTGTCAGATGAGAGTACTGGGAGAAAGCGGCTTTTTGATTTGCTTTAAGCTTCCTCAGCAGTCGCATGTTCATGGCGTCAAGAACACCGTCGTCCCGTCGGCGTGCCCGCGGAAAGGGTCTCCTGGACCTCGCGAATCCAATCCTGCGAGGCGATAGAGGTAAAGGCCAGATGACCGGAGGGGCTTGAACTTGGACGGAGCTACAAACTGGCGTCCGGGGCACCAAGTAACACCGTGTTACTCTTTTTCGTGATGCAACGAGTGTGCGCCAGATGACCAGGGGCGATCTGACCGAAGGGGTTTACCAAGCCATACCAAGCCATTGAGCTGCCCCAGAAGGAATCCGACGTTGTCGTTTGCGCCATATTTGACAGCATCGTCCGCGCCCTTCGATCCGGCGGCAAGGTTGAAATCCGCGGATTCGGAAGCTTCCACACGCGCCAGAGACGAGTGCGTATCGCACGTGCCGCGTCCTGTTGCCTTGCCGACCCCTCATCGCTCGTTTAGGAGTCGCTTTTCCGTAGCCCACCAATGGACGAGTGGCCGACCATCCTGGAGCTTGGCCGACGCTCGATCTACCCTACGGCGGGTAATCATCACGGACACGTTCTTCCTCGAACGATCTCCGTCTCGACGGCACGCCTGCGGACGGGACGTCAGGCAGCCAAGTGGGCCGGTCTTGGCCGGAGCACGCGGTTCTAAACTCCGCGCGACCAGGCACAACCGACCTGCCGACTCTGACGCGAGTTTCGCAATCTCCGAAAGTTGGCGTTAATCCTCGAGGAGCTAACGATATCGCGTTCAGCCGCGGGGGCAGTGAGTTCGCTGCAGCGACGGGTCAGGCGGCACTCTTCGGCCGGCAACCCGCAAGCGGAGAGGGCGAGAACGTTGTATTAGCGGGCCGAGGTTCACTCATTCACTCCATAAGCTGCCGAATATAGCTACACACCGTGAGAAGTTGAGGGCTATCCATGCCGCCGATGATATTACGGATGACGGATGCCAATACTCGTGTCGTAGCTGCCATGCCGAGGTTGGCTGATTGCTCGACGAAAAAGCCCGCCTCGGCGAGCTTGAGCGGCCTCAGGAAGTAGTATTCCATTCCGCTGTCGGTCAGTTGCACAACGATGTCGGCCAAGGCATCGCGATATTTCGTGCTGTCCTTCGCTTTTTCGAGAGCGGTAAGGGCCGCGAGGGTCTTCGCCCGGAGGCTCTCCGAGTGGTAGAAGCGTAGGAATGGTTGCGGTGACGGTGAGGAGGCCTTGACCACGCGCTTAACACGGGCAGTGGCTGGTAGTTGGGACGGTCGCTTGGAGGGTGTAGGCACGATCATCTCCTTCGATGATGCAGACGAAAGGACATTTTGGTGTGACACGCGCTCGGCCGTGCCGGCCGGTCAGCCCGGATATTCCCCGCCGCTCTCGCTTGGGACCGCCTTCCGAGACGCTTCCATGCGTGTAGACCATCGTCTTCTGGACGTCCACTGCGCCCCAAAAGTTTTTGGGACAGTTCTCAATATACCTCGATACCTCGACACTCGCTCAACCTGAGGATCAACGGCGAAGGACCTGGCCGGACTGTTTCCCGTGTTCAGGGGTGCTGGCGAATGCCGCCTGTCACGCCTGTCGCCGGAAATGCCGGATGATCCCGCCTCGCTCCCGGTTCCTTCCCGTCCGGCTGCCAAATCCCGTATTGTCTCGTATGAGTGACCCGCGAACCGGCTCGCGCCGGAACTCCCAGCGTGTAGTCGCCCAGCGCTTACCGGCGATTCGCGTAAGGAACTCTGCAACACGGGCACTGGGGTTGCGCGCCAGCCGGAGGATAGAGGGTGGAGTGCCGCTGCTGCGGAGCTAGCTCCCTCCTGCTCATCGGTTGGATCAACCGTCGTGCCGAGCGATGACCGCTTCCAAAGAGGTGAGTTGGTTCGGCACTTCAAGAGACCCTCTTCGATACGGCGGAGGATAAGGGCGGTCCCAACGGTCGGCGCGCGTCGCTTCAACATCGAGACGAAGCCGCTGTCCTGCATCGGCTTGGCCGCCGGAGCAGCTTTGCGCCCTGGTCTACTGGACATGGTGCGTGGGCGCTGCGCTCCTCCGGTCGTAGGCATGCCGTGGGCCTGCCGTTTCAGGACACGTCCAGCGGGCAGCGCGGGTGGTACCGACCTCCAGTACGCTAACCACCCTAACAATACTGTTCCGAAGGCCCGTGGTGCCCCGATACTTGGTGTCATGGATCGTCCGAGCGAACGACGGGTGCGACTGCCGAAGGACCCCGGGCCGGACCGCCGAGCCAGCGTTCGCTTTCCCCTCACCCTGGAGGTCCACTACTCCGTCTCGCACCGCTGTGCGCCGGTGGAGACGGGCTCGGGCCAGATCATCGACCTAAGCAGGTAGGATGACTATCATTTGACGGGTACACCGGTTCGATACTTCGGACGACGCCAGACTAGCAGGAGGCCGATGATCAGCACTGGCAACTTGAGCTGGAGTTTCGGAGCCGACCAATATGGCAACCTCTGGGTCAGCGCGACTGCTGTCCATCCCGGCAGTTTGCGCCCATCGCCCTACACCGCTGATTTACCGGACGCGAAAAGCATGCCCGCGAGTTGGGCATACCAATCCCTCACAAGAGACGGGGCTTTCTTGAATTCCTCAAGCTCGTCGAGTAGGTTCTGCGCGGTAACAGAGTCGGTCGTCAGCCGGTCCATAATGCTCTTGCGCCCACCCACGCCACTTGAGGGTTGCCGTTCCAAATAACGTGCAATCGCGAGAGTCCAGATCGCGGGAAACTTGAGCCGCCCGCCCGCCGTGATCCAGGTGGACGTGGCCCGAAGGTGTGACCACTGAGCGACGATTGCACGGCCGTTCAGCACATCGAGTTTGGCGAGCAGAGACGCGTAATCGTCGGGCCGGGGAGGGCCGCTTGCCGACAGGCCGCTCGGCAGGGGCAGGCACGGATAGAGCCGGTTGGCCACATCGCCAAAGTACCCCAGGCGTCGCTGGGCGGCGAACTTGATAGCATCCAGCAGATCTACCGCGACCGTGCTGAGGTATGGGGCGCTCTTGGCAGGCTTGTCTGGGAGCTGAATATCGGCAAGACCATTTTCCTGAATCAGTCTATCGATATCAGCCCCGGACGCGACCCCGTGCTCGTGGAGATAGGCTTCAAGGAACTGCATGATGCGATGCCCACTGCCGAATTTCAGGGAACCAACGCCGCATATTGCGATCCTGGGCGACCGCCCAGGGATATCCCAATTCCACTTGCCGCCCGGCAAAAAAGCACACTGGTCGCGCATGATCCTTTCAGCTTGTCGGCTCGTTTCCGCGTAAAGCGGGGACCCAATCTGGCTGAAACGTGTGCCTGACTTCGGAAACGCCAGAGCCGACGCCAGAGTGCGGGCCGCGTCATCGGCGTCGAGGGGGCGTTCAAGATCTTCCTCCCCCACTACTTGCCAGGAACCAGTCCAGTTACGACCGCTTAGGGGATCTACTCGTATGCCATGACTCGACAAGCGACTTCTGGCTATCTTCCGTACGACCTGGAGGACCGTCCGGCCACCGGCGCACAGAATGGAGGAATTCGGGGTCAATGGCCCTTGGAATTCCTCGTTGCCGCTCAAACACTTCCCAGATTCATTTGCTAAAGCAGTGTGGAGCTCGTCTGCCTTGATGTCAGATTGGGCATGTTTACTCACATCCATCACTAGAGCCTGGTCTAGAGCAAACTCCTTCGTCAACCGCCCAGACAGGTCCTTGTTGAAATCCCCTACTACTGCAAACGAGGAATCAAAATCAAAGGCAACGACACCGAGCACACGCAACTCCTCCAGCCAATGATTCACCATGGTGTTGTCCGTGGGAGGGTTCTTGAGCCTCTTTGAGAGCTCCGCGAGTATCTCAGGCCGGGACTTCTTCTCCAAATAATGAAGCTCGGCTACGTGTTTGTATTCGTCAGGAGATAGCATAGCGTCAAAACCCAAGCCATTTTACCCCGCCGTGAATCACAAAGTCCATGTCATCGTGATTGATCATTTCTCCTTCCCCGATCATGGATGCCTCGGTACATGGTGGCTTTGGGTCCGGAACCGGTCAGCGCGGCGTGGTGCAGAGCGACAGCCGCAGACACCGCGTTCTTGGGTCGATACCCCATTGTCTAGCCATGCTCACTAACGACATCTAAACAATCGTGAATCGCCATGACGCATCATTCGTTACTCAGGGCTGGTCTCCCCTGAGCTATTCACCTCGGGAGCCATGCAGTGATGAATACTCCTAGGGAAGACGTTGAATGACTTATAATTCCTTGCGCACCACCTTGAGCTGGGTCCATTCTACCAGTAGCCGATATCACTGATCTGATTGTTCCTAATGGCCCCCGATTTTGGCAGCCGCTTGTGGGTGGTGGGGCCGGGCACGAAAGAAGAGGAGGGAATCCAGGATGTCATCTCGCAGTGTCTGCCGCCCGCGTATCTCCGGCACGGTTTCCACCATCACCACGCCGCCCCACACATCAGCTCGCAAGAAGTGGGCCATCGCGGTTCCCATCATTACCGCGCTCGCCGTCCCCGTCGAGCAGTGGTGCCTGGGCGAGCCTTCCAAGTGCAAGGACCCCATGTTCCTCCAACAGCTCGTCGATTGCAACCCGCAAAGGCGGGCGACGGCACGCGCGGTCCTCCTGACCTGCCGTCTCCCGAAGGAATACGTCGATCCCATCCTGCGGCAGACCAGCGATATCGACAAGGTCTGCGCCGCGCCCACCCCTGCCCCGCCGTCCGGAAGCGTTCCGCACCCCGCGCCGCCGAACGATCC
>OBLU010005110.1_pt1 | contig 11806 bp, 10 predicted proteins | sample 1518681 | NCBI WGS metagenome assembly OBLU01 (sample SAMEA3539304, study PRJEB22396) | soil metagenome | biome: tundra; feature: field; material: soil | place: USA | collected 2010-05 | depth 0.15 m
AACTTCCTGACATTTGTGGCGCCGAAGATCGATGAATACGAAACTCTGCTCACCACCAACCGCATCTGGATGGAGCGCACGAAAAACGTCGGCGTGATTTCCGCGGCCGACGCGATTGCTCTCGGCGTCACCGGTCCGGTGCTGCGCGCCAGCGGCGTGAAATGGGATCTGCGCAAGGCCCAGCCCTACGCGGCCTACTCCAAATTCGACTTTGAAATTCCGGTTGGCACCAATGGCGACACCTACGACCGGTACCTGGTGCGCATGGCCGAAATGCGCCAGTCGCTGCGCATCGTCGAGCAAGCCGTCAACAGCATTCCCGAAGGCCCGATCATGGGCAAAGTGCCCAAGGTGATCAAGCCGCCGGTCGGCGAAATCTATCATTCGATCGAAGCGCCGAAGGGCGAACTCGGATTCTTCATCGTCAGCGATGGCTCGACCCAGCCCTATCGGCTGCGCGTGCGTCCGCCATCGTTCGTCAATTTGCAGGCGCTGGACATCATGGTGCGCGGCTTGCTCGTCGCCGACGTGGTCGCCGTCATCGGCACGATTGACATCGTGCTGGGCGAGGTGGACCGCTGATGCCTAATTTCGTCATGTCGTATCTCGGCAGCACGGTGACGCCCGGCGAAGCCGGCAACCAGTTCTGGGCGCTGATGTATGTGCTCATCATTTTTGCGGGCGTGTCGACGGCCGTGATCTGCATGAACTGGATCGAGCGCAAGGCGCTGGCGCATTTCCAGGTTCGCCTCGGCCCCATGCGCGTCGGTCCGCACGGGTTGCTGCAACCTTTCGCAGACGCGCTCAAGCTGATGCTGAAAGAAGACATCATCCCCGCCGAAGCCGACCAGTTCGTTTTCTGGGTTGCGCCTCTGATCGGACTGCTGGCTGCGTTCACCGTTTATACGGTCATTCCGTTTGGACCGTCGCAAGCGGTGAGCGACATGAACATCGGCATCCTCTTTATGCTCGGCGTTTCGTCGCTCGGCGTTCTCGGCATCGTGGTCGCCGGGTGGGCTTCGAACTCGCACTATCCGTTGATCGGCGCGCTCCGGTCGAGCGCGCAGATGGTGTCGTATGAAGTCGCCATGGGTCTGGCCGTGGTTTCGGCGATCTTGATGACTAGCATGAACGCCAGCGGTACGGGCACGCTGAGCATGATTGAGATCGTCCGCGCACAGCAGCAGCAGGGCGTCTGGTTCATCTTCAAATTCTTTCCGCTCGGCCTGATTGCGTTCGTGATTTTCGCCGTCGCCATGGTCGCGGAGGTCAACCGCGCGCCCTTTGACCTGGCCGAAGCCGAGTCGGAGCTGACCGCCGGATTTCACACGGAGTACAGCGGACTGCGCTGGTCGCTCTTCATGCTCGCTGAATATGCGGCCATGATCGCCGTGTCGTCGATTGCCGTGACGCTCTGGCTCGGGGGATGGATGCGTCCGTTTTCGAACCTGCTGCACGCGCCGCCGTGGGACTTTGTTTTTTCTTTGTTCCCCGGGCTCACATTTGGCGGCCTGGCGGCCATCGCCTTGATTGGCACGGCGCGCATGCCGGCGCATTCCTTCTTCAAGATCCAGCGGATCGGGCTCGCCGTTTTTGCGGCACTGCTCGGCTTCATCGCGCTCCTGCTGCTGGTGATTGCGGTCGTGGGCCGTTCCGCGGATGCGAGCCTAGCCGCGAGATTCAACGAAGGCATCGGCTACGTGTATTGGTTCGTGCTCAAAGTTGCCGTCTTCATGTATCTGTTTATCTGGTATCGCGCGACCTGGCCGCGGTATCGCTTTGACCAGTTGATGCGCGTCGGATGGAAAGTCTTGCTGCCGATTTCGCTCGGTGTGCTGGTTGTGACCGCCATCGTGGGGGTGCTGGTTTCATGAATCCGGTGCTCAACTCGGCTCTCAACTCAGGCATGGCCCCGGTCGCGACGCCGTGGTTCTTTTATGCGCTGGCGGGACTGGCCGTCGCCAGTGGCCTGGCGGTCATTACCCGGCGGAACGCCGTGCACTCTGCGCTGGCACTGATCGTGACGCTGCTCTCGGTGGCGGGCCTCTACTTGATGTTGTATGCCCCGTTCGTCGCTGGCGTGCAGATCATCGTCTACGCCGGCGGAATCATGGTGCTGTTCCTGTTCGTGATCATGCTGGTGAACATCGAACGCTCGTCCAAAGAACGGCGGTTCAATCGCATGTGGCCGGTAGGATTGGCAGCGGCCTGCGCGTTGATGGCGTTGTTCGGGTCCGCGTTGGTGAAAGGCAAGGCGCTGTTTCCAGATCGCATGATGCCGCTGCCCGAGTCGTCGAACACGCAGCAGATCGCTGTCATGCTCTACGGAGAAGTTGACAAGGTGGGTCAGTACAGGATGGGCCAATATACGTTCGCCTTCGAAATCGCCTCGTTGCTGTTGCTGGTGGCGATTTTGGGGGCGGTGATTATGACGAAGAAAAAGATCTAGTCGCTGGTCGATAGTCGTTGGTCGTTCGGGGTACCGAGCAGATCGACGAATTGCGAACGACCAGCGACTAACGACTGAATTTATGGTTCCGATCACCACGCTCCACTATCTCGTCGTTGCGGCGGCACTGTTGGTGCTGGGCGTAATTGGTGTGCTCACGCGCCGCAATGTCGTGGTTGTGCTGATGTCGATCGAGCTGATTCTGAACGCGGTGAACTTGAACCTGGTGGCATTCTCGCGCATGTGGGGAAACCTGCATGGGCAGTTGTTCGCGATCTTTGTCACAGTAGACGCCGCCGCCGAAGCCGCCGTAGGCCTCGGCATTTTGATCGCCTTCTTCCGCAATAAGGAGACGATCAATGTGGATGAGATTGATTTGTTGAAATGGTAGAAACCGTCTTCAGTTCTCAGTTTTCAGTTAGAGCCACAAGCGGCGAACTGAGAATTTGAAATTGAAAACTGACAACTGATAACTGACAACTAAATGTTTTTCCTAAACCACATCTGGCTGATCCCGCTCTTCCCGGCCTTCGGGGCCGCGATGATGTTCTTTTTCGGGCGGCGGCTGCAGAAGGCCACGGTCAACGCGGTCTGCGTCGGCGCGGTCGTCATTGCATTCTTGTTCGCCTGCTTTACGGTGGTTGAGTACACGCACTTCGCGCATGGCACGGGACAGCCCTTCGAGAAAATTGTTTATACCTGGCTGGGCAGCGCCGACGGGCATTTGAACTTCATAAAGAAGGACGGCACGCCCGCCTCGTTCAATGCCGATGCCGGGTTCCTGCTCGATCCGCTCTCTTGCATCTGGCTGCTTTTCGTAACCGGCGTGGGCATGCTGATCCACATTTACTCCGTCGGATACATGGCGCACGAAGGCGGTTATAACCGCTTTTTCGGATACCTGAATCTGTTCATGTTTTCGATGCTTACGCTCATCCTGGCGAATAACTACATGCTTCTGTTCGTGGGATGGGAAGGCGTTGGCTTGTGCTCGTATCTGCTGATCGGTTTTTACTTTCATCGCAAGTCGGCCAGCGACGCGGCCAACAAAGCATTCATCGTGAACCGCATCGGCGATGCCGGATTCATCCTAGGCGCGCTCACCCTGGCCTGGTATCTGGGGTCGTTTCGCTTTATCGACATCAACGCAGCGGCGCGCAGCGGACACTTTGCCATCGGCGATCCTGTGCTAACGGCCGCCGCCCTTCTCTTGTTTGTGGGAGCTTGCGGAAAGTCGGCGCAACTTCCTCTTTATGTCTGGCTGCCCGATGCCATGGAGGGCCCTACGCCGGTTTCGGCCCTGATCCACGCCGCGACCATGGTAACGGCGGGCGTGTACATGGTCGCCCGTTCGAATGCGGTGTTCGTGCTGGCGCCTACCGCGATGAAGACCGTGGCCATCATCGGCGCGCTCACCGCGGTGTTCGCTGCGTCCATCGGCCTGGTGCAGAACGATATCAAGCGCGTGCTGGCTTACTCCACCGTTTCGCAACTGGGATACATGTTTCTGGCGCTCGGCGTCGGCGCGTTTGCGGCGGGAGTTTTCCATGTGTTCACGCATGCATTCTTCAAGGCGCTGCTCTTCCTCGGCTCCGGCTCGGTGATTCATGCCATGAGCGGCGAGCAGAACATGCGCAACATGGGCGACCTGCGCGGGCGCATTCCGACCACGTTCAAAACGATGTTCGTCGCGACGCTCGCCATTGCGGGCATTCCACCGCTGGCCGGATTTTTCTCGAAAGACGAAATCCTATGGCAGGCGTGGCGTTCCGCCGACGGCGGCTTCCCGTATCTCTGGCTGATTGGCTTTGGCACGGCGCTGATGACCGCGTTCTACATGGCGCGGCTCATCTTCCTGACCTTCTATGGGCAGCCGCGGATGAGCCACGAAGTCGAGCACCACATCCATGAATCGCCGAAGTCGATGACGGGACCCCTGGTCGTGTTGGCAATTTGTTCGGTCTGCGCGGGGTGGCTGGGCGTCCCCGCGAGCTTGGGTGGGACGAACGCCTTCGGAAAATTTCTGGAACCGGTATTCGCGCAGAATGTCGCCGTTTCCGTCGCCGCTTCCGTCGCGCCAGCCGAGCCGCAAGAGCCCGCCGACGAAGAACATCGCGGCTTGGAATGGACGCTGATGCTGCTCTCCGTCGGGGCTGCGGTCGTCGGTGGAGGATGGGCCTATCACCACTACGCGAAGGCCGGCAAAGACTATCCCGAGCCCATCGCCGTAAAAGCTCCGCCACTCTACACCGTGCTCTATAACAAGTGGTTTGTTGACGAGGCCTACGACTACGTTTTCACCGGGCGTCGCAAGATTGGCAACCTTCGCCTGGGCGCCATGGGCGCGGGCGAAGCGTCATCGTGGTTCGATGCCAAGATCATCGACGGAGCCGTCAACGATGTTGGCTGGGTCACGCGCGCCGTGGCCACGCTTTCGACCTGGTGGGATAAGTGGATCATCGACGGCCTGGGAGTGAACGGCCCGGCGATTCTTGCGCGGATGATCTCTTATCCGACGCGCCTGTTTGAATGGGGACTGGTGCAGTGGTACGCGCTGGTCATGGTCGCGGGGCTGCTTGGATTTGGCGTGTATTACGTGTGGAAGTAAAGCAGCTACTAGCCGCTGGCTCCTAGCTTCTTGCAAGCAAGATCACGCGGTAACGTGGAGCCAGAAGCAGATTGCTAGAAGCCAGTAGCTAGAAGCCAGAAGCTGAAATTATGCAGAGTCACATACTTTCGATCATCCTCTTCACGCCGCTCGTGGGCGCGCTTGTTCTCCTGTTCGTTCCGAAGGAGAACAAAGACGCGATCCGCTGGATTGCGAACATCTTCGCTCTCGGCGGATTCCTGATCTCGCTGCCGCTGGTGCCGATGTTCTGGGCGCAGCGCTTCGAGGTGACCCCAACGCACTTCAAGTTCCTCGAGGGCACGGCCAACAACTGGATCCCCTCGATTGGCGCGGGTTACAACCTCGGCATTGACGGCATCTCGTTCTTGCTGATCATGCTGACCACGCTGCTCGGCTGGATCTCGATTCTCTCTTCGTGGACTGCCATCGAGATCCGGGTGAAGGAATATTACGTTTGGTTCCTGTTGTTGCAGACGGGAATGCTCGGCGTCTTCATGGCGCTCGATTTTTTCCTCTTCTTCGTTTTCTGGGAAGCGATGCTGGTGCCGATGTATCTGCTGATCGGCATCTGGGGCGGCCCGCGCAAACTTTATGCGGCCATCAAGTTCTTTTTGTATACGCTGCTGGGCTCTGTGCTGATGCTGCTTGGTATCCTGTTTCTCTATTTCCATCACCACGCGGTTACGGGCGTGTTCACATTCAGCATTCCAGAGCTCTACAAGACGGCGCCGCTGATTCCGTTCCATTACGCGATCTGGCTATTCGTTGCTTTCTTTATTGGATTCGCGATCAAAGTTCCGATGTTTCCGTTCCACACCTGGCTGCCGGATGCGCACGTGGAAGCGCCCACCGCTGGCTCCGTTATTCTGGCGGGCGTTTTGCTGAAAATGGGAACGTACGGATTCGTGCGCTTCTCGCTGCCCTTCTTTCCCTCGGTTGTGTCGCATCCCAGAGTACAAAGCTGGGTGATCGGGCTTTCGCTCGTCGGCATCATCTATGGCGCGCTGGTTTCGCTCATGCAAAAGGATATGAAGAAGTTGGTGGCGTACTCGTCGGTCAGCCACCTGGGCTTTTGCACGCTGGGAATTTTCACGCTGAATTCGATGGGCTTGACTGGCTCGGTACTGCAGCAGATCAATCACGGCATCTCGACCGGCGCGCTGTTCTTGATTGTCGGCATTTTGTATGAGCGGCGGCACACACGTGAAATCGCCGAGTATGGCGGCATTTCGAACGTGATGCCGGTCTACGCGACGATCACGATGATCATGTTCCTCTCGTCGATGGGATTGCCGCTGCTGAACGGATTTGTCGGCGAGTTTACGATTTTGCAGGGAGCATTCACCGCGAACTGGAAGTGGGCAGCGTGGGCGGCGCCGGGCGTGGTGCTGGCGGCGGCTTATCTGCTCTGGCTCTATCAGCGCGTCTTTTTCGGTACGGTGACGAATCCGAAGAACGAAAAGCTGCACGATCTTACGCCGCGCGAAATCCTCACATTTGTGCCGCTGATCATCATGGCGTTATGGATCGGGCTTTATCCCAAGCCGTTTTTCCAGATTCTCGAACAGCCGGTCAATCAAATTGTGCAGAACATTCATGACAACTCCAATGCGAATGCGCCGCTGAATGTGCTGGTTGCGCCCCCATCCTATCCGCAGGCACCCGCCGTCATGGGACCGAATGCGGGAACGACCGTTGCCAGACCGAAAGCCAGAACGAACTCCGCTGTACCGAAAGCGAGTTATTAAGTGCGAGGCTTTTCAACTGAATACCGGTTGATGTTGCCGATGGTGGAACTTACCATCTTTGCGCTCGGCATTCTGTTGATTGACCTGATGGTTCCGCGGGGATGGAAATGGATCAACGCGGCCGGCGCCTTTGTGGGCGTGGCCTTTGCGGCTTTGTGCGTATGGCAAATTCAGTCAATGCTACCGCCGCCGCCGAGGGGCTTGCTCGGGTTCTATAACTCGCTATTAGTCGATCGCTTCGCCATCTACTTCTGGTATCTGTTTCTGGCGGGAGCGGCGATTGCCATCCTGGGGTCGGTGCACTATCTCGACGTGGAAGATGAACACCACGGCGAATACTACGCCTTGCTGCTGCTTTCCGTGGTGGGCATGATGTGCATGGCGGCGGGAATCGACATCGTGCTGCTCTTCATCGGGCTCGAACTGATGGCGATTTCCACTTACGTGCTGGTTGGTTTTTTGCGCCGCGACCGGCGCTCCAACGAAGCGGCCTTGAAGTATCTGCTGCTCGGCGCATTTTCGTCGGGCATCTTTGCCTACGGCCTCTCGCTGTTGTACGGACTTTCCGGCAGCACCAACCTGGCGGGCATTGCGCGCGCGGTCTCGGCGCAGAGTCCGCACAATCCGGTGGTGGTGATCGCGTTGCTGACGACCATGGTCGGGTTGCTGTTCAAGATCGCCGCCGTTCCCTTTCATCAGTGGGCGCCGGACGCTTACGAAGGCGCGCCCACCAGCATTACTGGCTTCATGTCGGTGGCGGTGAAAGCGGCGGCTTGGGCGCTGCTGCTGCGCATTCTAGTGTTTGGGTTGTGGCCGCTGCGCTCGATTTACACGCCGGTGATTGTGATCGTTTCCATCGCCACCATGACCGGCGCCAACTTCGCGGCGCTCACGCAGACGAATACAAAACGGCTGCTCGCTTACTCCTCGATTGCGCACGTTGGCTACATGCTGCTGGCGTTTGTGGCCATGGGAACCTCGGCGATCGGCAGCCCGGGTTTTCTCGACGGCTTCAAGGGAATCCTGATCTACCTGCTCGTCTATACGTTCATGAATCTGGGTGCGTTCGCGGTGATCACGTCGTTGCGGCAGCGCAACGTGATTGGCGACGAACTCGACGACATGGCCGGGCTCTACCAGCGCGCTCCGGTCGAAGCCGCGCTGATGCTGCTGTTTCTGTTGTCACTCGCCGGCATTCCGCCCGCCGCCGGGTTCCTGGGGAAGTACTACATCTTTCTGAGCCTGATCGAAAGCGGACACTACGGACTGGCCTCGCTCGGCGTGCTCTACTCGCTGTTTGGCCTTTATTACTATCTGAAGATTGCGAACTCGATGCTGATGCGCGCCCCGATGGAGACCGGGCGACTACCCGTCAGCCTCGGAATGCGTTGCGCGGTGGGCGTGACGGCGCTGGCGACGATCGTGATCGGAGTTTATCCCGAGCCGTTTATTCGCAGCGTCAACTGGTCGCTGGGGATTGCGCAGTCTCCGCACGTGGCGGCGATGTTGAAGTGAAGCTGTTAGCTTTTGGCTCTTAGCTGTGGAGAGCCGGGCGTCCTCGCCCGGCTGGACGGGCGAGACGCCCGTCCCTCCACGGCGCACACGGTCACCCTTGATAACTTGGTTTAGAATTCCTTCGCATGCCCGAGAAGCCTAACGTCGAGCCCGACAGGTCTTCGCGGAAGGAAGATCCTGTCGTCTCCCTAGCTCGCTATTCTGAGATGGGGTTCATTATTCCGGCGGCGACCTTGCTGGGTTTCTTTTTGGGTAAGCTGGGCGATCACTGGCTGCATACTCGGTGGCTCTATCTGGTCGGGCTGTTGTTTGGGGCGGTGGTTGGATTTTGGCGTATGATCCGCATGGCTCTGGGCGCTTTCAAAGATGAAAAATGAATGAGCGTGAGCATCCGGACCGTCCCGCGGAAACTCCGCCGAATGGGACTCTTGATGAGCTCTCAATCGACGAGCTTTCAATCTATGAGCGCGTCATTCCGCGCGTGCTGCGCAACATGCTGGTGGCCAGTGTTTTGCTGCTGGTGCCGGCGTTCTGGTATTACCGCTGGGCGGGTGCGATTGGGTTTGCCTTTGGGGCCGCGGTTTCCTACGTCAATTTTCGCTCGCTGACACGCGGCGTCGAAGGGCTGGCGGATCGCATCGTCAACCGCAACAGCCGGGAAAAAGGCGGCTGGATTTTGCTCCGGTTCGCGGTCCGCTACGGGTTGGTGGGGCTCGCTGCCTATGCTATATTCAAGAGTTCTTCGCTGGCGTTTCGCGGTTTTTTGTGGGGCTTGTGCGTGCCGGTCGTGGCCTTGATGGTTGAGGCGGTTTGGGAAGGGTATGCAGCCTTCCGGCGGACATCGTAGGAAGCAGTGGAGTTCACCGAGAAGTCTGAGAATTGTCATGGCTCAGCGAACAGCAGGTCCTTCGCTTCGCTCAGGATGACAAATTCTCAATCGGTACAAATTCTAGAATAAGCATTGAACGTCGAAAAATGGAACAACTCGCTTTTACCGCACTTCTGAATCGTCTGTTTGGCGCGCCCGTGCTGGCGTTGCTGCAGGCGCTGCACATTCATCCTAAGTATCCGGCGACTCCAATCTCGAACAGCTTCGCCATGGAACTGCTGGTGGTCCTGCTGCTCACGATATTTTTTATTGCCGTGCGCACCCGGCTTTCGGTGGAGCATCCCGGGGGACTGCAGCACACGATGGAAGGCATCTACGGATTTGTCAATAACCTCGCCTCCGATACGATCCCGCACCATTCGGAGAGGTTCGCACCCTACCTGACCACGCTGGCGTTGTTCATCCTGAGTTGCAATCTGATTGGACTGGTGCCGGGACTGGAATCACCGACGGCGGTGCCGATTGTGCCGCTGGGATGCGCGCTCTTCACCTGGTTTTACTATCATTTTCATGGTGTGCGCGAGAATGGGCCGGGCGGATACCTGGCGCATTTCATCGGGCCGCAGGACAAAGACATTCCGCTGCCGCTGCGGATTTTCCTGCCCATATTGATGTTCCCGATTGAAGTTTTTAGTCATACCGCCCGGGTGATGTCGTTGACCGTTCGTCTGTTTGCCAACATGTTTGCCGGCGAAATGGTCACCCTGGTTTTTTTCTCCCTCATCCCACTCGGGGTCCCGCTTATGTTCGAGGGGTTGCACATCGGTGTGTCGATCATTCAGACGTATATTTTTGTCCTGCTGGCGGCGGCGTATCTCGGCGAGGCGACCGCGCACGGACATTAGAGTTAGAGAAGGTCTCAGGTCTTAGGTGTCAGGTCTCGGGAAATTCAGCGGCAAGGTCTTCCTGAGAACTGAGACCTGGCAACTGACAACTGCCTTCAGCGTGAGGGCGCTGGCTCCAGGAGCACAGCGTCAACCACCCACTGGCGGCAAATCATAAGGAGAAAGCAAATGCGGAAATTCGTGATGTTGATGTTTGTTTTGATCATGGCGTCGGTGATGGCAGTGCCGGCGTTTGCGCAGGGTGGCGGGAGCGCGGCTTCCACAACCAACTGGGTGGCATTGACGGCTGGATTCGCCATCGCGCTGGCGGCGGGTCTGGCAGCGCAGGGCCAAGGCAAAGTGGCGGCGGCGGCGTGCGAAGCGCTGGGGCGCAATCCGGCGGCGCGGGCGGGCATTCAACTCGCAATGCTTCTGGGATTGGCTTTTATCGAGTCGCTCGTGCTGTTCACCTTTGTGATGATCTTCCTGAAAGTGAATTAGCCGAAACCGTATCCCGGTATGGTTTGTGAAAATGCTCTGCATGCGCAGCGGCTTTGTTTTATGACGTGAGGGCTCGCGATGACTTTTCGAAGAGTGCGTGAAAACTGGGCCGTCCCTCCGGGACTTTACGGGTTTTACCGGACCTACCCCGCGCTGAAGCGCGGGGCTAAGCTGGCGCGCCCCTCCGGGGCTGGATTCCTGAGCGTGCGAGGCGCACCCGCACTTCCTGAGAACTGAGAACTGAAGGCTGAGAGCCGATCGCTTGCTCTAGGTTTTGCGTTCGCCGTCCCAGTGGGAGGCGCGATTGTCGGGAACTTTTTGCAGAGCCTCGACGAGGACGCGGCGGAGGCGGTAGCGGCTGTCGAGGTCCATGCTGACGAACTCGAACCCGATTTCATTGACGCGGGCGCGGCGGAGGAGAACCTCGCCGCGAATTTTCTTGACGCCAAGCGAGATTTCAACGTGGGCTTCGGAGCCGACGCGGAGATTGTCGCTGCGCGTGCCCATACCGCCGCCGAGACTCATCTCTCGCATCACAATGTTCGACTTTCCCCAGGAACTGGAAAGAGTGGCGGAGAGTGTGCGCGGCAAAATGATGCGTTCGTAGCGGCGCTGACGGACCCATGGACATCCGGGTCCGGAATCGAGCGGAGCGATGGCGAGTTCGCCGGCCTCGAGGCCGCTGTCGGTCAGAGCCTGGGTGCCGTAGCGGGGATCGATTTTAGACAGTGACTGTATGGCGGCCACTCTCAATTCGCGGTGCTGGCTGTAGCCGAAGAGTTTCTTGTCTTCGACGATGGTGCGGAGAACGGAGACGGCCTCAACCTCGCGCAACCGGCCGAGCGATTCGATGGCTTTGAGTTGCACGAAGGGGGGGCGGTTCTGAGCTTCGCCAGCGGTGGCGAGCGCAATCAGGCTGGCGCTGGCGCTGCGGTCCTGGCTCATGCCAATCTCGTCGACGGCTTCGGGCAGGATGAGGACGTCGAGCAGTTCCAGCAGTTCGAGCAGGGTGCGTCCACGGTCGGGTGCGGCGCCGTAGGCGACCTGGCGAACGATGACATCCTGATAGAAACGGTTGAACTCGCTCATGCGCGAAGGCAGCAACTCGAGCAGCGTGGTAACGCCGAGGCGGCTCAACAGGCCGACCGTGGAGGCAGCCTGGCGAGGCTGGCCGGTGCGCAGGATGTCGCGCAGATCGTCGATGGCGGGTTGTCCGAGTTCGCCGACGAGTTCGACAATGCGATCGCATTC
>OBLU010005111.1_pt1 | contig 11803 bp, 13 predicted proteins | sample 1518681 | NCBI WGS metagenome assembly OBLU01 (sample SAMEA3539304, study PRJEB22396) | soil metagenome | biome: tundra; feature: field; material: soil | place: USA | collected 2010-05 | depth 0.15 m
GGCCGCTTATAGCCCCCAGTACTGGCAGGGCGTATCGTTCCACGTGTATCCCATAACCAATTCAGCCATGTCCCCAAGCGATGAGGAGATGACCTTGAATGGCATTCTGGCTCATGGCACCACCGATTGGTACAGCTCTACCATACAGCCGCTCATTGGCCAAAACACGCCCGTTTTCTTCAGTGAGATGAACAGCGACGGGTTTGCCACGATGCCCTTCGAGTCGTATATCTACAACGGGATTTTCCTCGCGGAGTTTATCGCGCGCATGTCCGCGATTCCGCAGGTCAAAGCAATTGGAGTAAACACTCTGTTTCTTCCAAACGAATTCAACCAAGGGATTATCCGGGCGGTGAACGACTATCAGACCTACCTGCTGGACCATGTTGCAGTGAACCCCAATTATTCTACCGACACCTCCACCAATCCCAACACACAGTACAGCTTCTATTACTCGACCGATGCTTTGGCCGTGGAGATTGCGAATCTCGCGGTCAACGGCAGCAACGCTACCTGGCCTACCACGGTGAGTGGCGGACCCACGGTGCCGATCCTGGGATACGATGGCAATCCTGTGCCCGCGGTGTTCGCCCAAGGGTATCAGGGCACGGACGGGACACACTACCTGTTGATTACGAATAAATCCGCCTCGTCCGTCCCCATGGCCATAGAGGTCGACGGAAACCTGCTGCAGTCGACGGTGACGGTTTCATACATCTCCAACGTCAGCGATACCGCTCAGAACACCGCGACCAACCAGAACAACGTGCAGATCGTGACCACCACTTCGCCCAACCCGATCACGGTAGGTCCTTACAGTGTGACGCGTGTTCAGTGGTGACGGAAGCTGCCGCCCCGCTTCGAACCAGGCCAACATCCAACTTAGCGCTTCAACTTCTCCAGGTGGCCATAGACCTCGCGCTTCGACAAACCCCGGCGATGCGCCACTGTCTTGATCGCTTCCATGCGGCTCATTCCCTGGGCAACACACGCCTTCACGGCCTCGGCGAGCGGCGTGTCATCCTCCGCCACGCCCGTACGCTTGCCGATCAACAACGTGATCTCGCCTTTCACCGATTCGCGCGCCGCTAGCAAGGCGCGGATCTCCGCCGCCGTGCCGCGCAGAAACTCCTCGTGCATCTTAGTGAGCTCGCGCGCCACCACCACGGGCCGGTCACCCAGCGCCTGCTCAACCGCCGCCAGCGTCTCCACGATGCGATGCGGAGCTTCGTAGAAGATCAGCGTGGCCGCCTCGTCTTGGAGAGCCTCCAACGCACGGAGCCGCTGGCCGGATTTGGCCGGCAGGAATCCGCCGAAATGGAAGCTGTCCGTCGCCAGGCCGGATGCCGCCAGCGCGGTCAACACCGCGGATGCGCCGGGCACCGCCTCCACGCGAATGCCGCTATCGATAGCCGCGCGCACCAGCCGGTAGCCCGGGTCGGAGATCAGCGGCATGCCCGCGTCGGAGACCAGCGCTACCGTAGTCCCCTCGAGCAGTTTCGCGATCAGCTCCGGGCTGCGCTCCGCCTCGTTGTGCTCGTGATAACTGACCGTAGGCTTGCCGATTCCGTAACGATCCAGCAGCTTGCGCGTCTGCCGCGTGTCCTCGCAAGCGATCAGGTCCGCTTCTTTCAGAACGCGCACCGCGCGAAAGGTGATGTCTTCCAGGTTGCCGATGGGCGTGCCCACCAGGTAGAGCGTGCCGCTCAGCGCTTCTCCTCCTGGCAAGGTGGGGCGGGCAGTTTCACCGATGGCATACGGTCCATCTTGTCAGAGTTCTCAGGTTCGGCGCGCGGGCGTAGGGTGGGCATCCGCTCCACGTTTTTCGCGGCGGGCGCCTCTAGCAGCGGAATGGAGCAGACCGCCGTCTGGTCCTGGTTATACTTCTTCACGAGTTCGCGCAGGGCGCGTTCGGTTTCCGGACGAACGAGGGGCGCCTGCGGCATCACGGTGGACTGCGGCGGCGGGGTCTGGGCAGATAGAGCCATCGCCCAAATGCCCGCCGCTATCATGCTGGTTGCTCGACAATACATAGGCCTCCTTCCACAGGCTAAAGCCTGTCCTACCTATTTCCCAGCCATCTTCTTCTGAATCAGCAGCGCCCGCGCATTCAGATTATTCAACTGCCGCAAATCCTCCTCCGCCATGGCGATGGAATCCTGAATCCGCGCCAGGTCGGCGCTGCCCGCGGCCGGCGCGTCGGTCCGCTGCGCCTGCAATACGCCCGACATCGACCGGTATTGCTCCGTGATCTGTTTGTAGCGCCGCAAAATGCTGTTCAGGTAAACCTCGCGGCGCTGGTGGATATCCTGCAACTCCGTCGAAAGCTGCTGGAGTTGCGCTATCTTCTGCGCGTCGCCGCCGCTCTGGTCGCGCAGCTTTTGATAGGCGATCTCCACCTGGGTCACCCGGTCGCGGCTGCTCTTCAACTCCTTCTGCAGCGAATCCACCGCCTGGTTAGCAGCCGCCAGATTCTCTTTTAGATCGGCCTCCGACCCCGCCAGCCGTTTGTTGTCCAGCCGCAGATTTTGAATCTGGGCTTCCGCCTCGTCCGCGCGGGATTCGAGGCGCGCTATGGAAGTATTGGCTTCCGCCAGGCTGAGCTTCAGACGTTGCACCGCAATAGCATCTTCCGGATTGATCGCCGCCTTGGTAGTGCGCGGCGCGCTCTGGCCCTCTGTCGCGGGCGCCGGCGCGGGCGCGCCAGCCGGAGCCGCGGCGGCGTGCACCAGATCCGCTACGCGACCCCGCAACCGCTGGTTCTCGGCCGACAGTTGCGCCAACCGCGCCGCCTGCTGCCGGTACGCACGCGCCTGCCAGACCACCGCCACGGCGGCGACCGCCAGCACCACGACCAACAGACTCCAGCGTTTCACTGCCACCGTATTATCTCTCTTTCAGCACGAAGCGTGTGCGATAGGTCAGGCTGCACTTGCCGCCGGCGTCCAGCCGCAGATCGAAAACCTTGGAGCGCAGCTCCGGCAGCGCCACCGCCACGCTGTACGATGACGTGATCAGGCCCAGCGCCCGGCGGATCGCATCCGCGATCTCTTCGCTCGACCGGCAAAAAATCGCGCTCCCGCCGGTGACCTCCGCAAGCTGCTGCAATCCGTTCTGGTACGCTTCGCCCAACCGGTCGCTGCGATACCGCAGGTGCACCACGAACAGCGGCGCCTGGCGCTGGGCCAACACCGCCGCCACCTTCGAGATCTTGTCCTGAATCAACGCTTCCGGAAACTTCCGGCTCAAATCGTGAGTGTCGCTGGAATTGATCACCGGATTGGTAAAGTCCTCGCGATAGTTCTCCGGGTCGCTGTCCGTCACATAAAGCACTGCCACGCGCACGCTCGCTTTCGCCAGAATCGAATCCGCCAGCCGCGTCACCGTTTCCACGGTATCCAGCAGTCCCGCCTTGCCGCTCACCGGCAAATCGCGCACCGCGGACACGGCAGCGGCCCGGTCCGTGCCCGGATCCGCCAGCACCTTGGCGCCATCCTGCGCGCGCATGACCGCCACGGCGGTGCGCCGCGGCAACTTCTCGATATCCGCGGCCAGGGCGTCCTTGGCAGGCTCCGCCAACGAAAGGTCGCCCGCCAGATCCAGCACCGCGACCAGCATCAGGTCGTCGCCCGGACCCTTTACATCCACCACGCGCGATTCCGTGCCTGCGACCGTCGCGCTCAGGTCCTTTGCCGCAAGATTGGCCGCCAGGGGTGCAACATCGGTCGCGTCCGCCCAGACGGCCACCCTAATGGTGTGGCTCGTGGGCTTCGGCGGCGCTGCCGCAATCAGAGTCCACGCGAGCAGCAGCACCGTCGCGGCCTGCCTCAAAAGCTCAGCCTCAAACCCAATTGAATCACACGTCCGCCGCGCGAACCAATGATCTTGCCCGCATCCAGGTTCGGCGTCGCCACCGATCCGATCACGTTGTCCGGATCGTTCCAATTGGCGTGATTCATGAAATCGAACGCCGTCGCATTGAACTCCAGCGTCCGGTCCGCGGCCAGCGCGAATCGCTTGTTCAGCGACATATCGAAATTCTGCCAGCCGGGATTGAGCAGGCTCGATAAAGTGCGCGACACATCCCCAATCGTGAAATCCGGAGGCTGCACAAACGCCGCCGGGTTGTACCACAGCCCCGGCCCTTGATTGGCCACATGCTGATCCACCCCGGGCACCACATCCACGTGCAGCGCCTGTACTACGCCGCCCGTATTGTTGAAAAGCGGCGTCAAATATATCGGGTCGCCGCTGGCCACTGTCCCGGCGCCGCTGATCGACCAGCCGTCGATCAGGTACCGCCGCCAGTCCGGATAACGCAGGAACGGCTTGTTGGCCCCAAACGGCAGTTCGTAGGTGTAGCTCAACTCCAACCGCTCGGGACGATTGCCCGCCGTTACCGACCATTCGTCTTGCCGGTTAAAGAAGTCCTGCGTACCGTAGGGTCCCGAATAGTCGTCCATCTGCTTGTTGAACTCGAAATAGGCGTTGACCGAAATTCCCTTGGAAGACCGCTTTTCCACCCGCACATAGCCGGCGTTCCGCCGATAGCGCCCCACCGGATACTCGCCGTACACGTTGAACCCCTGATACTGCGGATAAGGCCGCAGCGACTGGTTGAACGCCAGATTGTTCAGCTCAATGCCGTACTGCAGATCGGCGAGCGGAATGGCGTTGGGATTGGCCGATCCGTTGCCGACCAGCAGATTCTTGCCTCCAGAGTACGCCGCTCCGATGGTCACCACCGTGGATCCCGGGAACTCCCGCTCGATCGATAGCGACGCCGATTGATAAGTGGGCACGCGGTCCGACATGTCGATCAAATCCGCAATGGTGTTGTTGGCCGCATCCGGCTGCAGATCGGGTACGGGAGTGGACAGCGCCGGTACACCGTTGCGCATCACCAGCGCCGGCTGTAACTGCGCGTCCGGCGAAAGAAACGTCGCGTACTGGTTGAACCCTTGCGTGCCAAACTGTCCCGAATAGATCGGAATGCCCGAGTAATCGCGCGCGAAATACGCCCGCACCACGGTCTTCGGGTCGTCCAGCGGATTCCAGGCCATGCCCAGGCTGGGCGCCAGGCGCACCAGCGTCGGCTGGAACGCACTCCCAAAACCGCCTTGTCCGGCCACCACCAGCGCGCCCGGCAATCCGTTCGCCGGGTTAATGGCGCTCAGGTCGATATTCGATTGGCGGTTGTATTTCTCCGTGCGCGGTGTGAACAGGTGCACCGTCAGTCCGAGATTGATGGTGAGACCCTTCATCGCCTCGTAACGGTCGCGGAAAGCCAGCGAACCCTCCGACCGCCGAAAGTACGAAGGCTGCGTGTCGATGGTTTCCTCCGCGAAATACGGCGTGCCCAGCAAAAAACTGGCCAGCGCATCGCCCGTATCTACGATCCCCGGCACACTGGTCAGCCCTTCGTTGAAGCTCAGCAAGCCCGCCGGATACTGCGGCCAGAAGCTGTTCACTTGCTGGCGCGTGTACTGTCCCACCACCCGCAACGTGTGCTTGCCGCGCTTGGTGGAGAGGCCGTCCGTCCAGGTGTAAACGTTGCGCGCATTCCGCGAAAACGGATAGGTTTGCCCCATGGTCAGGTAGGGACCCAATTGCATTACCGGAAAACCGTCGCCACCGATACCGGCCAGGCCAATCTGGGTGGCGTAGTTGGTTTGGTCCTCGGTGCCGCCGCTGGTCGAGACGCTGGAATTGGCTTCGAAAGTCAGCGTGTTCACCGTGCGGCTGGAAGCGGTGAAAACGTATTCGAGCGAACCGCGGCGCGTCTGAAAGTCGCGATTGGAGGGGCCCGGATTGGCGGCTGTCGGGAACCACTCGGCCGCGCCCAGCGTGCCATTGGAAAAAGCCAGTTCCACGGTGACGCGATGGCGCTCGCGCAGCGACTGGTCCAGCTTGCCGATCATGCCGTTCGCCGTGTTGGTCTCCGGCGAGTCGATGAAGTAGTTGTTGCGAAAGAATGGCCCTATATCGGTGTTGGGGGCCGGATAGAACTTGAGCGCGTTCAGGGCGACCGGGTCCAGCCGGTTTGCCGGGATGATGTTGCCTGGAAACGGATCGCGCAGGTATTCGAGGTTGCTGGTGGAAACCGGCTGCGACGGATCGTAGCCCGGATTGGGTTGCGTGCTGGCGGGATCGTAAATCGGGATCACGTTGCCCGCCGCATCCACCACGTCCGAGTAGTCGCCGGTGCGCTGCGCCATGGTGGGGATGGTCTGCAAATACGTGCGCGCGATATCCTCCCGCACGCCTTCGTAGGAGAGCGAGAAATATGTGTTGCGGCCGGCGGCGAGATGCGGCAGCACGGCCGGCCCGGCCACGTTGAATCCGAACTGATTGCGGCGCAGCAGGCCCTTGTTGCCGCCGTTCTGGCGGATCTCGTGCGGCACGGCGTCCAACGCGTCGTTGCGGAAATTCTCGAAGACGCGCCCGTGCCAGTCGAGCAGCGGGCTGTGGCGGCCGGCCTTCGGCGGACTATCGGCGCGCAAGCCCAAACTGCGGGTTTGGGATTTGAACTCCTCTATGGCGCTGTTCATTTCGGCGTCGGGCGGCGCCGGTTGCTGTTGCGCGCGTGCGGCCGCCGCGGCGCACAGACACACTGCCAGCGCGTATCGGCAGGGCGGCATACATTTTAGTTTAGCAAGTGTGGTGGGGCTGGCCAAACCTGGTCGTCCGGCCTGGTAGCCCCGGTCGCCAACCGCTCCGGGGGATTAGCTGTTCAAGCAACCGTCTCGTCGCCCCCCAGGCTGATGTACCAGTTTCCGAGTGGGCCATTATTCGGCCGGTGCAGAGCGTGACAGATGTTGGCTCTTCATCGTCAAATGAACCCTGTGCCGCATTACCTCGGGCATAGCGTCGTGCGGGAGGCGGCCGTAGGTTTCCTCGATGTCCTCGACGGTCATGCCCTCGGACATACACGACAAGATGAAAGACACGGAGAACCGGGTTCCGCGAACGGCGAGCTTGCCGCCCAGAAGTTCCGGATCGGCGACGATCCAGCGGAAGTTCTTGAACGGCTTGAGCGGACGCTCCTCCATGGTTTGATTCACCTTCCTCGCCCTTACCCAATCTTCACCGCCAGCATGGATATCGATCCGCCATCCACGCCTTCCACCGGGAAGGTCACCGCTTCTCCCGGCTGCCGCGCCGCGATGACATACAGCAGGGGTAAGTAGTGGTCCGGCGTGGGAATCGACAGCAGCGCTTCCCGCCCCAGCCGTTCGTAGTTGACCAGCGGCTTATGCTCGCCCGCCATAATCATTTCACGCGCCTGCCGCTCAAACTTTACGGCCCAGTCGAACGGTTCGACGACGTGCCGCCCCCAGGCGTACGCGTGCAGGTTGTGCACCAAGTTGCCGCTGCCCACAATCAGCACGCCTTCTTCGCGTAGCGGCGCCAGGCGCTGGCCAATCTCGTAGTGATAGCTGGCCGGCTGCGTCTCGTCGATGCTCAGTTGCACCACCGGGATATCGGCTTGCGGATAAACATGGCACAGCACCGACCAGGTGCCATGATCGAGGCCCCAGCTTTCATCCAGCTTAACGGGCAACGGCCGCAGCAGCGCTTGCACCCGGCGCGCCAGATCGGGGTCGCCGGGCGCGGGATACTTCACCTGATAGAGTTCCCGCGGAAAGCCGCCGAAGTCGTGTATGGTTCTCGGCGCGGTGGTGACGGTGACGCCCGTCTCGGGCACGAACCAGTGCGCCGATATGCTCAGGATCGCTTTCGGGCGCGGCATTTCCCGCCCCATAGCTCCCCATGCTTCCGTGTAGTTGTTCTGTAACACGGCGTTCATGGGATTGCCGTGGCCGAAGAAGATGGCAGGTGTCCACATGTACGTATATCATCGTTACATGGCCTCTCCGGCGCCCGCAATCCCCCTGCGCCTCGACTCCGTGGTCAAGCGCTTCGGTGACCTGACCGCCGTCTCGGGCGTGTCTTTGGAGGTCCGCGAGCGCGCCTGCCTCGGCCTGCTCGGTCCCAATGGCGCGGGCAAATCCACGCTCATTCGCAGCATCGCCGGACGCGTCCGTCTCGATTCCGGCAGCATCCGCGTCTTCGGCGAACCGGCCGGTTCCGCCGCCGCCTGCGCGCAGTTAGGTTGGGTGCCGCAGGAACTGGCGCTGTATCCGTTGCTCACCTGCCGCGAGAATCTGGAAGCCTTCGGACGGTATCAGGGCCTGCGCGGCAAAGCCCTGCACGACGGCATCGGGTGGTGTCTTGACTGGGCTGCGCTGGCTGACCGCGCCGGCGCCACGGTCAAGACGCTGTCCGGCGGCATGCGGCGGCGCCTCAACATGGCGGCCGGATTGGTCCACCGCCCGCGCATCGTCTTGCTCGACGAGCCCACCGCGGGCGTCGATCCGCAATCCCGCAACCGCATCTTCGAGATGGTCGAGGGACTGCGCAACGGAGGCTCTACGGTCATCTACACCACGCACTATATGGAAGAAGCCGAGCGTCTCTGCGATACCATCGCTATCATCGATCATGGCCACGTCATCGCGCACGGCACCAAGGAAGAGCTTGTCGAGCAGTCGTTCGGAGGCCGTAGCGACGTGCTGATGCGCTTCGCTTCTACCGTCGAAAACGCAGCCGCCTGGGCCGCGGCGCGCGGCGGCACGATGCAGGAAGGCGTCGCGCATTTCGCCGTGGAAAAGCCCACCGACATCGGGCCGCTGCTGGACGCCGCCATCCGCGACAGTCTGGAAGTTATCGACGTCGTCCTGCGCCGCCCCAATCTCGAATCCGTATTTCTGCAACTCACCGGAAGGGAGTTACGACAATGATCGCCGCCATCATCCGCAACGGATTCCGCGCTCTCCGCCGCGATCGCGGCGCGCTCATTCTGTCGTTCATTTTGCCGATCGCGTTCTTTAGCATCTTCGGCGTGATCTTCGGCGGCATGGGCGGCAGTACGCCACGCGTCAGCGTGCTGGTGGTGGACGAAGATCGCAGCACGGTCTCCGAACGTCTGGTTCGCGCTTTGCTTCAAGAACCTTCGCTCGACGCGAGCACCCACCCCAAAGCGAAAAAGGGCGAGCCTGTTCCGCCGGAATACACGGCGGCCGGCGCCGAAACCGCGGTGAAACAGGGCGACGCTCCCGCCGCGTTGATTATTCCCAAAGGATTCGGCGCGCATCCCATAGCCCTCGGGCCGAGCAATGCCCCGGGCAACGATCGCACCCCGATCCGTCTGCTCCACGATAGCTCCGACCCGGTGGCTGCTCAGGTGGTCGGCGGAATCCTGCAGAAGGTCGCAATGACTTCCTTGCCCGACACCATGGCAAGGGTGGGCATGCGGTATTTCGAGCAGGCCAGCGGCGGGCTTACGCCTCAACAGCGCGCTCGGATCGAATCGAGTTTGTCGATGCTCGAAAATGCGCCCGCGCAGAGCGGGCCACAGAGAGACGCGGGATTCGTCGCCCTCGATGTGCGCGACGTCGCCGGCGAGAAAAAACAAAACTCCATGATCGCGTTCTACGCCGCCGGCATCGGAGTCATGTTCCTGCTGTTCACCGCCAGCGCCGCCGGAGGCAGTCTGTTGGATGAAGCCGAGAGCGGAGCGCTCGACCGCATCCTGAGCGCGCGCGTGAGCATGACCACCCTGCTGGCCGGCAAAATGGCCTACAGCGCGCTGCTGGCCTCCGCGCAGCTAACGCTCATGTTCCTGTGGGGCGCCGCGGTCTTCCATCTCGACCTGTTTACGCACCTGCCCGGCTTCATCGTCATGACGGCGGCCACCTCTTTCGCCGTAGCGTCGTTCGGCATGTTGCTGGCCAGCGTCTCGCACACCCGCGCGCAGCAGGGCGCGATTTCCACGCTCATCATCCTGACCATGTCGGCCATCGGCGGCAGCATGTTCCCGCGCTTCCTGATGCCGGAAGCCATGCAAAAGGTGGGGCTGCTCACCTTCAATGCCTGGGCCATCGACGGCTACACCAAGGTTTTCTGGCGCGATGAACCCATCCTGCACCTGGCGCCGCAAGTGGCCGTGCTGGTCGGTTCCGGCATAGTCCTGTTCCTGATCGCACGCCGCTTCGCGCGCCGCTGGGAGTACGCGTAGTGCGCGGGCTGGGGATCGTGCTCGTTGCTGTCGTCCAGTTGCCGTCGAGCGCGCAGCTTCCGGTTCCCAAGCCTGCGTACACCGCCTTCCAGCGCGCGGAGCGGGTGACGATCGCTAACTATTCGGGCGACGCCATGAAACCCTTTCTCACCCGTGACGGCCGCTTCCTCCTGTTCAACAACCTGAACGATCCGCGCGTGAATACGAGCGCGCTGGAAGCCGTGCCATCCGTCAGTTGCAGCGGCGAGCTGTACTTCGTGTCGACCCGCAGCTACCAGGAGACATTCTCGACCATCTACCGCGCACGATTCTCCGAAGGCGTGGCCACCGGCATCCAACTCGTGCCCGGCATCTCCCGCCGGATGCCATCTTGGGTAAACGCTGGGTAAACTTCGATGCCGAGGTGAGCGCCGATGGGCAGACGCTCTACGCCGTCGACAGCCGATCCAGCGCCGCCGGCGCGCCGCTTACCGCGGACCTCTTCATTGCCCGAAAGCGCGACGGCGCATTCGAGCGCACGGCGGATAGCGACAATCTGCTCCGTCTCGTCAACACGACCGAACTGGAGTACGCTCCCGCCGTTTCATCCGACGGGCTGGAGCTGTTCTTCACGCGCGTCCACGAGATTCGCGCCGAAGCCGAGCCGCGCATCTGGCGTTCCATCCGGCGCAGCGTGCGGGAGCCGTTTGCCGCGCCGCAACCCGTCAGCGCCATTTCAGGCTTCGCTGAAGCGCCCGCTCTCTCGCCGGACGGCCTGTCGCTTCACTACCACGCGCGCGTGAACAGCCGGTTCGTCATCTTTCGCGTGACGCGGGAGCCGAAAGCCGGCGAAGTGCATCTAAACGGCTGCCCGCAGCCTACCCGTAAGCCTTCACCGCCTGCTCGACGGCCGGCCCCGCCTTCATGAGGTCTTCCGGCGTCATCGCCGGCGCAACTTCGATCGACGCGTTCAGCGCCAAAAACCATGGCTCCGCAATGGCCGGAAGCTGCGAGAGATCGTCCATGTGGATGATGAGAATTGCGGTTCGCTTGCCGCCCTCCGTCACGAAATAGGCGGCCTCCGGCTTCTGTTGGGCAAGGATGCTCTGTATGGCACTGAAACCGCTCTTCGCGGCCACATTCCCGGCCTCGACCGGCATCGAAACTTTAAACAAAAAACGCATCGTCGTGGTGCTCCTCAGCCGTGCATTCTACATGGACGGCGGCGCGATAGCAACTTCCTTCCACGGTAAAATGGCATCGGGGGGATCGAATGATCGAGCAGATTCAAGCACTGTTCGCGCACATGGCCTGGGCCGATGCGGCACTCTTGAAAGCGGTTGCCACACACGAAGGCGCTTTTGCCGACGACGAAATGCGGTTTTGGCGTCGGCATTCTCCGCCATCATTGTTTATGCGCACGACCTGGTGCCCGGCAAGATTGGCATGATCTCCGGGCTGTTCTTCGGCCTGGCGTTCGGCATGGCGGGCATCGGAGCGGCGATCATGGGCTGGCTGGCCGATGCCACGAGTATCGCTTTTGTCTACCGGGTGTGCTCGTTTCTGCCGGCCATCGGCCTGCTGACCGCGTTTCTGCCGAATCTGGAGATGGGCTATAAACGGAGCGGCGCATAAGATGGAACCGATTCGAATTTTCGTCACCGGCGGCACGTTCGACAAAGCTTATGACGAGCTGACCGGCGAGCTGTTCTTCAAGGACTCGCACCTGCCGGAGATGTTGAA
>OBLU010005112.1_pt1 | contig 11803 bp, 10 predicted proteins | sample 1518681 | NCBI WGS metagenome assembly OBLU01 (sample SAMEA3539304, study PRJEB22396) | soil metagenome | biome: tundra; feature: field; material: soil | place: USA | collected 2010-05 | depth 0.15 m
ATTTCTGCTTTTACTACTCACCCTGGCCATACTATACCGCCCCCTCGATTGGCCCTCCCTGCGCACGACCGACTGGCCTCGGAGCCACCCGCGCCAGTGCAGGCACAGGCACCGCCTTGGTCACAGTTCGCGGGCGCCTTCTGGTTGCGCGGGCTTGGGCTGCGCGCGGAATGACCGCCATCGCCATCAACATCCAGAGCGCCCAAGAGATCTTGTAGTGGACAAAAGACAAGCTCATCCACAAGATGAATACGGCCACGTAGGAAAGCAGAAAGGGAAGATATCGAAGCTTTTCGCCGCTGGACCACATCTTACAGAAGGGCCAAAGGAAGAAGAAGCCTGCTGCCAACATTCCAAGTACGCCACAACCACGACCAATATCGAGGAACACGTTGTGCGAAAGGTAAAACCCTAATGGTGCATACTCTGGTGGAATCTCCTCTTGGGCATGGTCGAAGAGAACCCCAAGGGGGTGGGCTGCAATAGTCCTCAAAGAGTATTGCCACACATCGCTGCGGGAGGCGGCCAGCCCTTGCTCCTGCGAAACCTCGCCATAATAATTAAACAAGCTCAAGGTCCTGGACCGAAGTCCAAAAGCATCAAACACAAATAGGCCTGTAACGCTGATCACAATGACGAACAGCGCCAAGTACACCTTCCGTAACTGCACTCCAGACAGCAGTCGCTTGCTTGCCGTGTTCCAGCAAAAAAGAACAAAAGCCACCAGCATCAAGACCAGTCCCATGTAAGCACCGTGCGTCATAGTTGATAACAAAGGTGGAATGGAGGCCACGAACAGAACCGCGGTGGCAGGCAGGAGCCACCTTGGAGGTTTGACCGGTGACAATCTTGAAGCGGTGGCGACCAGCAACCCGAGGAGCCCGAACCCTCCCATTAGCAGCGGCGGCCATAAGCCCACCGAGTCCGCGCGCACGCCCCCCAGCCGGGCAAACTCGCCCCGCGCGTTCCCAAAGTCCGACAGATCGATGGGCAATCCCGCCTGCCAGCCCCAATAGCCCATGCTGGCGACCAACGCCCCAAGACAGAGCCCCAGGAAACACTTCAGGTGCTGGCCACGCGCTTCGTTGACTTGCTGACATGCAATGACCACGTAGAATATGTCCTTGGCGTATTCTCCTGTTGGTTGGAATACGGGAACTCCCAAAAGGCCCATTAGCAGCAGCCACGGGAGGACGGGCCAGAAATTGCTAAAGCCACGCAGGTCGAACCGCCGATAACGAACCAGGGTCATCACAAACCAGGCGGCGGCTCCAATCAGCGCCGGCGATGTGGAATCCGCGCCAACACTTTGCGGCACCACTCCATGGGCAAACAGTTCGTTCGCCTGAGCGTCCGGAAACGGCAGAATCGAAGAACATCCGATAAAGAAGAACGCGGTGAAGGGATTTAAGAAGCAAAGGCAGGCCATTATGAACAACAGCGGCTTGCTGACGCCGGATTGCATTACGGGACTCAGATGAAGCACCAGGCCGGCAACAAGAGCGGAGGCAAGCAGCACGGCCTCTTTCCTGGAGAGGTGAAGATTCCAATACACTCCCGGAGCGCGAGCAATCAGGGCATGCGCCTTCGATCTCATTGACAAAATTCTTGGCTGGGGTGTCATCCAGAGCGGGCAGGTGAGGGTGTCAAAAGTTTCTCGATCGGGTCTCGTTCCATGCGCGCGAAAACCGCCAGAACGACTGTAGCTTCTGCATGGGTAGCGGGGTTCTCTCCGACCATTTTGAGAAAGTGGTGCAAATGCCGCTGAGCAGGCCCATGGTTTTGGCCGCGTAGTTGCCCAGACCTCGTCGCCGGTAAAACAAACGCCGCGCAGATCGAGCAATACCGACGGGCAATCCCACCCAAAGTGGCATATTCATGGTGTGCAGCAGCAGGATATTACGCGCATACAAATAATCATATTCCCTCAAGTCGCGCCGCTCTTCGGCGGAGTACGACTGGTTGTGCTCGACCACAATGGAGGGATCGTACCAAACCTGAAATCCCTGAGCCCACAACCGCATCACCAAGTCCGGCTCCTCCGATCCATACACGAAAAAGTCACGATAGCCTCCCACCTTGAGTATGGAAGGCACGTGCGCTAATATGCTTCCACCCATGAAACTCGACACGGGCTGCGGACCAACTCCTTTCGGGATGGCCACTTCTCCAGTGCCCTTGATAATGCTCTGGAACTGCACGATGGACCGCTCGGAGTGGTCGGCGTGGCTCAGGATATGTTCATTGAGGTTGCCCGTCTCCAAGAAGTACTGGTCGTCATCCAACATGATCGCGAAGTCAGTTTGGCAAGCTCGCAATAGCACATTTCGCCCTTGCGCCTGCCCCACCCTCATTTCGCCACGGACGACCTGGCCACCGGCCCAACCAGCCTCAATCATACTCTTGACCGCCTGCGGGTCATCCGAGCAGTCATCATAGACCCACAATGGCAGATTCCCCAGGCCTTCTTCCCGTAGCCTCGACAGTGTCTCCCGCAACCGCTCCGGACGGTTCCGGGTCGGGATCAGGATGGCACATTTGGAAGAAAGATTATTAATGCTGGAAGCCTCGCTCATGTCGCTTCTGTATTTGGCGGTCGCGCAGATATCAAAACTCAAAAAGCCTTCGCCACTGCGGCACCAATACATCGACCGAGAAGAGTTCCTCCACCCGGCGACGCGCTTCGGCGCCCAGTTCATTAAGCCGGCCTGAGTCCAGAGCAGCCAGCACCTGACCAACCATCTCCTGACGCGTCCCGCTCAGGAAGATAGCACTCTTGCCATCCTGGACGTAGTCCGTGGTGGTTTTTCCGCTTGCGACCAGGCACGCACAGCCGCATGCCATAGCTTCAAGCAGCGAAGTCAACCCCGCAGGATGGCGATGGTTCATTACTGGCAGTACAACAGCCCGGGCCTGCTGATACAGCGTACGCAACTCGTGGAAGCTAACACGAAAGAGTACCGTTAATCGCTTGCGGTCATAGCCTCGTCGCTCATAGAACTGCCTTACCCTCGGCTCCCGCGTCACGCGGACCACTGGGCAGCTTAGCTCTTCCGCCAGGTTGCAGACAAATTCGTTGTCTCGGTCCATATCGCCGGGCACCAGGACATAATCCTGGCGCGAGTCCTGCCCTGGCACAAAGAACCGACTGTCCACCGGGTAAGGCACGAACGTCACCTTTTCTGCCAAGTCGGGCCATCTTTCTCCAAGCTGCCGTCCGGTACCTGTGTCGTTGACGACCAACCGGTCTGCGGCCGACAACTGGCTTTGGACCAGCTTCTCGCGCACCCAGTTGTGCTGAGGCAACGACCAAACCAGCACCACCAACCGCCCATGCAGGACCCCCAAGCACTTGCTGGCCGGTACGAGCAGGTTGGGTCCGACGCAAAACAGCAGATGCCTCGCGCTACCCACAGTGCGCAGATTGTCGATCCATTTGGCCGGGCTAAAACTGTGAGGGGCATGTTCAAGGTAGTTCAAAGTGGTGTCTTGGCCCAGGGCTTCTCGAATGCACCATTGATAGGAACGCGGCCGGTCCGTGCATCCGGTTTCTAGGCAGCGAGCATGGTCGCCCCGCGGCTCAAGCATTAGTAGGTTAGGCATGTTCTTATTAGCCAAGTGATCCGCACCGGCTTAGGCAACCGGTCCCGGAGTAGAGATCGTCGTAGTTTGCCTGCATGTGTTGAGCGCTGAAGGTTGACTCCCAACGCGCCCGCGCGTTCCTGGCCATCTCGCGGCTCAGATCCGGCCTCCCGGCCAGCTTCATGATTGCATCGGTAATAGCAACTCTGTCGCGACTAACGATAAGACCTTCTGTGCCATGCCTGACCGCAGTAGGAATCCCTCCCACTCCGGTTGCGATAACAGGTAGCCCTGCCGCCATCGCTTCCAGAACAGCCATGGGCATCCCTTCTTGCGCAGAAGCAAGAATGAAGGCATCAAGTCTGTTCAGCACTTTCCCTTGCACGTCATCCACCCACTCCAGGTATTCGACGTGGTCTTTCCGCTCCTGAGCCCATTGCGCAGCCATCTTGCCTTCCGGCCCGCGGCCAGCGATAACATACCGGACATCCACCCCTTGAGCTCTGGCAGCCTCGACCGCTTCGCCAACCATCCACCAACCCTTGTTCCTGTCCACAGTGCCAACGTGACCAACCGAGAAGGGATCCCCGGGAGCTCTGCGCCGGAAGGCCAATTTGTCCGGCCCCTGCACCCCGTTCGGAACATAAACAAACCACCCCGCATTAGTTCCAAAGATAGTTTCCGCGAGTTTTGGGGTGCCCGGATCCACTGTCGCAAGGGCGTCGGCCAGGCTTTCCGCGCGCCGCATCCACCGCTTGTGTAATGCGCATCGAAGAGGTTGATGCCTGAGGTTGATTGAACTTGCCAGCCCATGGTAGGTCACAACGATGCGAACCCCCGGCATGTTCCGTTCCGCCAACAGGGCACCCGCAAGAGAGGGATCGTGGAAATGAATGACGGTTGGTTGAAACCGCTTTAGATTCCTCCGAAAACCGCCGAAAAATGTCTTCTCCAAGGCCGCTAGATAGAGCAACGCACCGGTGCCGAATATTCGGGGTGTGCGGATGATTGCGTTTTTAAACTGCTGCAGCCACATCGGCACCGGATCGCGTCGCCTTAAAGCCACGCATAACATTACGTCGCACCCGCGCTTAACTTGCTCTTCAGCCAGCGTGCGAATCATGCACGCAACACCTGTCGCGGGAGCCATCGATACATGCATGATCCTGATCACTTTCAATTCAGCCTCCATTATCCATTAGCTCCCCACATGGACAAGACCACTCATTTTCCCAGTTCATCGCCCACTCCGGATTGCCAGTAATTCTGAGCTGCTTTCTAACCTGCCGAATCAACTTTCCCCGGCAATACTTGGCTGAAGTCGCCGGCTAGGAAGGGCAGCAAAAGGGGAGTTGACCGCCTCTCGGATGACCTCCCAAATTCGTTCCGTCCATGCTTCCTGCGAGAACGAAACCCGCGCAGTATCGTAAGCCCGAGTTGCTACTGCCTTAGGAAGGTTGGGAGCTTCAAGCAGGGCGGAAACCGTCCGTGTGAAAGCCGCAGGATTTGGCGGAAGTATGTAACCGTTGTACTCCGGTATCACCAGATTGCCCAACCCCCCCACGTCACTGCATACCACGGCACATCCCGCCGCCATCGCTTCAATGCAGGAAAGAGATGTCCCCTCTGACCATAAGCTTGGCACTACCTCGATATGCGCCTCCTCATGTTCACGTTGCATTTGGATCTGCGACTGAGGATAGACCTTGATGTTCGAGTGCCTCGCAGCAACCGACTTTATGGATTTTTCGCCTTCGCCATAGCCGACAAAGCGAAATTCCGAATTCGGGAAACGTTCCGCAAGTGACCGAACACAATCCGTCCAGAGGTAAAAACCCCGTTGGATCACAAACCGGCGCGCGAACAATACCACTCCGGCTCCCGGCACAAATTTCTCCCACTTACGACGGATGTTAGCTTCAGGGCTGATCCTCGAGAAATTTGGCACATAAACTAGATGCCGGCTCCAGTCGTACATGGGGTGGCAATAGCGCATCTGGTTGATAATGTTCGTATCGACACAGATGACGCGGGTAAAGGCAGAATAGATTCTAAACAATGAGACCGCGTCCATGTACCACCGACAACGCCGCCGCAAATCGGCCAATTTCACCAACAAGGAGGGGCGGTTGGGCGGGTCTGCGGTGCCATCGGACCCAATGCCGTGATGAACCAGTACGCAAGGAAGTTCTGACGCCTCCGGGATGAAGATGGCTTCATAAAGAAAAACTATCCCCTTTTCAATCCGGCGAAGATCTGCCAACTTGCGACGAAGCTCTGCCACCGTTTTCCAGGAATGAACCGTAAGCGTAGAGCTAACACGCTCATTGATGAAGTTCCCACTGCGTTGCAACACAACAGTCCTTCCGTGACGCCCTGCGGCGAGAGCGACCAACGATGCGGTATAGGTTTCAGTTCCACCCAAGACGGGTTCCCCTGTTTCCTTGTTAAGGAAAGAGTTGACTACCAAATAGAAGGTCAGGGGCGTAGTGCTGTCCATGCGAATTGGGATGCTTTAATGCTCTGCCAGCGTGCCGAAGGAGAAATTACATCGTCTTGGAGTCGCCCAAGAAGGTCGCGCAGTTCTCTACTATTCGTTCTGCTGCTTTCCCATCACCATAAGGATTCTTCAATCGGCTTCGGCGCTGGTATTCTTTGCGGTCTTCGAGCAACCGGCTGGCCTCTGCAACGATGCTTTCTTGAGCAGTCCCCACAAGCCGGCAGGTCCCTGCGGCCATGCCCTCCGGCCGTTCTGTCGTGTCCCGCATCACCAAAACGGGTTTGCCCAGACTCGGTGCCTCCTCCTGGACGCCGCCAGAGTCCGTAAGGATGAAATCAGCCCTCTCCATCAGCCAGATGAAAGGCTCATAACTCAACGGCGCCACCAGTTGGACACGGGGATGATTTCCAAGAATTCGTTGCACTGGGCCTTGTACATTTGGGTTCAAATGCACGGGGTAAACCACCCCCAAATCCGGGTACTTCTCTGTCAGTTCCCGAATGGCCAGGCAGATGTTCTCAAATCCCTGTCCGAATGACTCGCGACGATGGCCAGTAACCAGGATAAATTTCGCGGCCTGTCCGGGGATTGGTGTGATGGCAGCCGAAGCCAAGAACCGCCTCGCAAACTCCTTACTAACCCCGACTGGAAACCCCACCCGGGAATCGCAATCGTCTCGGGTGTGGAGGCGGTTCCGCACCCACAAAAGAGCGTCTATCACCGTATTGCCGGTGACGAAGATCCTCTCGGGATTCACCCCCTCACCCAGCAGGTTCTGCCTTCCAATTTTAGTGGGAGCGAAATGCAGTGTCGCCAGACGAGACGTCAAAACTCGGTTAGCTTCCTCTGGCCAAGGTGCTTCCATGTTGCCGGTTCGCAACCCCGCTTCCACGTGGCCTACAGGCACCTTGTGGTAGAAAGCGGCCAGCGCTGCGCAGAAAACGGTTGTTGTGTCACCCTGTACCAGCACCAGGTCAGGTCGCTCTTGTCTCAAGTACTCGTCCAGACACGCGACCAACCGGGAAGTCAATTGTCCCAGCGTTTGGTCGCTTCGCATCACATTCAGATCTGCATCAGGAATGATACCGAATAGTTCGAGCACTTGATCGAGCATCTGACGGTGCTGCGCGGTGACGCACACCTGACAGTCAAAGCGGGGATCCGACTTTAAAAGGAGGACGAGCGGGGCCAGTTTAATTGCTTCTGGCCGTGTCCCAAAGATAACGCAAATTTTCTTCATCAACTTTGGCGCCGAGCCTTCTGCCATAGAACCTGCCATATGAGCCTTGACCCCTGCCAGATATTGCCGCCGTTTAGCGCCAAGCCGGTCAGTGCTCGCGGCATTTGGACAGCATTACCTGCGTGTATCTGCAGGTATGACTCAAGCTTGCGTATGCGACGCCGAATAATCTTACGGCAGGCACGACTTGCCGGGTAATCCGGTTGCACTTCCTCGACAAACACCTCAAGGTCAGCGGCGCTGTTGCAGCAGGCGCAGAGGAAACATTCCAGCGTTTGCCGCGCCTGTTTCAAATCGGCGGAATGAAACATGGCGACGGTGTATGTCTCGGTGCCGCCCAAGCGAACCTGACGGGTACGAGGATTGATCAAACTGCCGACAATGAGATAAAGCGGTCCGAGTGAAGGAGCAGTATGCTTGAGCCAATCTTCGAGGAAGTTCATTCCGTCTTTGGAGATTCTCCATTCCTAATTCTTCGTAAGCGTCAGCCCTTCTACAGTCAGAAGCGGAGGCTTGATGTTTCTTGAAATATTCTTGAAGTTCAATGTGGCGCAGCTTTTAAGAATGAAAGGAATGTTTCTAAGCTGGAAAATGCTTTTGAGAGCGTATGGTCCAGAGCGAGATGTTAACAAGGAAGCGGGATGGGTTGTTACCTGAGGATAAAGAACCGAGAATCTGCTATGAAGTTTCTTAAGAAGCTCGCGGTACTTCGCTGCCCCAATCTCAGAATCGCCGCCAATGTCAAGATCTATGGTTAAGATAAGCAGCCCGCCGCTCTTCATCACTCTAGCCATTTCCTCGATCAATGGCTCGTAATCCGGAACGTGCTCCAAAACGCTGATACAGTACACCACGTCTGCCTCTTCATCTTTGAACGGCAAACGCTTCCCATCGGAAAGTCTAAATTGAACATTGCTTGGTGGTACTTTCAATGCCTGCGCCGCTCTTGGCACATCTTCCGCACAAATGGCGTCAATATCAGTGCAGGTAACACGATAATTCAGGTCTGCGACCGCGAAAGGGAAGAACGAAACTCCGCTGCCAACGTCGATAGCGTGCAAGCCTCTGTTACACTGAACGCGGGTCATCCATGATTTAAGGTGGTAGTACACGTACGGGTATTCCCAGATTCGGCTCCATGTATGCAATGGATCCCTCGGCCACTTGTATCCAGTGCTTCTAAATTCCTGCTCCTTAAGAAGGAACAACTCCTGCTTGCGCTCGAGCAATGCAAAGATATCCTGACATCCGGAATCCATTGTATCCTCAAGCGACGCTATCCCGCTCTTCTCAAAAACTTCACAATAATCTTTCATAGCACGCTTCTGCATTTTCTAATCATATCTGCGCCCAGCCTTTCTTGCTCTCCCGGTGATGGTCCTGGTAGGCACTTTGTTCCCGTGGAAGATGCGACTAGGTGAACCAAAGGCAGTTGGTTTGCTCAAGCACCGTTTTTGATTGGGACCTTTGTTCGTTCACGCAGCACTCGCTGAAAAAGCCGTATTCCCTCCAAAACATTGCCCCCGCAAATCACCAAGCCGAGCAGTCCGCGAATCATCCGGCCCGGCGAACCGCTGTGAATCCGGAGGTAGGCCTCCAGCTTGCCGATGCGCTTCCGAATAATTCGGCGGCACAGCGAAGCGTCCGGGAAGTCTGGCTGGATTTTATTGATAAATGTTTCCAGGTCGCTTGCGCTGCTGCGGTAGGCGGAGAGGAAACATTCCAGCGTTCGCCGCGTCTGTTTCATATCGGTGGAATGAAACATGGCGACGCAGTTGGTCTGGTGCCGGCGGTATTTCACCAGCGGTTCGGGAATGTGCCTGATGCCGCCCAGCAACGCGGCGCGCAACGCGATCACGCGATCTTCGAACACAATCTCCGGCTGAAGCGGTCCAAAAACATCAAACACCTTGCGATGCCAGGCATTGGAGCAGCCGGGAATGCCTTCGAGCATGTTCCGGCAGCATTGGACGGGATGGTCGAAGCCGGGACGCGGGCGGGTATCTGCGTGTTTTAGGAAATTTCCATTCCCGTCAATTTCCGTCATGTCCGAGAAGACGGCCATCGCCTTGCCGCCGGAAGCCGCAAACTCGTGTTGAATGCGTTCCGCCCGTTCCGGCAGTGAGATGTCATCGCCGGCGCCGATCACAATGATTTCGCCGCCGGCGAGTTCCATGAGCCGGTTGAGGTGGCTGCCCATGCCAAGGTTTTTTGGGTTCCGATTGAGAATGATCTTGTGCGGCCCGCGATAGGCAGCGGCCATCTCCTGCATAATCTCAAAGGTGCAATCCGGTGAGCAGTCGTCCGAGAGGATGATTTCCAGCGGGGAATAGGTTTGGGACAAGGCTCCTGCCACCGCCTCGCGGATGAAGCTTTCCTGTTTGTAGGCGACTAGCGCAAAGGTGACGAGAGGGGAGGACATGAAAGCACCAAAAATCAAAGCAGAAATTTAGAAAGCAGAAAACAGAAATTAAGCAAAGCAGCCAATCAAAAACAGAAAGCAGAAATTTATTTCAGCTTTTACCTTTGGTCTTGTTGATCATCGTCGTGAAAATGGCCATCAACTCATTGGACTCGCTTTCCAGCGGCTTCGTGAGCTGTGGTTCGACAGCACATTCTTCGCGGAGCAATTCAAGCCAGAGCAAAGATTCATCCGTTTCTTGTAGCGCGCCACCGAGCTTGGAAACAAATTCTTCATTCGACCGTGCGCGCGAGGCCTCGCGGGTGTGGGCAGCGACGGAAGTTCCAGAACGCAACAGTTGCTTGCCGAGAACTTTGACCTCTTCGCGCTGCTTGGGCAGTTTGACGAAAAGGCGAATGACGCCCGCAGCAAAAGCCTTCGTCCGATCTCGAAATTCGGTTGAAAGTCGCCCTTGGTTCATTTCAGCTTTCCCAATTTCTGTTTTCTGCTTTCTACTTTCCTTGGCCCGTGAAGTCTGCCTTGGCCCGTGAAGTCTTGCTCGGCCTGTGGAATCGCTTCAGTATTCCACCGGGCTACTTCACTGGGCAGCTTTTTATAAGTTTGTCTGGAACTTGCGGCGCACGGTCTGCCATAAGTTCACGCCCAGCAATTTTTGCAGGGCCAGCAGCGAAACCGCGCCTGCAACCGCTGTGGCGGCCAGACCGATGCCAATGCTCCACCGTTCCGGCAGGAACCGGGTGCAGCCAAAGATGGCTCCCAGAATCAAAATCGTCGGCGCAAGAATTTTCAACGCGGTGGCCGACCAGCGGAAGCCGGTCAACCGCCACACCACCACCGCCATCATGGCCGTGTAGGCCAGATAAGATAGGGCAAAAGACACGCCCACGCCTTCCAGCTTCCATAGTTTCATGCACAGCAAAATCAACCCGACGTTCATCACGCCAGACGCCAGTTCCGTCAGCGTAAATAAAAGGCTCTTTCCCTTGGCAATCAGCATATAGCCCATCGGCCAGCTCACCACGCGCAAAAACACGCCGAGAATCTGCCAGCGCACCACATCCGCCCCTTGCACAAAGGCGCCCGAGTAAAAAACCTTCATCACCCACGGGGCCAGCGTCAACGTGGCCAGCACACCCGGAACGGCAATCAGCACGCCCATCTCGGCCTGCTCGTTGACCAGCCGGTTCACGGTGGCATGGTCATGGGCCGCGGCCGTCAGGCGCGGCATGAAATCCGTGCCCATGGCGGTCAGCACAAAGCCGACGTAGTAGGTGGACAGCGTCCAGGTGGCGGTGTAGATGCCCACGGCTTCCATGCCTAACTGGCGTTGCACGAGAACCCTGGTGAGATAGGCCGTGCCGCTGGCAATCAAGGCTGATACGGTGAACGCCAGTCCCAAGCCCAGCAGGCCGCGCGACTCTGCCAGCGTCTCTTTCCATGTCACCGTTACGCGTTGCACCGGCACCCGCCGCGCATACCACCAGGACAGCAGAATGCCGAAGGCGGAAATCGCCACCAGATAGGGAACGATGCCTTGCTCCCGCAGCCACCACACCAGCGCCACGCTCACCACCGCGCCAAAACCAACCCCCAAGACTTGCGAAGCCGCCAGATCGCGCAGCCGGCGCAACCCCTGCAACAACGCGCTTTGCCCCGCCGAAATGCCGCCGAACAGCAGCGTCAACGACATCAGCGCAATGCCAAAAACATGTTTGTCATCGCCAAATGTGGTGCGGCTCAACAGCGGGGCCAGCGCCAGCACCAGCGCCATGCCGAGAAGCCCGGAAATCAGCGCGACGCGGCGCAGGGTGATGACGGTGCGGGCAATCCGGGTTTCATCATTGGTGCCGGCGGCCTCGGCAATCTGGCGCACCCCGCTGGCATTGAGGCCCAGCCCGGCCACGGAACCGATCAGGGCCGTGGCGGAAAGATAAAGTCCGGCCAGGCCCATTCCTGCCGTTCCCAACAGCACGGCCAGCGCCTTGGTGCGCACGATGCCAATGCCCATGTTGATGACCTGCGCTCCGCCAATAATCGCAGTGCTCTTGAAAATTTGCCG
>OBLU010005113.1_pt1 | contig 11803 bp, 9 predicted proteins | sample 1518681 | NCBI WGS metagenome assembly OBLU01 (sample SAMEA3539304, study PRJEB22396) | soil metagenome | biome: tundra; feature: field; material: soil | place: USA | collected 2010-05 | depth 0.15 m
CCGATCAGTGAACAAAAGAAATTCGAATTCCGCGCGGAGTTTTTCAACGTGCTCAACCATGTGAATTATCTGTTTGGACAATTCGGTGCGATCAGCGCCGAACCCACTCCCCTGGAACTTGGCCAGAGCGGCTTCGGATATCCCCTGGCGGCGCGGGCGCCTCGGCAGATCCAGTTTGCGTTGAAGTTTTACTTCTGACGCGGCGCGTTTAGAAGGAGAAGTTATGAAACCCAATTTCCTGACTACCCGGAATTTAGGCATCGTAAAGGGAATTTCTACGAAAACAACGTTGTCTACGCCGGCGCATATAACACTTGGATCTTCAGCTACGTTCCTTTTTCCTCTTCGTACCCCGCCCCGCCCGCGACGCTCAATTGGAACTCGTACCACTCGGCTGCCGGTTACGTAGAAGGAACGTCAATCCGGTGGGGCAACAAGAACACTTACACAAGTTTTTCGAACTGGCAGACCTCCAGCGGCGAAGATGCAAACTCCTTGAACACAGACCCTCTCTTCGTCGATCTGGCAGCCGCGCCTCCAAACTTTGGCACAATGCCTTCCTCGCCAACTGTCGGCGCAGGCAGCACCAGCGTCTCGTGCAGCGTTGGCTGGTGTGATCGCAATGGCAGTTCTCCGAATTCCATCTATGGCAGCACCGACTTTCTCGGGAATCCTCGGACCAACGGATCAAGCATCGACGTTGGCGCTTACGAAAACACTGGAGTCGCGGCCGCCAACTCATTGACGGTGAATCTGGCCTCGGGGACGTACACTCTCGATCCCGGTCAGACAACCACGCTGGCGTTCGCGGTATCCGCTATTCCCGGCGGCGGCGGTGTGCCCAGCGGTACGGTGAACTTCATGCTGGGGTCAACGTTGCTCTCAACGCAAACACTGCTGCCAACCAGCGCCAACACCTCTGCGGTGAGTCTGCCGCTCAGTGCGTCACAGCTCGCGCCAGGCGCGAACACTTTAACGGCAGTGTACTCGGGGAATTCGATCGCGCCGTGTTGTCCGGTATCAGGACCGCCGGTTACCGTTTACGGCAGCGCAACTTCGCCGCCCATCACGGTGACGTTGCAGTAGATTGCCGATCAGTTAGACTTGGTTTTCGCTTTGGCTTTTTCCGAAGCCAACGTGTTGCGAGACTCGTCTCCCTGAGTTTAGGCCGAACAAATGTTTGGCCTATCAGGGGAACCGTGTAGATCGGTTGTTTTCTTCTTTGTGTTGCTCGTGTTGGAACGCGGTGGATAAGTATGCATTCTGGCCACTTGCGAGTTCGCTTGAGCCATCTCGCCGGTGACCAGCCTTCGATTTACAACCGCGATACTACGCTGACCGCGGGCCCAGCCAGCCATCAATCTTGGGCCAGGTGCGCTTGTTGGCGCCGCTTCCCGCCATGATTCCGATGTGACCGCCGGGAACGCTGACGAGTTCCTTGTCCCTGCTGCTTACCTTCGTCATAATCGCTTTCGACTGGCAGGGCGGCGTGATGTGGTCGCCCTCCGCGATCACGGTCAGCAGGTTGGCGCGTATGCGGCTCAGATCCACGCGCTCGCCCCGGATCATCATCTCTCCCCGCATGAGCCGGTCGTTGCGGTAGAGGTCGACAATGAGTTGCCGGAACACTCCCCCAGCCATCGGGATGTTATCAGTCACCCAGGTGTTCATGGCTCGCCAAGCCTCGATGACCTGAGGGTTGTCGATGTTATCCCAAAGCTTCAAATAGTTGACGACATAGTTCTCGACCGGCTTCAGCGCTCTGGCCCCGTAGTCGATCATTTCCGCGGGCATGTTGCCAAACGCCGCCAGCAGTTTGTCCACATCGAAATAGCGCTCGTCGGTCCAGCGGGCAAAGGTGATGCTTTCTTTGTTCGAGAAGTCCAGCGGCGCGGTGAGTAGAATCAGGTTTCGCAACCCATCGTCGGGCCGCAGGGAAGAATAAATCGTGGTGAGGATGGCCCCGATGCACCAGCCGAGCAGGCTGAACTCTTCGACTCCCGAAACCGCCTTAAGTTTGCGGATGGCCCGCGGCATGTACTCGAGGGTGTAGTCGTCGAACTTCAGATTTTTGTCCTCGGGGCCGGGAGCGCCCCAATCGAGCAAATACAAGTCATAGCCGCTTCTTACCATGTACTCGACGAAGCTGTGGCCGGGACGAAGGTCAAGAATGTAGGGCCGGCTCATGAGGGCAAACACCAGCAGAAGCGGAACCGGATGGCGTTTTTCTTTGGGCACGACGGGAATATAGCGATAGAGTTTGGCCTTGTTCAGCGCCCATACCAATTCCTTGGGAGTTTGCGCAATGGCGGTTTTCGTCGTCAGTGCTTTGTTGAACGTGGTTAATTTTCCCACCAGGTCGGTGAACGGGTCGGTGACAACCGCAGCTTCAGGCATTGCTACTGTGCCCCCTTGGTCTTTGGTTTGTTCTGACGGCTTGGCGCTGCGGGTCTCGGATTTCTCCTTGCAGCTGTGACGGGCTTGGTGAGCAACTTCTCGATCCGGTCGAGCTTGGCGTCCATGTCGTCGAGGTGCATTTCAATATTCGTGACCCGGTCTGCCAGCGATATGAAATCCGCGCGCGAAGGCATGCTCAACTGCTCGAGCACATGCAACATCGCCTTCTCGACCGACTCTCGAAACGGAGATGACGCCGAGAGGTAAGTATCCAGCATCGTCCCCGTAGTTCTGGCGTAGGCATCTGTGTTGACGGTTTCCACCATGGCCTTCGCCCAGGCATCGAGGTAGGTGTCCTGCATGGCACGGAAAGCCTCCATAGGATCGGGCGGCTTTCCGTTTGCCGCTTGTTCGTCGCTCATTTGTCAACTCCCTCTTTCCGCCGCAACCGGAGACCGGCAGGTGACCTGGCGTTCCCCGGAAGACATACGGCAGCCGAAGCCGGCGGCCGGGTTCTTCAACACATCACAGTATAAACAACTGGCTTACGCAGCTACGATGGTCTTGAACGGCTTGGAGACGAGATCCAGCATCGTCTTCTGAGTCTGAATCAAAGCATCAATGCCGCTCTGGAACGCGTCGGCCGCGGGGTTGTTCGGGATGCGGAACTGCTTCTTGGCAGCTTCGCAGGCCGCCTTGTGCTGGTCCGCGTAATAGTCAAGGGCTTCCTTCTGCGCTGCAATCGAATACTCGACCGACTGCTTGAAGAGGTTGGTTACGCCTTCTGCTACTTTGGTGGCCGATGCGCCGCGATCTTTGGCAAGGCCGGCGACCACATGGCTCTGCTGAACAGCCAGGTCGATGGCACTTTTCTGGGTTTCGACGAACCGGTTAAACGACGTCCCGACCAGGTCAAACAGGAACAGTCCGGGAGTCTCCGGAATGTAGTTGAAAGCCTTTTTGCAGGCGTCAATCAACTCGGCATTCTGTTCCGCGGCGGCGTCCAGGGAATTCTTCTGGAGTTCCGCGAGGCGTTCGACGTTCTTGGTGTACAGGGGGATGAAAGCTTCAACCGCTTCGTTTTTCTTAGCTGTTCCGGTAGCGCTTTTGGTTGACTTCCTGGGGGTTGGCATGTTCTTCTCCTAGTAGAGCCATGTTGCGATTCATGCTGCGGTGCAGCATGAATCTATGATAGCCCCTCAGAGGCCAATGTCAAGCAAAAAATGAACAGAATGAACGGCAAAACGATCATTGTCAAAAAGTACGGGAACCGCCGTCTTTATGATGCCACGAACAGCGTGTATATCAACCAGGATGAAGTAGCACTCCTGGTCCAGGAGGGCTATGACGTCCAGGTAGTGGACGCGGCCACCGGTGAAGACTTGACCCGCCTGGTGCTGACGCAGATCATCGTGCAACACGCCAAGGAATCGGACTCAGCCTTTCCCCTGGACGTATTGCGGCAGATGGTGGTGGCATGCGGCCGGGTGACCCAGGGGACTACTTTGCAGTACATGAAGGCCGCGCTTGATATGTACCAGAACGCGTTCCGCGCAATGGCGCCGCCGGCGAACCCTCTCGAATTCCTCAAGACGCCGCCGCTTGCGGCCATCCCGCAAACGCTCTGGGGTTCTCCGCCCGCGGAAGGCGGAGCCGGCAAGCTTCGCGACAGCAAAAGCGAAACTGCCGAAATTGGCGGCCTGAAGCAGCGCATAGAAGAGTTGGAGTCTCTGGTTTCGGCGTTTCGGGCTGGAACAAAGGCGCCTAAACGCAAAGGAAAATCGCGCCGAACGGGCTGACGCAGCGCTATCCGGTCAGGATCGCGTCGACGAATCGACAAAAGTGGTGGCGCGTAGAACCAAATTACACAGCGCAATAATTGGAACGCTGCGGAACGTGCTGCGGTGCGGCATCATTTGCAGCGTGTGCGGCGGGCAGGCTAGACTTCGCGGCCCACCTTGCTCAGTCCGTCGGACGCCGCCACCTTGTACGCTTCTGCCAGCGTGGGATAGTTGAAAACGGTATCGCGGAAGTATTCGATGGTCGCTCCAAAACTGAGCGCGGCCTGGCCAATGTGGATGATCTCAGCCGCGCTCTCCCCGATGATGTGGACGCCCAAAATCTTCAAAGAGACGGGATCGAATAACAACTTTAAGAATCCCTGATCGTCACCGAGAATCTGTCCCTTGGCTAGCGCCTCGTAGCGCGCGATCCCGACTGCATAGGGAATCTTTGCTTCGGCGAGATCCTGCTCCGTCTTGCCGACCATGGAGATCTCAGGGATGGCATAAACGGCGTAGGGGAAAAGCTGCGGCCGGCTGGTGGCGGCAAAGCCGAACATGTTGCAGGCCGCAAGCCTGCCTTGCTCCATCGAAATACTGCCGTAATACAATTCCTCGCCTGGAAATCCGATGACATCGCCAGCCGCATAGATGTTGGGCGCCGCCGTGCAAAACTGGCCGTTCACTTTCAGTTTGCCGCCGGCAATCGCATCGAGCCCGACCGCTGCCAGGTTAAGCCGATCGGTGTTGCCCTGCCGGCCTGCGGTATACAGCAGGGCTTCTCCACGAATGCTGCCGCCACTTTCGAGTTTGGCGACTACGCAATTCTGTTTCGCATCGACCGCGCATTCCACAACCTTCTCGCCCAGGCGGAAAGTCACTCCCAGTTGCCGTAACCCGGCGTAGAAATTGTCGACGATCTCTCGATCGACAAAACCTAGAAGCGCAGAACGTCGTTCCACGAGAGTGACATTCACTCCCAATGCCGCCAGCAACGAGGCATACTCGATCCCAATCAGTCCGGCTCCCACGATGATCAGGTCGCCGGGAAGTTCGCGGAGCGATAGTAGTTGATCGGAACCGTAGATTCGTTTACCGTCCTGCGGAATCCGATCGTTGGTCACGGAGTGTGCGCCGACAGCGATCAGGAACTTGCCGGCGGTAACCAGTCTCGATCCTTGCTCGCCCTGAATTTGAACGGTGTGAGCATCAACGAATGTGGCCTCGCCCTCAAGCGTGTCGACGCGATTGTGAGTGAACTGCGCCTGAATTGCTTCGGCTCCCCGCTTGATGACGCCCTCTACCCGCGACGTCAGGTCGAACATTTCAACGTGATAGCGGACGCCCTCGCTGCTGCCGTAAAACGTCCTCTGACGGAGAGCGCTGAGAACCGCTTCGCGCAAGGTCTTGCTCACAATGGTCCCGATGCGGGCACCACCCTTCCCCACAGGCCACTTGCGATCGACAATCGCCACTTTTTTTCGCAGCTTGGCGCCGCAAAGAGCCCCTTGTTGGCCAGCGGGACCGCTTCCAATTACCACCAGATCGTAGTCGAAACCATTTGCTGTCATGTGCCTTCCATTAACGTCGAGAGAAGCAATTGAACGACGACTTACATGTGATAACCGCCGTTAACATTCAACTCTTGACCTGTGATGTAGTCCGCATCCGCCGCAAGGAAACCGGCTGCCTTCGCGATCTCTTCCGTTGTAGCAAAACGCCCCAAGGGAATCTTCGCTTTGATCTGGGCAGCGATCTCCTCGGGAATGGCGTCGACCATTTCCGTGGCGGTGAATCCGGGGGCAATCGCGTTGGCGGTGATATTGAACTTGGCCATTTCAAGCGCGAGGGTCTTGGTGAAGGCGATGATGCCGCCTTTGCTCGCCGAATAATTGGCCTGGCCGAAAGCGCCCATTTGCCCGACTACCGAGCTGATGTTGATGACCCTGCCAAACCTCTGGTTGATCATGGCCGGCAATGCGGCGCTGGTGCAGTAGAAGGTGCCGTTGAGGTTGACGTTGATCACTTCCGACCAGTCGTCCTCGGTCATCTTGCGCATCGAGCGGTCGCGGGTAATGCCGGCGTTGTTGACCAGGATGTCGAGGCGCTGCCATTTATCGAGCACCTCTTTGACGATGCGGTGAGCCTCGCCTTTCTTCGAAACGTCGCCCTGAACCAGAGTGCACTCAACACCCAATTGCCGAATGTCGGCGGCGGTGGCCTCGGCATTCGTGGTATCAGACCTGAAGTTGAGGGCGATGTTCGCGCCGCGCCGGGCGAGTTCGAGAGCGATTGCACGTCCAATGCCTCGCCCCGCGCCGGTAACCAGCGCGACCTTCCCCGTCAGCGAGCGCGCCCCATCCTTGCCACCAGATACATTGTTTTCCATGCTCGTATTCCTCTCCTTAGAGTTCAAACTTACGATTGCCGGGTCTACCCGCATCACCACGTAACCGCCCACCGCGCCGGCGCCAAACCCGGGTGCGAAGACGCGCATCGGCCGGTCGATTCGTCCCTCCCGTACGGCGTCGTGAATGGCCAGGAGGATGCTCGCGGAGGAGGTGTTCCCCACGCGTTCAATGTTGAAGTAGAGATGGTCGGGGGCCACACCGGCGGCTGTGGCGAGATCGAGCACCATGTTCTTGTTGGCTTGATGGGGGACGACGAGATCAATCGCATCCATCAGCGTGCCCTCTCCACCGTCGGGATGCGGCAGCGCTTTGAGTTCGCCGATCATTTGCGTCAGGTAGCGCTTCGCCAGTATTTTCACTTCGGGCCCGTATACGGTGATGTTGTTATCGAACTCCGGATTGGGCCAAATGATCGAGTTCACTTCCGACCACGGGCCGCTGGCATAAGTCTGGTACACCTCGATGTCGGACGCGGTCCCAGCGGGCGCAGGGCCCACCACCATCGCGGTGGCTCCGTCGCCGAAGATCATGCGTGAGGTCCGCACCGTTCCGATCTTGTCCGAGAATTTCTCCGCACACACAACTATGACGGGGCGCTTGACCTCCTGCAGCAGGCGCACCGCTTCGGCCAGGCCATAGGACATGCCCGCGCATGCCGCTACGATGTCGCAGGAATTATGGGTCTGGCGCAGTCCCAACTCTCCCGACAACCATGTAGCAATGGACGGGATGAGAGTGGTGCTGGTGCAACTGCAGAACAACACCGCCCCGATTTCCGCGGGCTTGCGCCCGGATTTGGTCAATGCCGCCCGTACTGCCAGCAGAGCCATATCCTCCAGACTCAACTCGCTGTAGCAGCGCGACTCGATGCCTGTCTTTTCGGAAATATCCTCCACCGTCATGCGCGACCAGCAGTAAGCGTGGTTGCTGATCAGGTCTTTATTAGTGCACGGTATCTCGCCTTCATAGACGGCAATGGCTTCAATGCGGGGCAGGACCGCGAAGGTGTCGCGTACCACGACAGGAGGATATGGTTTTTCCGGCTCGCTCAACGCCAGGGTCTCGGGGCGGTAAGGCTTGGGCAGGCGTCTCATCTGTCCATTGCGTTTCGAACGGCGGAGGAACTCGATCACATCGCTGTTCTTGGGGTAGAAGGCGACAACGTAATCGTCGTCCTTCAACTGGCCCACCTCGGTGCTGGTGCTGGTCGTGGGATCCCACCGGTACTGGTTGTGAAGGATCATGGCCTGCCGCATCAGGGCTTCGAGCTCAGGGACAGTATGGATGCAGTCGATAACGTCGTCGTAGTCATAGCCGGGATAATCGCGGTCGTAACTCTTGAGGCGGTAGGTTTTATTCTTGGGGTCGGACAGAATCTCAGCCACGGTAGGCCTGAGAGCACGAAATTCTCCGCCGGAGCCCTGCTTGTTTCGGAGCACGTCCAGCAGCATGCGGAAGCTTCGATCTTCTGTCTCCTCGTCCCACATCGCCGGAAGCTGGAGGTAGCCCGCCTCGATGGCCGCCGTCGGTCCGGCCGAGTCGCGTGGTTTGTACAACCCCAGAAAAATGTCGTTCCGGTTCCGGGGCAGATCTCCCCAACGCAACGGCCGCTTATCATACATGGTCAGAACGTAACGCTGCGCCCAGAACAGGTTCAGCGCCATATCGCGGCAGACTTCGTAGCGGTTGTGATAATGCCCAGCCTGCACCCGAGCCACGATCTCCGCTTCCGTGGGAGCTTTCTCTCCGAAATCCCTTCTGATAACAGCGTTGAACTGGTAGAGCGTCTGGAACACGGAGAAATCTAATTCCGGAAAGAAATTGCAGGGAAAGACCAACCTGCCATAACGATTCATTACAAAAGGCTTTACCGACATAACGATTCTTCCCTCCGGCCTGGGGCCGGTCAGCTATTCGAATTCAACCAGGATCTGGTTGAGTTTGACCGCTTCGCCTGCCGCTACTTTGACTGATTTCACCTTTCCCACAATCGGGGCCGTGACGCTGGTCTGCATCTTCATGGCCTCCAGAACCACAAGCAAATCGTCCAACTGCAGTGGTTGTCCGGGCTTAACGCAGACTCGTACTACGATCCCGGCCACTGGACTGCGGCACACTCTCGACTCATCGCCATCGACCTCCGATGGAGAGTGTGGCTGAGCCGTGGGAACGCGCGTGGACTGAATGCTTGCCGGTCCCGCTGGAAGATGGCCGTGTACTCCCAGGTGATCTTCCCCGCCTTCGACATCGACCTCGACTTCGTAGGCCTTCCCGTCGACCATGATCTGTATCTTCATGATTCGCGCGTCCGCTGAGAGAAGTTGTGCGAAGCCTGGACGACAGCGCGCCCGTGCTCCGCCCACGGATTGAGGATTGCGTCTGGTGTCGGCAACATCTTTACGGAGCGAACGTGAACCTTCCTGCCGAGTAAGACCGCAACCGTTTTGGCAATCGTGGCCAGAGTTTCCGGCGAAATCTCCTCTGCTGACTGCGCCTGAGCGGCAATCGGTGAAACCGCGCTTCCAGCCGGCGACTCCATCTTCCGAGATCCTGCACTCGCGGAGATGGGAGCGGCAGCGGCCGGCGCGTCGGCGGTGCGCTCGAGAGCTTCGATCTTTGCCGACAGCGAATCGATTTGCCGCTGGAACTCAAGGCGGAGCTCGGCGCATGCGCTTCTCAGCGTGCGTCGCGAGCCGATCAACACAGCCATCCATCCGGCAATCACCAGCGCTGCAACCAGCCAGTACATATGGGGCCATCCAAATTCCTAAAGCGGAATCAAGCCGTGCTTTTTCTGCGGACGAAGTTCCCGCTTCGAGCTGACCGAGGCGAGAGCCTGCGCCAGATACTTCGAGGTCTCAGAGGGCTCGATCACATCATCGATCAGCCGCCGGCCGGCCGATACATAGGGATTGGCGAAGGTGCTGCGGTAAAGCTCGATGAGTTCTTTGCGCCGCTCGGCTTTGTTTTCGGCCGCATCAATCTCATGGCGGAAGACGATCTCCGCCGCACCTTCGGCGCCCATGACCGCGATCTCGGCGGTGGGCCATGCCACAACGCGGTCGGCACCCAGTTCTTTGCTGCACATCGCTATGTATGCGCCGCCGTATGCCTTGCGCAATACGATTGTTATTTTTGGAACCGTCGCGGCCGCGTAGGCGAAAAGCATTTTCGCCCCGTGTCGGATAATGCCCCCGTACTCCTGCTCGATGCCCGGCAGGAACCCGGGAGTATCCACAAAGGTCACCAGGGGCGTATTGAACGCGTTGCAGAAGCGTACGAACCGGGCTACTTTATCGGAGGCGTCAATATCCAGAACGCCGGCCAGCACACAAGGTTGATTGGCCACGATACCGACGGTCTGCCCTTGAATGCGGCCGAAACCAATCACAACGTTCGCAGCGAAACCGGGCTGAATCTCGAAAAAGTCCTGATAATCCAGCACGCGGGAGATTACCGTGCGCACGTCGTAGGCAATTTTCGCGTCGACTGGAACCGCGCCATTGAGTTCGGGATCGCTCTCCCGGGGAAGGTTGTAAGGCAGCCGCGGAGTCTCTTCGAGATTATTCGAAGGCAAAAAGCTCAGCAGGCGGCGGCACAGAGCCAAGGCGCCGGCGTCGTCTTCCGCGATTAAGTGAACCACCCCCGAGCGATTCATCTGCGCTGCGGGTCCGCCCAACTGTTCCGAACTCACCACTTCGCCGGTCACCTGCTTAATGACCGATGGCCCGGTGATGAACATCCGCCCTTTCCTGGTTTGAATAATGAAATCTGTCAGAGCCGGACTGTAAGCTGCGCCGCCCGCGCAGGGACCGCAGATGATGGAGATCTGCGGAACTGTCCCAGACAGCAAAGTGTTGTTGTAAAACACGCTGGCGTATCCCGCGAGGCTGTCAATTCCCTCCTGGACCCGCGCTCCACCCGAATCATTGATGAAGACGAACGGGCTGCCGGTCTTCAGCGACAACTGCATCATCTCTGTGATCTTGGCGCAGTGCACCTCGCCTGCCGCGCCGCCGGCGACAGTGAAGTCCTGGCTGGCAAGATGAACCAGCCGGCTATCGACCGTCGCGCACCCCGTAACCACTCCATCCGCGGGCAGATCCTTCTCTGCCATGCCAAAGTAAGTGGAACGATGTTTCGCGAAAGCGCCTATTTCCTGGAAGCTTTCCGGGTCCACGAGTTTTTCCACGCGCTCGCGCGCCGTAAGTAAACCCGCTGCGTGATGCTTTTCGATCCGCTGCTTGCCGCCGCCCAGCTTGATCTTCGTCCGTTTACGGCGAAGTTCGGCAATCTTGTCGTCTATCGTCGTTTTCTTCGGCGCCACAAGTTTCAATTCGGGAGAAATAACAGGGTCCGCGGCCATTACAGGGCCTCCTCAATACTCTTGAATGTGCTTGTTGTCTCGCCCCTGGGGCAGGGACCGACGATGCGAACGCACCGTCGAACCTAATTCAAGACAATTCATTATGGGCGAGCCCGGTTCCCGCCTCCGTGACAACCGTCACACACGGTTGTGACCCAGAGGGTGACGCGATTACTGTGCGGTATCACAATTATTTGGCGGAGCAGCTCAACGATAGCCGTTTAACTGGACCCGAACTATTGGTTCTCGTATCGCGTGTTGTGCTCCAATGGTCATTCACTGGAAAGTCGATCGCACACGCTTACACCCAGTTGACGCCCACCCTGGCGATCAATGGGACACCGAATCGTTTGCCGGTTACGCCGGCACCGGAGAGTTTCCTGGCGGGCCGGCGGGTCTGGCCAGCGAGCTTTACGTTCCAGCGGCGCACACCAAGACATGGTTTCATACGGGGGCATTCTTCGGACGTGGCAGAATCTCCCGGCACATGGCGCATGAATACTACCAAGGGGACAAGGCGGCCATAACTCTTGCCGACACGGTGCTGCCCGCGGGATTGACCGGGCAGGAAGAACGCGAGGCTTGTCGCGCACTCAAGGGCCGAATGCTGCGCCTTGCCCGGCATCCTCGAAGATATTTTCATGGTGTGCCACTATTCGGCAGAGTAATCGCTTGTCCGGAGGATAATCGCCAATGGTGCCAAGTGAGGTGCCCCCCCTGTTTCCGCACGTCGACTGTCAAAGGAAAGATTTCGGTTGACACGGCTCCCGGTCGTTTTATAATCATTCTCATCCGATAATCATGCGCCTCACCCATGAACAGTTCCGTGAGCTGGCCGCGAAGCACGG
>OBLU010005114.1_pt1 | contig 11801 bp, 6 predicted proteins | sample 1518681 | NCBI WGS metagenome assembly OBLU01 (sample SAMEA3539304, study PRJEB22396) | soil metagenome | biome: tundra; feature: field; material: soil | place: USA | collected 2010-05 | depth 0.15 m
GCTGTTCGACACTAAACTCTCACGCCACATGTCTCAAAGTCGTTGACACGCTCCGTTATGCCATCGCCACCGCACACAAACACGATATGCGCCTGATCATCACGCTGATCGGCGATTGCGCGACCTGTAACGGTGGCGGCATCGGCCAGTACATTGCCTGGAGCAAGAAGCAAAACCTTCAGGACTTCTTTACCGACCCTCTACTGATTGCAGCGTACGAGCACCACATCGATGCCGTGCTCAATCATCTCAATCCGCTCACCGGCATTCGTTATAAAGACGATCCCACGATCATGGCCTGGGAAAACTGCAATATGTGCGGATTGATTTCCGTCTTGACGGGAGGCGGGCCCGCAGCGATCGCCCAAGTCGCCGCATGGTCAGAGACGATTGGCGAACATCTAAAACAGGTTGATTCCAAGCATCTCTATCTTGATACGACCGGTATCTTCCGCTTTTACCCCAAAGCCATTGCGAACGCCAGCAGCGATCTCGTCACATTCGAGTACTACCCTCACTGGGATAGCTTCCTCGGTGCCGGCGCGCCTCCAACGACCGCTGAGACTTTCTCTCACGATGCGGCTGCGGTGACGGCACAGGGCAAAGTCTACATCGTGAATGAATTTGGATGGGACCGCACCGACTGGAAGACCGCTGAGGACTTCCAGCATGTCCTTGATACGCTTGCACACGATCCTAACGTCTCCGGTGATGATTTCTGGGCGCTCCAGGCTCACCTCGATAACTTCGGCTTCCAGCCTGTTCCGGCGGATTGCCGCGACATCGCCTTCGCTGAAAAAGGAGAGTGTGGTGAATGGTGGGCGCTCTACTATCCGGGGGTGAAGACGATCGTGATGACCGCTGAAGACATGGCGGCACGCACTCAACAACTTCGGGCGCATGCCTACGCGATGACTGGCACGCCGATCCCTGCGCATGCTGTACCGCCGCAACCCGTGATAACGTCCACGGTGATCGGCGGTCTTGTCGCTTGGCGTGGTTCCGCGGGCGCAGTCCGGTACTCGGTCGAAAGGCTTGATCCCAAGTCGCAGCAGTGGCAAAACCTCTGCGACAAATGTGCGACAGACTCTGACGATCCTTGGATCGATGCACATCCGGCCATGTTTGGAGGGCGCTATCGAATTACAGCCTGGAACGCAGATGGTGTCGCAAGTCAGACCTCAGAACCGCGTTAATTCCGTGCGTTCCAAGTCTCAGAGTTTGAAACTTGGAACGCAATCAAAGAAGCGTCTGAACTGTTCTATTCGTCTTCTTCCTCCACAGGACGCTTGGCATTGGCCAGGATCTTGTCGGCCACCAGTTGCGGAACAATATCGTAGTGATGCATTTCCATCCGGTAGCTGCCCTTGCCTTGCGTCATCGAGGTTAAGAGCGTTCCGTAAGACAACATTTCAGCCATGGGAACTTCAGCGTTGATGACTGTGGTCCGCCCCTTGGATTCCATACCTTGTACGCGGCCACGGCGACCGTTGAGATCACCCATCAACGTTCCGGCGAACTCGTCCGGTGCTTCAATTTCGACCTTCATGATGGGTTCAAGGAGGCAGGCCTTGCAGGACTCCATGGCTTTGCGGAAAGCCAGCCTACCGGCCATCTTGAACGACATTTCGTTGGAGTCGACGTCGTGATAGCTGCCATCGAAAACCGTCACCTTGAAGTCCACGACGGGGTAGCCCGCAAGGTAGCCGCGCGCGGCTGATTCGATGATGCCCTTCTCCACTGCGGGAACGAATTGGCGCGGAATCGCGCCGCCGAAGATCTCATTGGCGAACTCAAATCCACCGCCGCGCGGCAACGGTTCCATGCGAATCTTGCAGTCGCCGAACTGGCCGTGTCCCCCTGTCTGCTTCTTATGGCGGCCCTGAGCCTCGGCGCGGCCGCGGATGGTTTCGCGATAAGGCACCTTGGGGGCCTTGAGCGTGACCTCCGCGTGATAGCGCTTTTTAAGGCGCGAGACGATGGTTTCGATATGCGGCTGGCCGGCCCCGGCAATCAGAAATTCGTTGGTCATGGGGTCGCGGAAGAAGCGAATCAACAAGTCTTCTTCCATGAGCTTGTGAATGGCGGGAGCGAGTTTGTCCTCGTCGGCGCGTGTCTTTGGTTCGATGGCATAGGTCATCGCCGGCTCCGGCAGCGGAAGCAGATCAATCTGCATCTCGGCGCCCTTCTGGCCTAGAGTGTCGCCCGTTAGTGTCTCTCTGAGTTTGGCGACGGCACCCAGGTCGCCCGCGTGCAGTTCCGGAACTTCGACGGCCTTGCGACCCTGCATGACGGAAAGGTGTGAGAGGCGTTCCTGGCCGCGGCGCGTGTAGTTCTCCACCGTCACGTCGCTCTTGACCACGCCGCTCACCACTTTGAAAAAGCTGATGCGGCCGGCGAATGGATCGGTCATGGTCTTGAAGACCACCATGCCGACTGGCTCACTGTCGGCGACCTTGCGCGTGCTGGCTCCGACGCTGGCAACCTCGCCATCGCTCGTCGACGCCGCGTTCCCATTGTTAGCCACAGCCTGCAGAGCAGGAGCATTCACAACCATAGGCGCGCGCTCAGTCGGCGCGGGCGCATACACCTTCAGAAAATCCAGCAGGTGGTCGGTGGCGATATTCGCCAGTCCGCTGGTAAACAGCACGGGGAAGATGCGGTCTTCCCGGATAGCCTCATGGAGGGCGGTGATCAGGTGTTGTTCGGGGATCGTACCCTCGGCGAAATACTCCTCCATCAGCTCGTCTTTGCCTTCTGCCACCAACTCGACAAGCGCCTCATGCGCGGCCTTGGCCTGGGGTACGAGGCTGGCAGGAATTTCACCTGTAATCTTGCCGCGACCGTCGCCGCCGGGCGTGTAATAAAACGCCTCCATGGTGACCAAGTCGACCACGCCATGGAAGCCGCCCGCATCCGAGATCGGCAGTTGCACCGGCACACAGTTGCGGCCCCACCGCTCATGAAGATCGTCAATGAGGGCACTCAAGCCGCCGCCACCACCCGCCTTCGGATGGTCCATCTGGTTGACAACCACGATGCGGGGAATGTTGGCCTCCTCGGCAAACTTCCACAGCCGCTCGGTGACCGCCTCCACACCGTTCTGTGCATTCACCACGACAGCGGCGGCTTCAACCGGCAAAAATGCCGCACGAGCTTCATGCGCAAACATGTGGAATCCGGGGGTATCCACAAAGTTGATCTTCACGCCCTGCCACTCCGCAAAAGCTACCGCATTTTGCATGGTGGTTCCACGGGCTACTTCTTCTTCGTCGTAAGCAGTCACGGCCGTGCCGTCCTGCACGCGTCCTTGCGTGGGAGTCATCTTGGCGGCATGCAGCAGAGCGGCGATCAAAGTCGACTTGCCGCTGTGCGCATGCCCCACTACAGCTACGTTGCGGATCTCACTTCCCTGGTACGTTTTCATGGTGTTTCTCCTCCGCCTGCGAAGGGAGCAGTTTGCCCGCATCCCTTCCAGGTCGATCTATTGCCCTCGCGGAATCGAACGCGCAAGGTTGAAAGAGTTGTGCTATCCCACGCGTTTGCAACAAACCAGGCGGAGGAATAAGACACAGAATTTTGAGTGGATTGAACATTAAACTTGCTTGCAGGCGTGGTGCACAAGGGGATCGTAGGGGCGTCCGTCAGGGCGTCCAATTGGCCGGTTTGGGCGGCCATGGCTCCCGATCTGCCGTCTTCCTCGTCCATGCAGAGGGTCTCCGGCAGGCGCCTGGCACAGGAAAAAACGGTGATGCCGCCGGGCGTCTATCAGTTAAGAAGGGGATGCTATCACAGCCAGAGTGTGAACGTCTTGTGACTCATGGCACACGCCGAGACTCACTCATCCCGGCTCATTACCTACTGCGGACGGGAGTAGCCTTACCAGCGCAGTAGTGGCAGCAAACTCGAATAATCATCTGTCCAAAGTTGCAAACCGGGCTTCAAAGCCGGCGTCTTGGCGTGGGTAAGGAGTTCGGGCTGCGCGAAGAAGTTCGCATTGTCGCTGAGCAGCACCCAGGTCGCACCGAACTCACCCCGCTCATCGTTGGAGAGGCTCGACACGCGCATGGCCTGCATCTGAGCTGAAGCAGCCAGCAGAGCAATGGCCGGCTCCAGTTGCACATGCTGATTCGAAATGTGGAAGGTAAGGATGCCGCCTGGAGCCAGATGCCTGCGATACAGCTCGACGGCCTGCTGTGTCAGTAAGTGCAGCGGAATCGCGTCACCTGAAAACGCATCGACGACCAGCACATCGAAACCCTGCGGTGTTTCCTGGGCAAGCGAAGTACGCGCGTCCCCTTCCACGATGTGCACCTGTGCCTTTGAGTCACGAATGTAGGTGAAGACATTCTGGGCAATCGGTACGACTGCGGGATTGATTTCATAGAATCGGATGCGATCACCTTCATGACCGTACGCGGCTATGGTTCCGACGCCCAGTCCGATGACACCGATGTTTCGCGGGCGTCCTTCACAACAAAGACGAAGTGCCATGCCCACACCGGAATCTGAGGCGTAATACGTAGTTGGCGTATGGCGCAGTTGCTCGGTGCCAAAAATCTGGGTGCCGTGCTGGATTGCTCCATTCGTCAGCGTGCGCACCGTGGCGCCGGGAAAGCTGTGGTCCTGTTTCACACGCAAACTTCCGTAGAAATTGCGGACCGCCATTGTCGTATCGCGCTGCCAGGCGATATGCACCCAGAACACGAGTACCAGCAGCATGATGCTGGCAACTGACCACAACAGGCGCTGATTCCAGCCCGCCGACCATGTCACAGCCAACGCCAGCAATGCGGTGACAAAGAAGGTGATGGGTAGATCGTAGTTGTACGTAAAGACAAGCGGCGATGCGATACCAATCAGGAATGAACCGAGCGCTCCGCCAGCCGCAAACAACAAGTAAAAGAGGGTCGACTCCGATGAACGTTGCGGCCGGAGGGCATACGCCTCGCTATGGCAGAACAGGCCCGACACCAGCACTTCCAATAGAAAAAAGGAAATGCTGATGCGCATCGGCAGCGACACGTCCACGTGCGAAAGCATGTAACCGAGGCTGGCCAGCATCACGATGAGAAAGCGTGCGGTTATGCCTCGCGGCAACAGATGAGGAAACTGGAACGCCAGGATCAGGGTGATCAGATAAACCGTGAGCGGCAGAATCCAAAGCAGCGGAATCGCAGCCACGTTCGCCGTGAGATAGCTGGTAACTGCGCTCAACTGCATCGCCGCACCCATGGGTAGCAGCACCCACAGCACCTTATGACTCAGAGGAGCCGGCGGGAGGGCCGCGTCATTCTTCATCGAGCCGGGCGCAACTGCAGGCGTTGCTTGCTTGCTTTGCAATGTGACAGCAGCCACGAGCAGGGCGAAAGCAGCGAACCCTACTGCCCACGCGATGCGTTGCGCGTGCAGCGTGAGATGCGGCTCCACAACCGTCGGATAAAGGCAAAGAGCCAGCAGCGAAGCCAGATTCGAGAGCGCATAGAGCCGATATGGAATTCCTTCTTCAGTGATGCGCGCCCACCACACCTGCAGCAACGGGCTGGTCGCTCCCAGCATTAGAAATGGCAATCCGATCGTAGCCGTGAGCGAAATGAAGATGGTCGCGACGGGATTGTTCGATCCGCCGCCGACGGTCGCCCTCATCGCCCACGCAAGCGCAGAAACACTGGCAATCGCCAGCAGCAGAAGGTGCATCGCCCATCGAAGTTGTCGCGCGAGCCAATGGGCATAAAGATAAGCCAGCAAAAGAGCGGTCTGAAAGAAAACCAGGCAGGTAATCCAGACAGCCGCTGACCCTCCGAGGACGGGGAGGAGCTGCTTGGCGGCCATCGGCTCAACAAGGAATAAAAGGAAGGAAGCGAGAAAAACTGCCCCGCCAAACAGCCACCGCACTTGGGACATGCCCGAACCTCTGGTCCGCAGAATCAACTCAGCCAGGAAGATCCCCGCTCGTGTGGCAGGAAACTCTACCGCTCAAACAGCGGATGCTAACACAGCCTTCGGGGCCCACAGGGGTGACGAGTCGCACGGTCGAACGCCCAGCCTGATTTCGAAGTCCTGGATATCCAGGAGTGAATTTCAAAGCACATCCGCAACCATCGTGCCCTGCACAGTCCTATGGTACAGTCTGTTTACCCCGCTTGAATTTCTCCGCAGTCCGGGCCTTCCACATAAAACCATCTGAGGTGAGATTTATGGCGGATGATGTTGAAGCGTCTGCCGAAGCAGCCCAGCACGCCAAGATGCTTTTCACAGAGGGAACAGCGCTGGGAATCTCTGCCCAGCGAAAAGCGTCGTTGCGGTTGATTCCGGTGATCGCGATCGGCTACGGCCTGGCATACATGGACCGCGTCAACATCAGTTTTGCATCCCTGCAAATGAACCGCGATCTTCACTTTAGCGCCAGCGTCTATGGGATGGGCGCGGGCTTGTTCTTTATTGGCTACGCCTTGTGTGAAGTGCCGTCGAACCTGCTTCTGCTCCGCTTCGGAGCCAAGCGCTGGCTGGCGCGCATTATGTTCACGTGGGGCCTGCTTGCCGCCGCCATGATGTTCGTGCGGACGCCAATTGAGTTCAACGTTTTGCGCTTTCTACTCGGCATGGCTGAGGCCGGATTCTTCCCCGGCGTGATCTACTACCTGACCCTTTGGTTTCCGGCGCGCACGCGCGCACGCGCAGTCAGCCGATTCTACATTGCATTGCCTTTGAGTTCCACGGTGATGGGCTCGGTGGCAGGATGGCTGATCGGCCTCAGCGGCAAATGGGGTCTCTCAGGGTGGCAATGGCTTTTTCTGCTTGAAGGATTGCCGGCGGTCCTTTTCAGCTTCATTATCTTGTGGCTTCTCCCTGACAATCCTCACCGAGTTTCGTGGCTCACCGCGGATGAGAAAGCATGGCTCCAGCGGCAACTCGACGAGGACAGCAGCCACGCTCACCTGGGACACTCCGCAGGCGTGCGCCAGGCACTGGCGTCCCCCAAAGTGTGGATGATCGGCCTGTTCTTTTTCTGTGCGCTCACCTGCAACTACTGCTACAGCTTTTCTGCGCCTGCCATCTTGCAGACCGCTACAGGTTGGACAGTCGCACAAGTGGGGTTCGTCGTTGCTATTTTCGGACTTGCCGGCGCCGTGGCCATGCTTATCGGCGGAGCCAATTCCGATCGCACAGGCGAGAGATCTCTACACTGCATCGTGCCTTGCTGCGTAATGGCACTCGGTTATCTCGTTGCGAGTTACGCGCGGGCGCCGTGGCTCGTGGTCGGCTCGCTTGCAGCGAGTTTCATCGCCTATAACGCGCTGCAGGGCCCTGCACTCTCAGTCCCCACACAATTTCTCGCTGGACGCGCCGCGGCCGCCGGCATCGCAGCGATGAATACCATCACAATGTTCAGCGGTTTTGTGGGGCCTTACTGGATGGGCCTAATGAAAGACGCCACGGGAACCTACCAAGCCGGCTTGCGCGGTCTGCTGCTACCCAGTTTGGGAGCGGCCGCCGTCATGGGTCTGCTGATGCGTTCCTTGGCTCAAGGACAGATCATTGTTGAAGCAGGGCCAAGACAATCACCGTAAATCGCGCGGGCTTTCGCGGGAAGCAGACAATTCAACCCTTCGCTTCACCGGAAAAGCTCCAAAATTCTCAATATGTTGCGGCAGCCGGCAGAATGTCTTCGACATCGATCCACTGAGTCGGATAGTTGCCGGTATAGCAAGCCACGCAGTACCCATTGTGCTCCTCGCCGTCGCAGCACTGCAGCAAGCCTTCGAGCGAAAGATAAGCAAGTGAGTCCGCTTCGATAAACTGGCGTATCTCTTCGACCGACTTGTTGGCTGCGATCAGGTCGCGCTTGCTGGGAGTGTCCACACCATAGAAGCATGGCGATATTGTGGGTGGGCAACTAATGCGTAAATGAACTTCTTTGGCGCCGGCGCCGCGCACCATGCGCACAATCTTGCGGCTCGTCGTTCCGCGAATGATGGAGTCGTCAATCAGGATGACGCGCTTGCCCTCGAGCAGATTGCGCACGGGATTGAGTTTGAGTTTGACGCCGAAGTCGCGAACCCGCTGCTCAGGCTCGATGAACGTGCGGCCCACATAATGATTACGAATCAAACCGAAGCGAAACGGAAGACCGGCTTCTTCTGCATACCCAAGAGCGGCAGTCACGCCGGAGTCGGGAACAGGCACCACAACATCAGCCGGCACACCGGACTCTAGCGCAAGCTGACGTCCCATCTGTTCACGGCTTTCCTGCACCCACCGGCCGTAAATCCGGCTGTCGGGGCGAGCGAAATAAACATGCTCGAAAATACAGCTCGATTGCGGCACCCCACTGGCATATTGGCGACTGGTCACGCCGTCTTCTGTGACCATCACCAGTTCGCCCGGCAGCACATCGCGCTCATATTCAGCGCGAAGCAAATCGAAGGCGCAGGTTTCAGAAGCAAAAACGATGGTGTCCGGGCCATCCGTATTCTTGATGCGGCCCATCGACAACGGGCGGAATCCCCGTGGATCGCGCGCGGCAAAAATGCGATCGCGCGTCATCATCACGATTGAAAACGCACCTTCAACTTGTCCGAGAGAGTCGGCAATTGCGTCCACGAGGGACCCCGCGCGCGAATGAGCAATCAATTGGACGATGATCTCTGAATCCGACGTGGTCTGAAAGTAGGCGCCGGCACGTTCAAGCCGCATGCGCACGTTGCCCAGATTCACGAGGTTGCCGTTGTGGGCAATTGCGATCAACCCCTTGGTTGAATCGACGCGAATCGGTTGCGCATTCAAAAGCGCCGAGTCGCCTGTGGTTGAATACCGCGTGTGGCCAATGGCCATCGAACCCGGCAGCTTGGCAAGCACATCATCTGTAAAGATTTCAGAGACCAGGCCCATGCCCTTGATATTGGCCAACTGATGACCGTCTGCCGTCGCAATGCCGGCCGACTCCTGCCCGCGATGCTGCAGGGCATAGAGCCCAAGATAGGCTTGGCGTGCCGCGTCGGGATGTCCGTGAATGGCGACGACGCCGCATTCTTCGCGCAGTTTGGGATCCGCGTCTTCTATGCGATCATCAGCAGCTTTATCGCAAGTGATGGCTCTTCCTGATTCCGCCAACGTTTCCGACGCGTCAAATTCTCCGGCGACTCCCTGAAAGAGTAGCTGGGTCATGCCATCACCTCGTCATGGAGTGTGGCTTCGAGCGACGTAGCCCACGGCTTGCGAAGTTCAGACAGCGGCGCGGAGATAAACGTATCACCATAGACAGAAAGCTCCAGACGATCTCCGCCCGTCGTGCCGATTCGCACGGCATAGAAACTGTATTCGTCGGCCAGCTCTTCGATCGCCGAGACGCGGCTGGGGTTGGCCGTCACAATCATGGTCGAAGCAGGTTCGGCAAAAACGCCAAACAGCGGGTGAACCATGAGGGATTGCTCCTGCTCAACCTGTGCGCCGATGCCGTGTGCGAAGGCGGCTTGAGCGAGAGCCACCGCGATGCCTCCGTCGGAAATGTCCCGGGCCGAACTGACTAGTTGACGATCGGCAAGAATTTGAAGAAGCGTATGCAGGTCGGCCTCTGCGTCGAGGTCAAGCCGTGGCGGGTGACCCCAAATGCCACCGACAACGACCTTGGCATATTCCGATGAACCGAAGGCGCGCAATTCAGGACTCGCCGAACGTTCCGGCTGAGGCGCGTCTTCCGCAACCACCACTGCTTCGTCGCCAAGTACCCCGGGCACGATGCTCGACTCCGCCTCAGTCGGTTCAGGATGAAACGGCACATGAAGATCTGGATTCGGCTCTTCGCCCGCGGGGATCGGCCACAGCAGTAAAATTGCGTCTCCTGACTGCTGGAAATCCGCCGGAACTGCTTTCGTCACGTCGTCGAGAATGCCGACAACGCCGAGTACAGGCGTGGGATAAATGCCTTCACCACGGGTCTCGTTATAAAGCGAAACGTTACCACCGGTGATCGGCGTCCCCAGCGCGATACATGCAGCGCTGATGCCATCGATGGCGGCGGAAAGCTGCGCCATGATCTCAGGCTTCTCAGGATTGCCGAAGTTAAGGCAGTTGGTTGCCGCAACCGGGAGTGCGCCAGTCGATGCAACTTTGCGCGCCGCTTCAGCTACCGCATGCATCGCACCCAGCCTAGGATCAAGATAAGCCCAACGACCATTGCCATCGAGTGCCATCGCCAGAGCGCGCTCGTGTCCTGGAGTGCCGGTGCCCTTGATGCGCATCACACCGGCTTCTCCACCGGGCCCCTGCACTGTATTGGTCTGCACCATGGTGTCGTACTGCTCGTGCACCCAGCGCTTAGAACAAGTATTGGCGCTCGCCAGTAACTGCTTGAGGTCGGCCAGGTAGTCCCGATCCTCGGCTAGTTCCGTCTGCGCCGCAGCAGGCGGGTCTAGCGGCACAGGAGCGGTCCACGTACCCACGGGCCGATGATAGAGCGGGGCGTCGTCTGTCAGAGATTGATTGGGAATATCGGCGACCCGTACCCCGTGATGGCGAATGCGCAGTCGAGGCTCGGGTTCGACCGTTCCAACGATGACTGCGTCCAGGCCCCATTTCTTGAAGACCCGCAGAACCTCGTCTTCCCTGCCCTTCTCGGCCACCAGCAACATGCGCTCCTGGCTCTCCGAGAGCATGATTTCGTAAGCGGTCATGCCGGTTTCGCGTTGCGGCACAAGGTCTAATTCCACATCGAGACCCACACCGCCGCGCGCACCCATTTCGCAGGTTGAACACGTCAATCCGGCTGCGCCCATGTCCTGAATCCCAACGATGGCGCCCGTCTTCATGGCTTCCAGGCAAGCTTCGAGCAGAAGCTTCTCCATAAAGGGGTCGCCAACCTGCACATTGGGGCGTTTCTGCTCAGAACCTTCTTTGAATTCCTCACTGGCCATCGTGGCACCGTGAATACCGTCGCGCCCCGTCTTGGCCCCTACATAAATCACAGGATTGCCCGTTCCCGTCGCCTTACCGTAAAAAATCTCGTCCTTGCGAACCATGCCGAGCGCGAAGGCATTGACCAGGGGATTACCGCTATAGCAGGCCTCAAACTTGGTTTCTCCACCCAGGTTTGGCACTCCGAAGCAGTTTCCGTAGCCAGCGATGCCGCTGACAACGCCCTCCACAATGGAGTGATTCCGCTTAATGAGGTTCTGCTCTTCTTCGTCCTGCCCTTCTTCAGCAGTGATAGGGCCAAAACGCAGGGAGTCCATGACTGCCAACGGCCGCGCACCCATGGTGAAAATGTCGCGCAGAATGCCGCCTACTCCGGTCGCAGCGCCCTGAAAGGGCTCAATATAACTGGGATGATTATGGCTCTCAATTTTGAACGCGCAAGCCCACCCGTCACCTACATCGATAATGCCAGCATTTTCGCCCGGTCCCTGCACCACGCGGTCGCTTTTGGTCGGCAGGCGCTTGAGGTGAACGCGACTTGACTTATAGGAGCAATGCTCGCTCCACATCACGCTGTAAATGCCGAGTTCTGTGAGAGATGGGACGCGCCCGAGGGCTGCCAGGATGCGGTTGTACTCGTCCGCGGTGATACTGTGCTGGGCCAGCAGCTCCGGGGTTACCGCTACCGGCTCGGGAACAACTGCAGAGGAGGCGGTGGTCATCACGATTGCCTCCATTGTCGCATGGCAATCACATCGGGGCGGGTTCAAAACATGTGGAAAGCGGGACGATGACCAGCTCGCCTACCGCTCTAGACCTAATACTGTTCACGTAATTATTCTGATGGCTTTTCGGATGTTGATGCTGGCAAGTATGGGAGCATGTCT
>OBLU010005116.1_pt1 | contig 11797 bp, 2 predicted proteins | sample 1518681 | NCBI WGS metagenome assembly OBLU01 (sample SAMEA3539304, study PRJEB22396) | soil metagenome | biome: tundra; feature: field; material: soil | place: USA | collected 2010-05 | depth 0.15 m
GTGGTGATCGACTTGCCGCAGGCGGTGACGAGCGTGATCATCGAGACCAACGCGAGCCAGCAGTTCCAATACGCGGGGGGCTTCGCGTGGGGATTCAGCGCGACGCCGACGCCGGTGCCGGCGGGCGGATTGTTGACCTTTCCCAGCGCGGTGAGCCAGATCCGGCTGAGCGGATCGGGAATCCTGTTCGCCGTCCGAGTGCCTGCGCCGACGCAGACGGGAAATGTTCCGGCGGTGGTGGTTACTGCCCCGATCCCGTTCGCTGCACAGCCGCTTCCCGCGGCGCCGCTTAGTTTGACGATCGCGAATCTGCAAACTCCGCCTGGACAAGCGACCTTTACGACGCACGCGAATGCGACCCGGGGTCCGCGGCGTCCGTTGCCGGGATTCGAATTGACATGGCTTCCAGCGGCGACTGGAGGGTTGGGATATTGGCCGTCGGGAACGACCTCGGCGCCGCCCATCGATGCGATGACGTTTCAGATCGAGCATCGCGAGGTGACGCTTCCTGCGACCTATGGCCCGTGGGAGCCGATTCAGCCGGGGGATAACGTGGTGGTGGGCACGCGGGACAACGTGGATGCGCCGATCGGGGTCACATATGGATCGAATCTGGCGGAGTTGTACCCGATGCGGCGTCCTCGTGCGGCCGGCGCGGGTTACACACTGCAACTCAGCGATGTGTTCGACGTGGGCGATACGTCGGGGATTTTCCAGCGTCCGGTGCCGGCGTTCGGCACGTATCATCAGTATCAAATTCGGGCGATGGATACGGTCGGGCGGGTGAGTTCGGACTGGGCGCTTTCGAACATCGTGCGATTCGAGAAGCATGTGCCGCCGCCGCTGCCGGTGGGTCCCCAACCGGAGCCGGAATTGATTGTGAATGCGGATGGGTCGACGCAGTTGAGTGCGCCTCCGGGTGTGAAGGCGCGGGCGATTGTCGTGGGCGATTCGAAACTCAGCGCCGCGGATTTGAGCATTCTCGGGTCGCATCAGAACGCGGTGGTTTTGAGTTGGGGGTGGCGCGATACGGAACGGCAGACCGATCCGCTCACCCAAGAATTCCGGATTTACAACTGGCTGAAGCCAGCGGATGTGATCCCGGGAACCATCACGTCGGTCGCGGCAGCATCGGGCGGTTGGGATTTAGGGTTTCAGACCGATCGCGTAATGCAGGATGGCGATTGCGTCGGCCAATGGATCGATAGCGGTGGCTATTCCTTCCAGATCGCGACGCTTACTGCGGAGCCGAGCATCGTGATTCATGTGCTGGGGTCATTGGTGAATCCATCGGCGGCGCCGGTGGTGGGTCCAGTACAGTTCGGTCGTCCGCTGGATATTTCGCATCAGCGGCCCGCGCAGTGGGATCAGCGTGTGGCGGTGGTGCCGCTGAGCAATGCATCCAGTTATGAATATGTTTTCTACGGCGTGCTTCAACTGAGCCCGAGCCAACCGCTGGATACGATCTGGGTCGGCGTGTCGGCGGCGGACGGGGAATCGTATGTCGACGATGAATTGGTTCCGCTGGCTTTGAACGCGGGGCGGCCGGGGAACGAGAGCAGCATCGTGACGTGCGTGGTATCGGGGCGCGATCATACGCGTCCGGTGTTTACGATTCCGCCACCGGTCGGCGATGTTCCGGAACTGGTGGCGGAGGAGCCGACGGGGCGGCAGGTGCTAGTGTCGATCGACCTTTCGGCGTTGCTGCCGGGCGCGCTACCCGCGGGACAACCGATTGGGCTGGATCGATGCGCGGTGGATTCGATATTGAACATCACGTCGCTGAACGCGGCGAATCAGGTGCAATTGCTGCTGAACGACGGGACGCAGCAAGTGATCACGTTCCCGAATCCAGGCGACGAATCCGCAGTGGTCGCGATGCTGCAGAGCCCGAATCCGGAAAGGATGCCGACCAAATATCTGGTGTATCTGGCGACGCACCATCCACGGCCGGTGGAGATTTTCGAGCGGACCAGCAAGGATATTTTGGCGTTCGGCGTGGTGGCGGACCGTCTCGCGCCGAAGCCGGCACGATACTTTTATCGTGTCCGGATGGCGGATACGCAGGGGCGGGTTTCGACGGATGGCGCGATTTTGCCGATCGTGGTACGGGTGCCATCGATCACGCCTCCGATCGCGCCGGAACGGACCGCGTTATCGGCGACAGCCCGTGCGGTATCGATAACGCTACGCGTGCCGCCGGATCCGGACGTTTCTTCGCTGCTGGTGTTCACGACGACGATGCCGCTTTCGAGTCCGGTCACCGATCTCACGCGTGCTGAACTGCTGCGGACCCCGAATCGGCGGGATTTGTATCCGCTCCATGGCATCCGGTTGCGGCCTCCGGTGGGCGATTCGCTTCTTTCGCCGATCGCCAAATCGCTGTCCGATCCCGATGTGGCCACTGACGGCGATGGAAATTTGTCGGCGACGCTGAGCGTCCCGGCGACGTTCGGGAATTGGGTGATTTTGTGGACCTATTCGCTGTCAATTGACGGGATTCCTTCGCGCGTGGCGGGGCCGTTCACGATTGGAGTGCCGAGGTCATGAGCCAATTCGCAGCGATCACAGACGGAACGGCCACGTTGACGCTGATCGCGCGGTCGGCGGCGGTGCCCCTCGCGACCACGGGAGGAACGCCGCGATTTCTGGGCGAACCGGTGCGCTGGATCGCGGTATCGAACTCGGGAAATGTTCATGCGTTCGCACGGAGCGCGGTGCGCGTGTTCACTGGGCCATCGAACGGAATTCCGGGCGCGTCCACCGCACCGTGGACGATGCTCGAACTTTCGCCGATGCCGGGGTTCGCGGCGAAAGCGCTGCTGGCCATGCCTGGCGGACTGCCCGTGCTCTATGTGTTGCTCACGACGGATGCTTCGACGACGGTGACGGATCAAAGGATGGTCGGCGCGGGGGACGTGATCGCGACGGCCGGGCTGACATCGCCGTGCATCTGGTTTGGAATGTGTTTCCAAGATCGCGTGGTGCGGGATCCGGCGCTGTGGTCGTCAGAAATCCTGACGGCGCTGAACACGGCGGGCGTGGATACGACGACGTGGGCTCCGTTCGCGCCGGCGTTGGGGCAGACCGGGTCGCCGGTGAATCAAATTTATATCCTGGATCACGTGGGGAGGCCGGTATCGACGGCGGCGCGATACACGGTTTCGCGGGGCGCGTCGCCCACGTCTATTTTGTTTACGAGTGCGTCTGACGGTGCGACGGGGATTTCGCTGGCGGCGACGGATCAGGCGACGATCTCGTTCGACTCGGCAACACATCCGATGCTCGCCGGAGTGCAGGCCGAGGGAGGTGCGTTCGACGGGGGCTATGCCCTGCCCGTGGGCGCGCGATACGTGCAAACGGCCGATGCGGAGACTTGGTTCGCGGAGCGAGACAACATCGGAGTGACGCAGCTCGCGCGCTGGAATCCGAATAGTTTTCTGGAGCCCATCGTCGACGGAAATCCGTACTTCGCGCGGCTGGTGGACGATATGCGCAGCACGACCGGCGGAGGCGGCATCGGATTCGCGGGCTGGGCGTTCGTCAAAGAATCGCTGCTCGATAAGACGTTGCCGTGGCCGCTGATTCCCGGTCAGGACGATACGCAATTCATCAAGCTGGTCACGTACCTCCATCAGAACCAATCGCAGGTGCTGCTGCTGGTGAATCAGTTCCTGCAGTTTGAGCCCGGCGGATTCGACGATGGCGACAAGGTGCTGGCGGTGCTGTGGGGACTATTTGCGGCGAATTTTCCTGCGGCCGCGTTCGGGCTGCTCGCGACCGATCCGGCTGGGTTCGGCGTATTGATCGGATGCCTGGCGGTCGCGAATTTTTTGATCGGCACCAGCTTCACCACGGATGCGCTACGTGCGGTGGGCGAGGTATCGACCAGCACGACCACGGACCTGGCGTTGGTCTCACCGGATCTGTTCCGGTGGTCGCCGTATCCCGCGACGATCTCAGATAATCCGTTCTTCGGAGGGACGTTATCCGTGGCGGGTGTCACGATCGATGACGTCAAGCATTTCGGCGTGTATCACCAGAAGTTCGTGGTGGGGAAAACCGGGGATGGCAATTTTTTCGGATACCTCGGCGGGATCGATATCAATAGCGACCGCATCGATTCCCCGCTCCATCGCGCGCAGTTTCCGTTTCACGATGTGCAGGCGCGCCTCACAGGTCCCGCGGTGAAGGATCTGGCTCAATCGTTCGCCGAACGGGCGATTTTCGATCACGGGACGCCGCCTTTTGCGATTCCGCCGACTGCTCCGGCTGTGGCTGGCGGGAGTCATCTGGTGCAGATCGGACGGACGTACTTCAAGCCTAAGACCAGCGTGGGATTCCCGTTCGCACCAGAAGGCGAAACAGTGACGCATTGCACCAATATAAAGGCGATTGAGGCGGCGCGGGACTTCATTTATATCGAAGAGCAATACTTCACGCCGGATAACGCATACGTTCGAGCGCTGGTCGGCGCTGCGGCGACCGCCAAGGCGCTGATCATTACGGTGTGCATGCAGAACGGACAGCTCTACGGGCCGATTCGCCGCACCGATGTTCTCGCGCAGCTCGCCGCGGCGTGGGGCACGCGGATGAAGGTGGGTGCGCCGATTCGCAGGTTCCTGAATCCAACGCCGGCGGTCACCGTGAATTTAGGGCGCAGCGTCCTGATGGCCGATTTGCAGCCGACCGATCTCGTCATGTCCGTGGGCCCCAAGGAGCATGTTCCCGACCCTCCGTTTTGGGCGTTCGTGGGCAATGAACTGGTACAGGTTGTCGGCACGCAGGCCGATACGGATCTAAACCAGATCACGCTGCAGATTAATCGCGGACCGACGGGCACGATCACGACGAATTGGGGAGCGAAGGTCGACGCCCGACCAAAGGGATCCGCCGTGATGTGTGTGAACATCCCGCACATCTACGTTCACGCGAAGCTGATGATCATCGACGACGTGTTTCTGTCGGTTGGGTCGGCAAACTTGAATCGGCGCGGGCATTTTCACGATGGCGAGATTAATGCACTGGTGATGCCGCAGCACTTGAAGCGGGATCCGGCGAATCCGGCGCGCAATCTGCGCTGCCAATTGTGGGGCGAGCATCTGGGGTTGACGCCGGAGATGGGGATGTCCCTGCTCTCTGATCCCGTGTCGGCGTTGCCGTACTTTGACCGGCCGTGGTTTGCGGGGAATCGGTGGCAATCGCTGTCCTGGTCGGGGAGTCCCACGGATACGGAGCTTGGATTCTCATCATCGGATACGATCGGTGCGGAGCTGATGAAGCTCGCGATTGGAACGATCGAAGACGCGGACAAGCACACGTTCTGGCCGGTGCTGGTGGATCCGACGACGATCGCAGACCCCAGTGACACCATTCCCGGACCGGAGTTTCCATAGCCATGGACGTCATCACATTTTTCGACATGCTGGGGATCGATCCGGGGGCGGGATCGCCGGATCCGGCTGCGGTCGCGGCGGCGGCGGCGTTGTGGCCGGATACCATCGTTTCGGAAACGGCGGGAGCCGTTCTCAATTCGGCGAACGATAGCCAGGCGATTGTTCTGTTCCTGCAAGGCGTCCCTGGTGGGCGCACGGTGCAGTTCACGAATGTGCGTCCTGGCGTGGATGGAACGGTGCCCGTGGGTTCCGGCGTGGGGCAGATCTCCATCGCAGCCGATGTGCAGGTGACGGTCGACGCGGTGAGCGCGGCGCAGAATACGTTTTACTTCCGGCAACTGCCCGACATCGGCGTCACGCTATTTTCGACCAAAGTGGGCGCGCCGGCGCGATGCTTCTTCGCCAAGGATAGCCGCGGGTGGGAACTGATCATCGAGGCGCTGCCGGTGATCATCACTTTGAAGGCGGGCTTGATCGAGCCACTGGATCCAGCGGTGACGTCAGAGGGCGACGATCCGACGACGTACAATCCCGACGAGCCGGATAATTTTATTGCGGTGCGGAATCAGAATCCGCAGGGGACGCAATTTTATACCAATGTCCGGATCCACATCCGGCCGGGCGGCGACGTCATTTTCGAACCGAACGTTCCGGTCAGCCAAGGATCCTGCCGGTTGCTCGGCCTTCCCGTCACCGCGGTGTACGATTTTCTGCTGATTCCGGCACCGCAGAATCGCGAATATTACGAATGGGCGCGGAACGATCTTTCTAACTTCCTGGCGCCGAATCCGGTGGGCGGCGCAGTGGGGTTCCGCAGCGTCAGCTTCGACGTTTCGCAGCCGCCGTTTTCGGATATGGTGACGAGCCTGAAAGGCGGCTCGGTTCACACCGACGACTTGGAATCGGTGTGCGAGGACGCTGTGTTTCCCCTATCGCTGGGGCTACCGCTGCCTTCGCACGGGACGTTCGGCTTCCGAAGAAAGATCGTCGACAGGACCAATTTATATAACGCGTTTTCGCTCGCGGCTGCGCCGGTGGTGATCCAGCTATATCCACGGCCCAGTAACAGCACCGATTCGGCGAATGCAACGCCGGGCCAGACGGGATCCAAGTGGTCCATTTCGATCGACCAGATTTTACTGCAGTCTGGCGAGCCTCCGGTGATCGAATTTCAAGCAGCGCTCATCTGGCAGAGTGCTACAGGAACAACGGTCGGGGGATCGGTCGCGATCGCCGACGATTGGACCATCCAGCTCGGCTTAGTGCTGGGCGATACATCTCCGGTGAAGTTTATCGTTGTCGATAACACAGTATCGGTTCACGCGGTGAAGCTCGGGTTCGGTATCGGCCACTTGATGCATGGCATTGGGTGGGAGCAAAGCTGGCAGATCCTCGCCGACCTTTCCATTCAGGGGAAACCGACGGGCGGTGTGGATAGTCCGTTCCAGTTGCGCACGCTCACCGGCAAGCCGCTGAGTTTAATTTTGCGCGATATCGGCTGGTCCTTCGGCCATGTTTCGATAGATGGGCTGACCTTTCCCGAAGGCGTGCAACTTATCGTCTGCCAATATTTCCACCTGATCATTCTGGACATGGGTTGGGTGGAAGAGCCGAGCGGGACCTCCTATTTTTCGTTTAGTGGAGGAATTGGGATCGGCTTCGGCATGGGCGTGAATGTTCAGCCAAGCGGGACGCCATCCTACGGCACGCCGAGCGATGCTGACACCTCGCGCAAGAGCACCGAGGACGGCTTGGCGATCCAGGTCTTGCGGCTTCGCTTTCGCACTAGCGATTCGAGCAGGGAGCCGTTCTGGAAGGTGGACGGAATTTCGCTATCGCTGAGATACGGTGGCCTGCTGGTTGCCGGTTTCGGTTTCGTCACCGAGGCGGAGCAGGATGGCTGGAAGATCCAGGAAATGGGCTTCGGCGTTCAAGTGCAGCTGAACGTCCTAAGCACCAATTGGAACTTAGCCGCACAGTTCTTCAAAGGGCATCGTGTCCTGCTGACCGATTCTTCCACGGCGTTCAGCTACTTCATGGCCGGCCTCTCCATCGGATATCTTCCAGCGGGAAGTGTGGGTTTGTATTCGGCGCGATTCCTGTTCGCGCACAACATGACGCCTGCGGTGGATCCACCTTCTTCCGATGGCGAAGGCATGGTGCTATACAAGTGGCACAAAGATCACGACAGCGCGATCGACATGCCGCGGGATCGCAATCTGGGGGATTGGAAACCGCTCGACAATTCGCTCGCGCTCGGCGGCGGGTTCGGATTTTCGTTCAACGGCGCGGGCGACGTGTTCCACATCAACATCTTCATCCTGTTTTCGCAAGCGGAAGAAGATATCGATCTGCTGATTGTGGGTGAGTGGTTCCTGCTGAAGAATCCCAATCCGCTGGGATTTATCGCGATCGAATATGACCCGATTACGGAGAAGTTCGGGGTCCTGATCGGCGTCAATCTGAAGCTTTCCGACTTCGTGGCGGTGAAGGCGGATGTTCCGGATTGGATGAAGACCCTGGTGTCCATCACGGGGAATCTCTATTTCGGCAACCAACCCTGGACGCTCGCGCTGGGCCAGCTCGCGGATCCACGAACGTGGCCGAGTCTTTCGTTCAAGGCGGGCGGATTTAGCTTAGTGTTCGCGGTGTGCTTCGAGTATCGGGAGGGAACGCCGACGGCGCCTGGATCGAAGGGCTTCGGGATCCTGTTCACGCTCACGTATTCGAAGAAATGTTCGATCGGGCAACTGAGTCTGTTCGGGAGCGTCGGGCTGGAGATCGGCAACTGGAAGACGGGTTCGGATGCGACGGGATTCGAGGCATGGGCGCAGTTGGGCGCGAAGATTTATCTCTTCTCCATCCTGCACATCGGACTGGATCTGACGGTGAAGTATGCGTACCTGGGCAAGCATCCCTGGTATAAGAGCTATTCGCTCACCATCCGCATCGATACGCCGTGGTGGATGCCGGATGTGAGCTTCTCGCTCGATGAGACGACGAACGAGCAGCTTCCGTTCGACGTGGATTTGCTGACGCGATCGCTCTCGGCGGCATCGGCGATCGGCGCAGGGACGGCGCAGGAAATCGCGCTACTGATGCCTCCTTTGTCGGATGGCAACGCGGATCCGGTGCAGCTCTACTCGTTCAATGAGTTTGTAGCGGTGTCCGGTGCGCCGCTGGGCGACGTTCATTTGCGTGGCGATATCCCGATTGTGGCGACCGATGCGACCATCGCGATCAATTTCACGAATCCGGTATCGAATGACATGGGAATCGCGGCGGAGACGTATGGTGCTGCGGGAGATGCGGGCGTGCAGACTGTAAAGGATATTACGGTTCGCTATGGGCTGAAGAGCATCGGCGTGCGAAGAAGCCCGCGTTTCGGCGCAGGTGCGGGGGTGTGGACCGATTTGGTGACGCCCACCGATACCGCGCTCGATCTTTCGGGAACCGTACATCTGGCGCCCGCGCTGGCGTTTCGCTGGGACGCGGATTCGCGCTCCGAAGGATCGCTATCGCCGAAGCGGTTGTTGCTAAACAGTTCCACTCCGTACACGTTCAGCACGGGCAGCGTCCAGAATGACGAAGATGCGATGCGGAACGATCCGGGATTTCCGTGTTGCAACTCCGGCGCGGTGGTGAAGCAGTATTATCCGCGGGCGCACGTGCTTTCGTTTACGAATAACGCGGTGGGGGCGCGGGTTCCGCTGCGGCAGCAATTTTCGCTCAACGGCGTGTGGTGGCAATGGATGACGACGCCGCTTCCGCTGGCGAAGCCGGGCATCACTACGCAGACGGCGAGCACGACCGTCGCGATGCTGCACCCTACGGTCCCCGCCGTTTTCGGCGGCGCGGATTTTGCGGATCCCGCGTGGGAGGTTTCGTGTTCGTTCAGTTGGACGACGGCGCCCGCGGTCGTCTATCTGGAGGCCTACGCTGGACTGACCGTGGTGGGGCGGCAGCAGGCGGGATTGACGGTTGCGGGGAGCGTCACGTTATCCATCACCGCGCCGCCCGCGCAGCCGATTACCAGGATCCTTCTGCGGAGCGACGGGAGCACGTACTCGGTCCCCTCTTACTCGCTGCAGATCGAGAGCATCACGTACATCACCGCGCTTGAATATGCGGCGTATCAGGGCCGGATAACGCGATGTGGATCGATGTCGACGACCGGAGGGAAGCTGGCGTTCCTGCCGAACTACGACTACGAAGTCACGGTTTCGGCGGAAGCGAAGGTATCCACCACATCGCAAGGGGAGCGCAGTCACGATCTGGCGGAGGTCCTGTATTTCCGTACCAAGGGATTGGCCGGATTGAATTCCGTGGCGAATACGGGCGATGAGATCGAGCCGTATATCGAGAGCCTCTATCCGCCGAAGCAGGCTGCTCTGCTGTATCGCGCGGAACCGGTGGCGCTGGCGTTTACGGAGGCGATGAGTAGCATCCTGCCAGTGGATCGGGTGAGTGCGCCAACCGATCCTCCGGAGAAGACGCAGGCGATGGAGTTGATCCTGAACATCGATAGGGTGGGATCGACCAGTGGGTTGGCGCGGCTCACGGTGCCTTCGGGCGATTGGATCGATGCGCATCGCGCGACGCCCGTGACGCGATTGTTTCCGCGCGCGATCGCGGATGGTATCGACGTGAAAGCGGGGGTTCGCAAAGCGGCGAGTTTGGATCCTCTGACGAAACGATTTCTCACGATGCAGAGTGCGTCCACCACGTGCACTGTGGATCCTCTGAAATCGAGCCAGGTGCTGATCCATGAGCCGATCGATGGGAACAATGCGGCAGGTCCTTGGGAGCCGGCGACGACGTTGCGGGCCACGGTGCGGCAAAAGGACGGCCCCTATACTCAGAGGGTTTCGTTCGATTTGATGGACTCCGGAGCGTTCATGTCGCAAGCGGATGGCGGAGCGTCGGCGGTGGGTGCGTGGGGTATCAACGCGACGCAAAACTTGGTCGCGGGGGTCGCGGGGACGGGACGACAATACGCGTCGTTCGGGGAGCTGACCTGGAATCACTTGCAGGTTCGCGCGCAGTTCGATCCACAAGGGGCTGCGGCGGGAATCGCGGTAGGGGTCGCGGGGGGAAGTCCCGTGCCACAAGCGATTCTCGCGACGGTAGAACCGGATGGCGCAGGGTTCTCACTGGTGTTACATTCGCGCATCGCCGCCGCGGAAACCGAGTTGGGACGGGCCGCGATTGTGGTTACGGCTCCGGTGCTGCTAACCGTGATCGCGTTCGACGATACCGTTTGCGCGCAAGTGGGCGATGTGACGGTGGAAGCGCCACGAGGTGCGGTGCGCGAAGGCCGCGTTGCGCTGGTCGCTTCAGGCGCGGCAATCTTTTCGGCGCTGAGTGTGGATGCGCTGGATCTCTACAGCTTCGATTTCGACACCAGCCGGTACCAATCGTTCCAGGAACACGTGCAATCGTGGAACGGAGCGTTGTTGGAGCTTGCCGAAGGCGCGGCGGGCGCGACATCGACACCGGTCGCGACGCTGCTGAGTGCGGATGCTTCGAACATCGCGGCGATGATGCTCGGAAGTGCGGATCCACAGGCTCGGCAAGCGTTGTTCACGAAATGGATCACGGCTCTGGGGTTGCCGCTGCGGCAGAAACCGGACGCGGTCTGCATCAGCCGGTGGGCCGACGCGGCGGGGACGCAGGCCATCGTGCTCGAAAGCTCGGAGCCGATTTCGTTCACGCGGGACGTGACGGCATCGCTCATCCAGCATGTTCCGCAACCGGCGTGGCAGCCGATTGGACCGACCGCGATGCAAGCCGAATTGGCGCGATTGCAGTTCACCGGCAATCAAGTAACGGAAGGGTTCACCGGCGATCAAGTGACGGAACCTGGTATTATCATCAAGCCTCCCACCGATTTCCTGACCGGCGATCTGATTGTGCATGTCAGCCAGCCGCCAGCGGGGCCGACGTTCGCGATCTATACGGCGCCGCATCGGACGCTGCTGCTCTCCACGCCGGGCGTTCTGCAGCAGACCATTACGCCGGAGAAGGGTGTTGATCCCGAACTGAATCCTCTGCGCACCGCTCCTGCCGGAACGGTGGGCCTGTTGCGCGGGGGAGTGCTGATCGCGGCGGAGGGCCACGCCTCGGTCATCGATCAGCCGGTGGCGCTCACGATTTTCGACAACGGCCCGGAAACTGCAGTACTCCTCATCCCATCCGCGCCGCTTAGCCCGGGCAAATATAAGCTGACGCTGACTATCGACCGGAAGCGGTGGCGTGATGCGGCTTCCACGGATCCGGAATCGGAGTATACGCAGCAACAAGCCATCGCCTTGAATTGGTAGCGTTATTCCTTTGGACGTTTGAACCTAAAAACGGCAGTAGGCCGTGCGCCTTGAACGTGGAAGTGGTTATTATGGTTC
>OBLU010005118.1_pt1 | contig 11795 bp, 3 predicted proteins | sample 1518681 | NCBI WGS metagenome assembly OBLU01 (sample SAMEA3539304, study PRJEB22396) | soil metagenome | biome: tundra; feature: field; material: soil | place: USA | collected 2010-05 | depth 0.15 m
CGTACCACCTGGGATGACTGTCTGGGTTAGCCCTGCAGAGGTACTGCTGCTGTCGTTTGTGTCCCCGCTGTAGGAAGCCGTGATGGAGTGCGGTCCCGCCGCCAGCGTGGAAATGCTGTAGCTCGCCGTTCCATTGCTGATCGTGGCCGTTCCTAACGTCGTGCTTCCATCGGCAAACGTCACCGTCCCCGTGGACGTCGCCGGCGTCAGGTTGGCCGTGAACGTCACCCCAGCGTCAAAGGCTGACGGATTCGTGGACGAGGTTAGCAACGTGCTCGCCTGGTTGACGACATTCAGTGAAGCGGAACCGCTCACCGCTCCGGCAGTCGCTGTCAGCGTGGCTGCACCCGCAGTTTGCGCGGCAGCAAAGCCAGCGCTACCAGGGGAATTCCTGATCGACGCGACCGGAGGATTCGACGAGTTCCAGGTGACCGACTGAAGCGTCTCGGTACTGCCGTCCTTAAATGTGCCGGTCGCGACTAACTGCTCGGTCTGTCCCGGAATAAGGAGCGCATTGGCCGGCGCGACGGTGAGAGATGCGAGACCCGCCGGTGTAAGACTGGCCGGTTGATACCATTCATCCGTGGCGAGGGCCACGCCCGCGTTGATGCCGCCACTGATGAATACATTGCCGTTGGCAATCCGGATTGCGGTTTGGCCTGCACGGGCGGTGGCCAGCGACTGACCCAAGCTGAATTTGCCCGCCACCGGATCAAACAATTCGGTGCTTGCCTCGCTGCTGCAAGAGGAACCGCATGAACTGTAGCCTCCCGCGACGAGGACTCCGCCATTGCTAAGCAACGTGGCGGTGTGATTGAACCTGGGAACAGCCAGGCCGCCCGCGACGATGGTGAACGTATTCGCCACCGGGTCATAAATCTCCGCAGCGTTCGATAGGCAGCCGGGCAAGTTGCAAGTCGATCCGCCCACCACCAGCACTTGACCGCTATTCAACAGAGTGGCAGAGCTATCAAGACGAGGAACGTTAAGGCTGGCGCCGGTCCCAGTGAAGCCGCTTGCTGGACTGTAAATTTCTGCAGCAGCCGGCAAGTTTGTCCCGTCAAAACCTCCGGCAATCAGCACCGACCCTGAATTCAGCAGCGCGGCGCTGGCGCCGAACCGCGGAGCGCTCATGCTGCTCGATGTGGAGGTAAACGTCCCTGCCTTGGGATCGTAAATTTCGGCGCTCGACAGAGCGCTGCACGATGTGGCCGAGGTGCAATTTTGACCGCCTGCAACCAGTACTGTTCCATTGCTGAGAACGGTCATGGTGTGGTCGCTTCGGGCCGCGGCCATCGTGCCCGCGCTGCTGAAGGTGCCCGCTGCCGGGTCGTAAGTCTCGGCGCTGCTAAGCGAGGAGCAGTTCCCTGAACCGTCACAGCTGTAGCCACCCGCAACTAGCACCTTGCCGTTGGTCAATAGAACAGCCGGAGCAGATCGAGGTGTAGTCAAAGTCCCGGTGTTGGCGAATAAGCTGGTACCGGGATCATATAACTCGGCGCTGTTCAAGTAAGTGCACGATCCTGCGGTGGGGCAATCGATCCCCCCCGCTACCAATAACTGACCATTGTTCAGCAACGTCGCGCTGTGCTTGTAGCGGCTTGTATTCAGGCTCGCGGATACGACAATGCTCAGCGCTTGCGTTGCGGTCAGCGAGTTTGCGTCGGTCACCGTTACGGAGAAGTTACTGGTGCCGCTTGAAGTGGGAATGCCGGTAATTGCACCCGCATTGGCATCCAGCGAGAGCCCGGCGGGCAAACTGCCGCTGCTGATCGACCAACTGTAGGCCGGAGTGCCCTGGTTCACCGTCAGGGTAGACGAATAAGACGACCCTGCCATTCCAGCCGGCAGGAAGGTAGTAACCAATTGCGGGCGCGTGGCGATTGTTTGTGTCAACACCGCGGACACGTTGACGCCGTCGTTTGTGTCCCCGCCGTATGAAGCTGTGATCGGATGTGACCCCGGTGCCAGCGTCGCGTTGTAAGTCGCCATTCCGCTGCTGATCGTCGCCGTTCCGAGCGTAGTGTTTCCGTCGGCGAACGTAATTGTCCCCGTCGCCGTCGGGGGCGTCACCGTAGCCGTGAAGGTCACCAGCGTTCCAAACGCTGGATTTGCGGACGATGTCAGCGAAACTGTCGTGCTCACTTGGTTGACCGTTTCCGTCAGTGTCGTAGAGCCACTAGCGCTGTCGTTCGCGTCTCCGCTGTAGGAGGCCGCGATCGGATGCGATCCCACCGCTAGCCCCGAAGTGCTGTAAGCCGCGGTTCCACTGTTGATCGCGCCGGTTCCCAGCGTTGTGCTTCCATCCGTAAACGTAACTGTCCCCGCGGCTGTCGGGGGCGTCACCGTCGCTGTGAAGGTCACCGAGGAACTGTACGTCGACGGGTTTGCTGACGGAGTCAACGTTGTCGTCGTGCTCGCCAGGTTCACAGTCTGCGTAAGCGTTGCAGAAGTGCTGGCGCTGTCGTTTGTGTCTCCGCCGTAGGAGGCCGTGACCGAATGCGGTCCAAGCGCCAGAACAGATGTGTTGTATGCAGCGGTGCCGTTGCTGATCGCGCCCGTTCCCAGCGTCGTGCTTCCATCCCTAAACGTTACTGTGCCCGTCGCCGTCGCGGGCGTCACCGTGGCTGTAAAGATCGCCGTTGATCCGTACGCCGACGGATTCGTGGTCGAATTTAGCGTGACTGTTGTGCTCGCCTGGTTGACCGTCTGTGTCACCGTCGCCGGCGTACTGCCGTTGAAGTTTGCGTCCCCGCCATAGGAGGCCGTGATTGAGTGCGAGCCTACCGCCAGAGCCGCGGTGGTGTAAGTCGCCGTTCCGCTGCTGATAGTGCCCGGTCCCAGCGTCGTATTTCCATCTTTGAACGTCACTATCCCGGTCTCGGAACCTGGTGTTAGGGTCGCAGTGAATGTTACAGAAGAGCTATAAGAAGAAGGGTTGGGCGAGGATGATACGGCAATCACGGACGTTGCTTTTTTCACCGTTTGCGTTAGAACCGGCGAGGTACTCGAGCTGTGATTGCTGTCGCCTCCGTAGACCGCAGTCACCGAGTGGGTGCCAACCGCCAGCGTCGACGTGCTGTACGCAGCTTTCCCAGTGCTGATCGTACCGGTTCCCAGCGTGGTGCTTCCGTCCATGAAAGTTACTGTGCCCGTCACATTTGTGGGCGACACGGCAGCGGTAAACTTCACCGAGGCTCCATAGGTCGAAGGGTTCGCAGACGAGGTTAGCGTAACCGTCGGACTCGCCTGGTCGACGGTCTGGGTCAGCGTCGCAGAAATGCTGCCGCTGTCGTTCGCGTCTCCGCCATAGGAGGCCGTGATCGAGTGTGAGCCCAGCGCCAGGGCAGATGTGCTGTAATTGGCGGTTCCGTTACTGATGGTGCCCGTTCCCAGCGTCGTGGTTCCATCCAGGAACGTAACTGTCCCCGTCGCCGTCGCGGGCGTTATCGTAACCGTGAACGTCGTCGATGAACCGAATGCGACCGGGTTCACCGACGAGGTCAGCGTAACTGTCGTAGTCGTCTTAATTACCGTCTGCGTCAGTATTGAAGACGTACTGGCGGTGTCGTTTGTGTCCCCGCCGTAGGCGGCCGTGATCGAATGCGACTTCACGGCCAGCGCGGAGGTGCTGTAAGTCGCGATTCCGCTGCTGATCGTGCCCGTTCCCAGCGTCGTGCTCCCGTCTTTGAACGTCACTGTCCCGGTGGCTACGCTCGGTGTTACCGTCGCCGTAAGTATCACGGCGGAGCCATAGACGGACGGGTTGGCGGAGGAGGACAGCGCCACCGAGGAACTTGCTGGCTTCACTGTTTGGGTCAAAGCCAGAGAAGTGCTGGGGTTATAATTGCTATTCCCGCCATAGGCCGCGGTCAACGAGTGTGAACCCACCACCAGCGTGGGAGTGCTGTACGCAGCCTTGCCGCCGCTAATCGTGCCCGTTCCCAGCGTCGTGCTTCCGTCCATGAAGGTAACTGTCCCCGTCGCCGTCGACTGCTTTACCGTTGCCGTAAATGTCACCAACGAACCATAGGTCGACGGGTTCGCCGACGAAGCTACTGTAACTGTTGTGGTAGCCGGATTTACCGTCTGGGTTAACACCGAGGACGTGCTGCCGTTGTCTTTCGTGTCCCCGCCGTACGAAGCCGTAATCGAATGTGGGCCGCCCGTCAGCGCCGACGTGCTGTAACTCGCCGTTCCGTTGAGCTGAATCGTGCCCGTTCCCAGCGTCGTGCTTCCATCCAGGAACGTAACTGTCCCCGTCGCGGTCGAGGGTGTCACCGTGGCCGTAAAGGTCACCGTGGAGCTGTATGAGGACGGATTTGCCAACGACTTTAGACTAACTGTCGTGTTAGCTGGGGTTACCGCCTGCGTCAGCACCGCAGCAACACCAGCGCTGTCGTTTGTGTCTCCACCGTAGGAAGCACTAATTGAATGTGGTCCCACCGCCAGCTTCGAAGTGCTGTAGGTCGCGGTTCCGCTGGTCATCGTACCTGTACCCAGCGTCGTCGCTCCGTCCAGGAAGGTAACTATTCCCGTCGCCGTCGAGGGTGTCACTGTGGCCGTAAAGGTCACCGGTGAACCGTACGACGATGGATTCGCCGACGATGTCAAAGCAACCGTCGAGCTCGCTTGGTTGACCGTCTGCGTCAGCGCAGGAGAAGTGCTGGCGCTGTCGTTTGTGTCTCCGCTGTAAGCGGCGGTAATCGAATGCGTTTTCACTGCCAGCGCTGATGTGCTATAGGTCGCGATTCCGCCGCTGATTGTGCCGGTTCCCAGCGTCGTACTGGCGTCTTTGAAGGTCACCGTACCGGTCGCGACGCTCGGTGTTACCGTCGCCGTAAGTGTCACCGAAGACCCGTAGGTGGAAGGGTTGGCAGAGGAAGACAACCCCATCGAGGAACTTGTTGGCTTCACCGTCTGCGTCGCCACCAAAGAAGTGCTGGAGTTGTAGTTACTATCTTCCCCATAGGCCGCAGTCACCGAGTGCGAGCCCCCCAGCAACGCGGAAGTGCTGTACGTAGCCTTGCCGCCGCTGATCGTGCCACTTCCCAGCGTCGTACTTCCGTCCGCGAAGGTCACCGTCCCCGTAGCCGTCGACGGTGTCACCGTGGCCGTAAATATTACCGACGAACCATACAACGATGGATTTACCGACGAAGTCAGAGAAACTGTCGTGCTAGCCTGATTCACCGTCTGCGTAAGAGGCAAAGAAGTGCTGGGGTTGTAGTTGTTATCTCCCCCATAAGCCGCGGTCACCGAGTGGGAGCCCCCTACCAGCGCTGAAATGCTGTACGTTGCCTTGCCGCTGCCGATCGGGCCCGTTCCCAACGTCGTGCTTCCGTCCATGAACGTAACGGTCCCAGTCGCCGTCGAGGGCGTCACCGTGGCCGTAAAGGTCACCGACGAACCGTACGAGGATGGATTGGCCGACGAAGTTAGAGTAACTGCCGTATTAGCTTGATTCACCGCCTGCGTTAGCGTCGGAGCAATGCTGCCGCTGGAGTTCGTGTCGCCGCCGTAGGAGGCTGTGACCGAATGCGATCCCACCGCCAGCGTCGAGATGCTGTAGCTCGCCGTTCCGCTGCCGATCGTGCTCGTTCCCAGCGTCGTGCTTCCGTCCTTGAATGTCACGGTTCCCGTCGCCGTCGAGGGCGTCACCGTGGCCGTGAAGGTTACCGAGGAACCGTACAACGATGGATTTGCCGAAGAAGTTAGCGCAACTGTTGTGCCCACCTGACTAACTGTCTGCGTCAGCGTTGGGGACAAGCTGCTGTTGTAGCCGACATTACCCGCATACGACGCCGTAATCGAATGTGGTCCTGCCACCAACGTCGACGTGCTGTATGTCACCGTGCCGCTGCTGATCGTGCCCGTTCCCAGCGTCGTGCTTCCGTCCTTGAACGTGACGCTCCCCGTCGCAATCGGAGGCGTTACCGTGGCCGTTAATGTCACCGGCGAACCGTACGGCGATGGACTTCCCGACGAGGTTAGCGTAACTGTCGTGTTCACTGCGGTCACCGTCTGCGTCAGCGTTGCAGACGTGCTGCTGTTGTAATTCGTATTGCCGCTATACGAAGCCGTGAGTAGATGCGATCCCGCCGCAAGCGTCGAAGTACTGTAAGTCGCCGTCCCGCTGGTAACCGTGCCCGTTCCCAACGCCGTGCTTCCATCCTTGAAGGTGACTGTCCCGGTCGCCACCGAGGGCGCAACCGTGGCCGTAAATGTCAGCATGGATCCCGACACCGTTGGGTTGGCAGAGGAACTTAACGCCACTGACGCGCTGGCCGGGTTTACCGACTGCGTCAGTGTCGACGAGGTGCTTGGATTATCTCTGCTATCTCCCCCGTAGACCGCAGTCATCGAATGCGCGCCCCCCGCCAGCGCCGAAGTGGTGTATGTCGCTTTCCCCAAGTTGATCGGAACGACGGCCAGCGCCGTGCTCCCGTCCTTGAAGGTCACCGCCCCGTTCGCCGCCAGCGGCAGTCCCGCCACTGTAAAGGTCACCGCTGCCCCGTAGATCATTGGATTCGCAGACGAAGCGAGCGTCACTGCTGTGTTCTGCTTGTTTACCGTCTGGGTCAAAGTCGTCGACGTGCTGCCGGTGTCGTTAGCGTCTCCGCCGTAGGAGGCCTCGATCGAGTGCGATCCGGGTGTCAGGGTCTGAAGGGTGTACCTGGCGGTTCCGCTGCTGATCGTGCCCGTTCCCAGCGTCGTGGCTCCGTCCGTGAACGTGACCGTCCCAGTCGCGGTAAGCGGTGTTACCGCTGCTGTGAATGTCACAAAACCCCCGAGCGGGGATGGATTCAGGGAGGAGGTGAGCATCACGGAAGAAAAAGACTTGCCAAACAATATTCCCGTGAAGAGCATGCCAATAAGAGCAGGAGCCAGAACACGGAATATTGGTCGCCTCACAACGTGCTCCCTGATCGCTGGAATAAATCCGGCAACCTGTGTCCGGGCGTCTGGTCCCCGTTCACCCGAATAGCAATTACAATCTGCCCCAGATTTAAGTAAGAATTTCCCCTGTTTTCAATCGGAAAACGCTTTTTGGACCCACGAACGGATGTTCATTGTCTGTCCAAACATGGTCTGCGTCAACGTGAAACTCTTTGCACTTGGTGTGCAACGAATCAGTTCGGGTTTGTGGACGGAAAACCAATGACCCCCATCCGGGCCACCGCGAATCCTCCTAATCAACATGTTCTCCCTCTTCGATGAAGCCGAGTTCAGGCAGAGGTAGTTTGTCGCTCTTCCGTGCCCAGAAGACGTAAAGGGTAGGTAACAATACGATGCTGATGAAAAGTTCGACGATCAGACCTCCCACAATCACGATCGCAAAAGGACGTTGCGAGTCGGACCCGATATCATGCGACATGGCGGCTGGCAAAAGTCCCAGGGTCGCCACCAGCATGGTCATCATGATCGGGCGAAGGCGCAGGAGAGCGCCTTCCCGTGCGGCTTCACGCGGGTTCATGCCGCGTGTGCGGAGCTGATTGATGTACTCCACTATGATCACTCCGATCTCGACCGAAACGCCGATGAGTGCCAGGAACCCCAGGCCGGACGACACCGAGAAGTGCGTACCCGTCAACAGCAGGCTGAGGAAGCCTCCCAGCGGTGACAGGCCAACGACGGCGAGGATCAGGCCAACCCATTTCCACGAGTCGAAGGCAGAGTACAGGATGAAAGACATGAGTAGGAGCGTGATGGGCACGATGAAAGCGAGACGCCGGTTGGCCCGCTGCTGGCTCTCGTATTCGCCGGTCCAATCGAGGTGATAGCCTTCGTCCAAGCGAACCTTTTGACGCACTTCTTCAATTGCCTGGCGCACCGTACTGCCCAGGTCACGTCCACGCACGCTGTACTTGATGGCGACGTAGCGTGAATTCCCCTCGCGATAGATGTTGGACGCGCCATCTTCCAGTTTGATCTGGCACAGTTGGCCCAGGGACACGCGTTCACCCGAGGGCGCCAGAATCCGGATATTGGCGACATCTTCCACCGTTTTGCGGAACGGCGCCTGGTAGCGGACGGCCAGGTCGTAACGCTGTTCTCGGATCAGGATTTGGCTGACCGCCTTGCCGCCAACGGCGGTCTCCACAGCGTCCTGCACGTCGCTGACATTGATTCCAAACCGGTCGGCGGCGGCGCGATCCACGACGAGGTTCACATTGGGCTGGCCGCGCACCTGAAACGTGCCCAGATCGGCCACGCCTGGAATCCTGCTCATCAGGGCCTGAATCTCATTCGCCTTGGCTTCGAGGACTTTCAAATCGGTCCCGAAAAGTTTCACGGCCAGTTCGCCCTTAACACCGCTGACGGCTTCCTCGACGTTGTCGGAAATGGGCTGGGAAAAATTCCAATCCACGCCGGGAAATCGGCTGAGCTCCCTGTCCATGGCGGAAATCAGGTCGTCTTTGGTCTTGAAGTCAGAGCGCCACTTTGAACGGGGCAGAAGATCGACAAAGAATTCCGTGTTGTAGAAACCGCTGGCATCGCTGCCATCATCGGGGCGTCCTACCTGGCTCACCACTTGCGTGACTTCAGGGAAGTTGGCAAGTGCGCGGCGTGCTTGCTCGGCGAGCGAAATAGCCGCGGAAGGGCCCGTGCTTGGAGCCAGCGTGCCGCGCACCCAGATCGCGCCTTCATCCAGGTGAGGCAGGAACTCAGAACCAATCACGCCGCCGAAGGCCAGGAACAACATCACCACGAAGGCAGCAGCGCCCAGCCCCAACGTGAGCTTCATGTGGTCGAAACACCAGTCGAGTTGGCGGCCGTAGCGTTCTTGCAGCCAGTGAAACACTGGGTTGCGCCATTCCTTAATTTCGTCTTTGAAGAGCAACGTGCACAGCACGGGCGCAATCAGGAGCGCAAACAGCAACGCTCCCAGCAGGGCAAACGCCACAGTCCACGCCATGGGGCGGAACAGGCGTCCTTCGACTCGCTGGAGGGTAAAGATCGGAAGATAGGAGACGATAATAATGATGCGGGCGAAGAAGACCGGCCTTTGCACTTCGTGCGCTGCAGTGCCGATCATCTCCAGAAATGTCTTCTTGCCGCGGCCGTATTCGGCGTGGCGAAGAATGTTTTCGATCATCACCACCGAGCCATCCACCACCATGCCGAAATCCAGAGCGCCCAGCGACAGCAGGTTCGCGGGAATGTGACTGAGATCCAGCAGAATTGCCGCGAAGAGCAATGCGAAAGGAATCGTGATGGTGACGATCAGCGCACTGCGCACATTGCCCAGGAACAGAAACAGGACAAGCGTGACCAGCAGCACGCCATCGGTCAGGTTGCGGAGTACGGTATGTGTGGTGTAGTGGACCAGGTCGCTGCGGTCGAGGTGCGGAACAAGCTTCACGCCTGCCGGCATCTGATGTTCATTCAGCTGGGCGATCTTCTCGTGTAGCGCGTCGAGGGTAGAGTCGGCTTCCGCGCCTTTGCGCAGAAGGACAATGCCTTCGACCACGTCGTCGTCGTTGATGACGGTTCCATCTTCATGCCGAATGGTCTTGCCGAGCTGGCCCAAGCGCACTTTGGGCGCCTGCACAACCACCGCGAGATCGCGCACGCGGACTGGCGTGCCATTCTGCACTTTTACAACCGTGGCGGCGATGTCGTCCGTGGTCTGCATCAGACCAACAGCACGGACGTTCAGTGCCTGCTCGCCACGCTCGATGAAGCCTCCGCCAGCATTCGTGTTGTTGGCAGCGAGGGCCTGCTCAACCTGGCTCAGTGAAAGTCCATAGGCAACCAGTTTCCCCGGATCGATCTGCACCTGGTATTCGCGCGTCGGCCCGCCAAACGGGTTCACGTCCACTACGTTCGGTACGGTCTTCAGTTGGTTGACGACGTACCATTCATTCAGCGTTTTCAGTTCCATCACGTCATACTTCGGATTCGTGCTTTGGAGCGTGTAGAACATGATCTGGCCGGTCGGGCTGTAGTCCGGCCCCAGACCGGGATTCACGCCCGCGGGCAGGGTGGCCAGTTGCAACCGGTCCAGCACTTCCTGGCGGGCGTTGAATGTGGTCGTCTGGTCGTCATAGATGATCGTGATCACCGACAGCCCCGCCAGCGAGGTCGATCGCAAGTGGGTCATATGCGCGACGCCGTTCAAGATCACTTCGAGCGGAACCGTAAGCTGTTGCTCGACCTCCTCCGCGGCGTGGCCAGGCCATTGGGTAATGACCTGCGCATAGGTATCGGCAACGTCGGGGTAGGCCTCAATGGGCAGATTATGGAAAGAAATGATTCCCCAGACAAAGAGCACGACTGCCACACTCAGCACCAGGATGCGGTTGCGCAGAGCAAAGTCGATGAGATACCGGATCATTTGCCCTGCTCCGCTACGGCTGAGGAAAACTCCAGCGCGTTCGTTACAATCTGTTCTCCGGGTTTGAGTCCGTCCTTGTTCCGCAACTGCTCGATCGGTTGCATGCCGTCAGCGATTCCACCGAACGTGCGCACTTCGACGCGGTGAAAGCGCTGCGGCCCTTCCTTTCGGAACACCCAATCCTTATCCTGCAGGCGTATCAACGCAGTTGAGGGAACCACGGTCCGGGATTGCGACTTGCGCGACCGGAATGTGGCCACTGCAAACATGCCGGGTCGCAAGGACCCGTCGCGATTCGGCAGTACGATGCGCACTTTGGCGGAGCGCGACGCCGGATCGAGGACGCGGGAAATGTCGGCGACTTTGCCATGGTAAGTTTTGTCTGGATAGGCATTCAGCTGGATCTCGGCGGAGTCGCCCCGGTGCACCTCACCCAGGTCGTTCTCGTAGACATCGCACAGCACCCACACTTGAGTGAGGTCGGCGATGGTGAAGAGATTGGGACTGTTGTCGAGACTCTTGATGCCTTCGAAACCCGAAACGTTCTGCTCTACGATTGTCCCCGAGAGCGGAGCGCGGAGTTCGATCATCGCACTGGGATGAACTGGATCGCCGCCTAGCAGCCGAACGCGCTGCTCGGTGTTCTGCACATCCAGCTTGGCTTTCTCTTCAGTGTCCTGCGCTTGCTGCAGGTCTTTTTCTGCCAGGGCGCCATGCGAGTAAAGCAACTGAGCCCGCAACTGAGCCCGGTCGAGGGCTTTCTGCGCCAGGCGCTCGTCGGCGGCCGCCTTCTGATAGTCGGAAAATGCTCCCGCCAGATCGGCGCTGTGAATGGTGAGCAGCACCTGGCCCTTCTTCACGTAGTCTCCCAACCGCACTTTAAGTTCGACCACACGCCCGGAGCCCTGCGAAGTCACGCGGATTGTGCGGTTGATGTCAGGAGTGACGCTGCCATTCGCATTCAGTATGGTCGGCAGCTCCCGGGTTCCCACCGTGGCCAGCTTAAAGACATCAGGATGTTCAACGGTGTAGACGTTCGGATCGAGTGTGACCTCAGTTTTGGTAGGAGCTGCCTTCGGGGCATCAGAGCACGACACACCGATTCCAGCGAAGAGCAGCGCCGCACCGATAGTAGCGCGAAGCAGTACCTGTTTTTTCATTGCACGACCTCCCGGCCCACCGCCATATTGAGTTGGGCTGCAGCCGTCAAGTAGGAGCCAACCAGGTTCGCGTAGTTCAATTGGACGCTGCGGTACTCCGCCTGTGCGTTCAGAAAATCCAGCAACGATGCCCCGCCATGTTGGTAAGAGAATGTAATCGTGTCGCGCACCCGGACCGATTGCTGCAGGTACTTAGCTTTGTACGGCCGCAATAAATTCAGGGTGCTGTCCAGCGTCGCATAGCTGGAATCGACATCACTGAGCACTTGTGCTTCGGCCGCGTCGCGCAATCT
>OBLU010005119.1_pt1 | contig 11795 bp, 10 predicted proteins | sample 1518681 | NCBI WGS metagenome assembly OBLU01 (sample SAMEA3539304, study PRJEB22396) | soil metagenome | biome: tundra; feature: field; material: soil | place: USA | collected 2010-05 | depth 0.15 m
ACCGGCCGAGACTGCACCGGCCGAGACTGCACCGGCCGAGACTGCACCGGCCGAGGCAGCCCAGACCGAGGCACCAGTGCCCGCCGAAGCGTCAATCGACGCACCAACGGTGGAGGCGGAGCTGGCCGAAGTGACTACAGGGGCCGAGGCCTGATCATGCCCAACTTCACTGCGAAGGACGTGCAGGCCTTGCGACAGGCGACCGGCGCCGGCATGCTCGATGCCAAGAAGGCCCTTGAGGAGAGCGACGGCGACATGGATGCCGCGGCGCAGTACCTGCGTGTGAACGGCCTGGCCGGCGCGGCCAAGCGTGAAGAGCGTGAGGCTTCACAAGGCGCGGTGACAGCGGTCCGTAACGGTGACGCCGCGGCTGTCGTCGAGTTGCGCTGCGAAACCGACTTCGTGGCCAAGGCCGACGAGTTTGTCGCGCTGACCGACGAGCTCGGTGCCTTGGTGGCGGCAAAGGGTGAGGATGCGGCGAGCGAGCTCAACGAGGAGATCGATCGGCTGCGCGTCACCCTCAAGGAGAACATCTCGATCGGGCGGGTGCGACGCCTTGTGGCCGAGGATGGGCAAGTGGTGGACACCTACCTGCATCAGCAGGCAGGTCGTGGGGTCAACGCGGTGGCAGTGGTCATCGACGGTGGCGACGAGGAGCTGGCGCACAACATCGCGGTGCACATCGCCTTCACCAAGCCTGCCTACCTGAGCCGGGACGATGTGCCCGAAGCGGACGTGGCGGCGGAGCGGGCCACCGTGGCCGAGATCAGCCGCAATGAGGGAAAGCCCGAAGCTGCCCTCGACAAGATTGTCGACGGCCGAATGAATGGCTGGTTCAAGGATCGTGTCCTGTTGGACCAGTCCTACGTGAGGGACGAGAAGCAGACGATTGCGGGCATGCTCGGGTCGGCTCGCATCGTTGCCTTCGCGCAGGTCGTCATCGGCGCCTGAGGCCTACAGCAAAAGTGGGAGAGCCGCGGCGGATCGTCCTCAAGATGTCGGGAGAAGCGTTGGCCTCGTCCGCATCCGACGAGACCATCGACGCCGCCACCGTGGAGCGCATGGCCAAGGAGATGAGCCGGGCCATGGAGGGCGGCGATCTCGAGTTGGCGGTGGTCGTCGGTGGAGGCAACATCTGGCGGGGCACCACCGGCGAGAGCGGCGGCATGGACCGTGCCACGTCGGACACCATGGGCATGCTGGGGACCGTGATCAATGCCCTGGCCTTGCAGGATGCCCTCGAGCAACAGGGCCAGCCCACGCGGGTCCTCAGCGCGCTCAACATGGCCGAAGTGGCCGAGCCCTACATACGGCGGCGGGCCATCCGGCATCTCGAGAAAGGTCGCATCGTGGTGTTCGCCGCCGGCATGGGGAATCCCTTCTTCACCACCGACACCCCGGCGGCATTGCGGGCGGCCGAAATCGGAGCCGAGCTCCTCTGCAAGGGGACCCACTCCGGCGTCGACGGGGTCTACTCGGCCGACCCCAAGCTCGATCCGGAGGCCACTCGCTACGACGAGATCTCCTTCATGGAGGTGATCAATCGTGACCTCCGGGTCATGGATCTCACCGCCATCACCTTCTGCAAGGACAACAACCTCCCCATCCGGGTTTTCAACCTGATGATCCCCGGGAACATCCCACGCGCACTCAGCGGTGAGCGGATCGGTACGCTGGTCCGCTAATGGACGACGATCTGGCCGGCCTGGTTCTCGAGGACACCCGGGAGAAGATGCACAAGGCCATCGACCACGTGCGTTCAGAGATGAGCAACGTGCGCACCGGGCGTGCCTCATCAGCCCTCCTCGAGCCCCTCATGGTCGACTATTACGGGACCTCGACCGCGTTGCGCCAGCTGGCCGGGTTCAGCGTGCCCGACGCCATGCTGCTGGTGGTCACGCCCTACGACAAGAGCTCACTGGGCGCCATCGAGAAGGCGATCATGACCTCGGACCTGGGCATCAACCCGACCAACGACGGCAACGTGATCAGGCTGGCATTCCCACCGCTCACCGAAGAACGGCGTAAGGAGCTGGTCAAAGTGGTGCGGCACAAGGCCGAGGAGGCCAAGGTGGCGGTGCGCAACTTGCGTCGGTCGGGGCGGCACGAGCTCGATGCGTTGCAGAAGGACGGGTCACTTTCGGCCGACGAGCTGGAGCGCGTCGAGAAGGATCTGGACAAAATCACCCAAGAGCAGGTGAGCGCCATCGATCAGTTGTTGGCGCAAAAAGAGCGCGAGCTCCTGCAGGTTTGAGGGGGGCATAGACATGGCCGACGACACAGACGTATTCGACGACGAGGGCGACGGGGAACGCGACGTGCCCACCGGGGTCGATGAGGACCCGCCAAGTTATCGCTCGGGCCGAGTTCGGATCATCGGGGCCGAGCCCGCCGGGAATGCCGTCCACGAGGTGACCGGACCGGTCGTCGAAGCGAACCCGGACATGCCCCACTGGAACGATGCCCCGACCGGGCAAGTCCCTGCTGTGCTCGACCGGGGGAACGGAGACGAGCAGGCCTTGGCGCCCCCCAGCTGGCGCGAAGAGGATACGGATTGGGCTGCGCACGAAGAGCTTTTCGAGCCGTCCATGCTCTCCGACGAGCTCCCCGCGGTGGGCTCAATGATGAACGACAACAACGACCAGGTCGACGTGGTGCGACAGCCCTGGCGCTTCGATGCCATCGACCTTCCCGACGACGACGAGACGCTGGTGATCGAGGCCGACCTGGAGCCCGACCCGGTCCCGCTCCGTGTGGCTCCGGTGGCGCCTTTCGGAGCGTCGGTGCCGGCTTCCCCTGATGCCGCCACGGCCTCGGTGCCGGCAGCGGTCGCCAGCGCCGAGTCCCGGTTGTCTCCTCCGGTACCTCCGCAACCACGCGTTCGGGCGCCGCGTACGAGCCGCCTGAGCGACGAGGCGCCGAACGGCAACACCGGAGGCACGGCCGGGCGGAACATGCAGCTTGCCTGGGGGTCGGGCCTTCTGCTCGGTGTGGCGGCGCTCCTCTGCGCCCACTTCGGAAGTCTGTCCTCCATGGTCATCATCTCGGTGGTCGTGCTGTTCGCAGCGGCCGAGGGGTTTGCCGCCTTCCGCACCGCCAAGTACCACCCGGCGACCCTCTTGGGGCTGGTGGCGATCCTGTCGCTGCTGATCGAGACCTACAACAAGGGTGTCGCTGCCCTGCCCCTGGTCCTCGTGATGCTGGTAGCGGCCACCTTCCTGTGGTTCTTGGCCCGCGTGGAACCAGCGGCGGATCCGGTGGCCGGCATGTCCTCGACCATCTTCGTCGTGGCCTGGATCGGCGGCTTCGGTTCGTTCGGGGCACTCCTGCTCGACCCGACGCTGTTCCCGCACCGCCACGGCGTCGCCTTCCTCTTGGGGGCGGTCATCACCACTGTGGCGGCCGATGTGGCATCACTGCTCGTGGGATCGGCCTTCGGGCGTCATCTGATGGCGCCATCGATCAGTCCGAACAAGAGTTGGGAGGGATTCCTCGGTGGTGCGCTGGCTTCCATCTTGGTGGCGGTGATCGTGGTGCACTTCATCCATCCGTGGACGGTCAGCAAGGCGCTCGTGCTCGGCATCGTGGTGGCGGTGGTCGCACCGCTGGGAGATCTCAGCCAGTCCATGATCAAGCGGCATCTCGGGGTGAAGGACATGGGACGGTTGATGCCGGGCCACGGAGGGATCCTCGATCGCGTGGACGGCCTCCTCTTCGTCCTCCCGGCGACGTACTTCGTGGTCAAAGCGTTCCACCTCGGGTGAGTTGATGCGTTCGGTCAGCCTCCTGGGTTCGACGGGCTCCATCGGCACCCAGGCCGTGGATGTGCTGCTCGGTGAGCCCGATCGATTCCGGGTGGTCGCGCTGGCGGCACAGAGCTCGACGGACGTGCTGCTCTCGCAGGCGGCTGTATTGCGACCTGAGATCGTCGTCATCGGTGACGAATCGCTCTACGGAGTGGTCCGGGACGGGGTCCCGCCCGGCACGGAGGTCCTCGTGGGCATCCCGGGCCTGGTGGCCGCCGCCGCGTGCGCCGACGTCGTTCTCAACGCCGTCGTTGGCTTCGCCGGACTTCCGGTCACCATGGCCGCACTCGAGGCCGGGAAGCGTCTCGCGCTGGCCAACAAGGAGTCGCTGATCGCCGGTGCACCGGTGGTGCAAAAGGCACGCCGCACGCCGGGTGCGGAGATCGTGCCGGTGGACTCCGAGCACTGCGCCGTCCATCAGTGCCTGGCTGCGGTCGACGACCTCACGGCGGTCGCGCGCCTCCTCCTCACCGCCTCCGGGGGGCCATTTCGGGGCCGCAGCCCGGCGGAGCTGCAGATGGTCACCGTGGCCGATGCTCTGGCTCACCCCACCTGGAGCATGGGCCCCAAGATCACGATCGATTCGTCCACCCTCATGAACAAGGGCCTCGAGGTGATCGAGGCCCATGAGTTGTTCGGCATCCCCTACGACCGCATCGACATCGTCGTGCACCCCCAGTCGATCGTCCACTCGATGGTGGAATTGCGGGACGGCTCGACGCTGGCCCAGTTGTCCAACCCCGACATGCGGCTCCCCATCGGGTACGCGCTGGGCTGGCCCACCCGTTCGGCGATCCCCTTCGGGGCTCTGGACTGGACCAGCCCGACGACGCTGACCTTCGAACCGCCCGACCGAGAGGTGTTCCGTTGCATCGATCTGGCCTATCACGCCGGGATCAGCGGTGGTTCAGCGCCGGCCTGGCTGAGCGCGGCCAACGAGATTGCAGTCGAGGCGTTTCTGGACGGGCGGATGACCTGGAGTGGCATCGCCGACGTTGTGGCCGAGACGCTCGAAGGGTGGCGGGACGAGCCCATTGAGCAGGTGGAATCGGTTCTGGCCGCCGACGAGGAGGCTCGAGCCCGGGCACGGGCGGTCGTGGGCCGCCGTACTGGTACAGGCACCGCGGAGGTAGCCTTACCCCTGGTATGACGCTCATTGCCAAGGAGCCACGTGCAGCGTCAACCGCTGCGGCAGCGCCCCCCGAGCACGTCGTCCCCCCGTCCCCCTCGGCCGAGACCGGCAATTCGGGCCAGGTGGCGCGGCTGCTGATTGCCCTGACCCTGATCACGGCGATCTTCCTCGTAGCCGGTCTGGGCGACATCCTGCTGTTCGTCGTGATCATCGTCCTGATCGTGATGCTGCACGAACTCGGTCATTTCGCCACCGCGAAGTGGTCGGGGATGAAGGTCACCGAGTACTTCGTCGGCTTCGGGCCCCGGCTCTGGTCGGTGCGGCGAGGGGAGACTGAGTACGGGGTAAAGGCCATCCCGGCCGGAGGGTACGTCCGCATCACGGGATTCACCGTGCTCGAAGACGTCGCCGCGGAGGATGAGCCGCGCACGTACCGCCAGCAGCCTTTCTGGAAGCGGATCATCGTCGGCTCGGCCGGTTCCACCATGCATTTCGTGATCGCTTTCGTCCTGGCGCTGATCAGCGTTCTGGCGTTCGGGGTGGCGACCGACAACGTCCACATCAACTCGCTGGAGCACTGGACCGGGGTGGCGCAGACGCCGGCGCAGCAAGCCGGGCTGCAGGTGGGGGACACCATCGTGGCGGTGAACGGGCATCCGCTGACCAACGTCAACACGATTCATACCGTCATCACTCGCTCGGTCGGCGTCGCTGTGACGCTCAGGGTGGAGCGGAACGGCCACTCCCGCAACGTGGTGGTCACGCCACGCGACGGCCGCGGTGTCAAGGTCGGCAACCTCGTCCTGGCCCCGCTGAGTGACAAAAACCCTCAGGGGTACATCGGGATCTCCGAAGGATCCGCCTCGGCGTCAGTGAACCCGCTGAGCGCCATCGGGCACGCCGCCACCTATCTCGGGTCGGCCACCTCGGCAGAGTTCTCGGCACTGGTCCATGTCTTCTCGCCCAGCGGCATCAGCTCCCTCTATCACCAGGTGACCAACTCGCGCGACGCGACCCAGGCGGCCGACCATCCGGCCACGTCGGAACGACCCGTCTCGCTGATCGGCGCCGGCAACTATGGGGTGCAAGCCCTGCACGCGGGAGTGGCGTCGCTGCTGGGCCTCCTCATCGTGATCAACATCGCCTTCGCCCTGCTGAACATGTTGCCGATCATGCCCTTTGACGGGGGCCACGTCGCCGTGGCCGCCTATGAGTGGATCAGGACGAAGAAGGGGCAGGCCTACTACCAGGCCGACATCACCAAGCTGTTCCCGTATCTCGCACCCTTCCTTGCCTTCCTGGCGCTCTTCGCCGTGTCCGTGATCTTCTTGGACATCTCTCACCCCATCCACAACGTCTTCCCCTGATTCCTGATTGGAGCCATGGAACTCTCTTCCGCACTACTCACCCCCCGTCGCCCCACTCGACGCATCACCTTGGGTGGCGTGCCGATCGGTGACGGGGCGCCCGTCACGGTCCAATCCATGACCACGACCAAGACAGCCGATGTCGACGGCACGCTGGCCCAGATCTACGCGCTGGCCGCCGCCGGAGCAGACATCGTCCGCTGTACCTGCAACGAAGAGGCGGCCGCCATCGGGCTGGCCCAGATCGTCCCGCGTTCCCCCGTGCCGATCGTGGCCGACATCCACTTTCACCACGAGATGGCCCTGGCCGCCCTCGAGGCGGGCGTCCAAGGGTTGCGCCTGAACCCCGGGAACCTCCGCAAGGAGGCCGAGATCAAGCAAGTGGCCGCGGAGGCGCGCGACCGTGGGGTGCCGATCCGCATCGGCGTCAACGCCGGGTCACTCCATCCCGACATCTACGCCAAATATGGCGGCGCCACCCCGGAGGCACTCGTCGAATCGGCCCGCAACGAGCTGGCCTATTTCGAGGAGGTCGACTTCAGCGACGTCAAGATCTCGGTCAAAGCCTCCTCGGTGGCGCTGATGATCGCGGCGTACCGGTTGGCCTCGGAAACCTTCGACCACCCCTTGCACCTGGGTGTCACCGAGGCGGGGCCCCCGCCCGGAGGGCTGGTGAAGGGGACGGCCGGCATCGCCACCCTTCTGGCCGAGGGCATCGGGGACACCATCCGTTACTCCCTCACGGCCGATCCGGTCGAGGAGGCCCGCGCCGGGCGGCAGTTGTTGGAGTCCCTCGGCCTGCGCGAGCGCAAGGGCCTCGACCTGATCGCCTGTCCCTCGTGCGGGCGGGCCCAGGTGGACGTGATCGCCGTGGCCAAGGAAGCTCAGGAGGCGCTCGAGAAGCTCAATCTCCCGATCCAGGTCGCCATCATGGGCTGCGTCGTCAATGGCCCCGGCGAGGCGCGGGAAGCCGATATCGGCATCGCGGCGGGCAAGAACAAGGGGCACCTGTTCATCCGGGGCAAGATCGTCCGCGTCGTGCCCGAGGACGGCATGGTCCAGGCATTGGTCGAAGAGGCCGAGCGCCTGGTGGCCGAGGGTGTCGAGGCCCGGATCGCCGCAGCTGATGCCGGGGCAGAGGCCGAAGCCGAGGCCGATCGCCGGGAGCTCCTCGAGTCGACCGGAGTGGACCCGAACCACACGTCGGCGAAGATCGAGACGATTCATCGCCGCACCGCCTCCTCCGACTGAGCGCCCGCCCCACTTCCCCTTCACCACTTCCCCCTTCCGAGGGATCGTCGGACCGAGGTTCGCCGAGAGCCCTTCTTCACCCCACTAACCTGCGCACCCATGAGCAAGGGCGCGATCGTGTCCCGGGCTGAGGACTTTCCCCGTTGGTACCAAGAGGTGATCGCCCGAGCCGAGATGGCCGACAACGGGCCGGTGCGCGGGACAATGGTCATCCGTCCCTGGGGATATGGAATCTGGGAGCTGGTGCAGGCTGAGCTCGATCGTCGTATCAAGGAGGCCGGAGCCGAGAACGCCTACTTCCCGCTCTTCATCCCCGAGTCGTACCTGAGCCTCGAAGCCGAGCATGTCGAGGGCTTCAGTCCCGAACTGGCCGTGGTGACCCACGGTGGGGGCAAGAAGCTCGAGGAGCCGGTGGTGGTGCGTCCGACGAGCGAGACGGTCATCAACAGCTTCTTTGCCAAATGGATCCAGAGCCACCGGGACCTTCCCCTGCTCATCAACCAGTGGGCGAATGTCGTGCGGTGGGAGCTGCGGCCCCGGCTGTTCCTCCGCACGACGGAGTTCTTGTGGCAGGAGGGGCACACTGCCCATGCCACGGAGGCCGACGCGCGGGCCTATGCACTCTTGATCCTGCGTGACGTCTACCTGGCCACCATGGTCGACGTGGCGGCGCTGCCCGTGCTCACCGGCCACAAGACGGCACGGGAGCGCTTTGCGGGCGCCACACGCACGTGGACGTGTGAGGGGATGATGGGGGACGGCAAGGCGCTCCAGATGGGGACCAGCCACGAGCTGGGCCAGAACTTCGCCCGGGCGTTCGATATCACATTTACGAACGCCGAAGGCGTGCTCGAGTACGTCTGGCAGACCTCGTGGGGTGTGTCGACCCGTCTCATAGGTGCCCTGGTCATGGGACACGGCGACGACTTCGGGCTCCGACTTCCTCCGGCGCTCGCGCCCAGCCAAGTGGTGGTGCTCCTGATCAAGGAGGAAGAGGGGGTGCGGTCCGCCGCAGAGGCACTGGTGGCCGAACTGCGGGCCGATGGGCATCGCGTGCGGCTCGACGACCGGACCGGAACCAGCTTCGGGCGTCGGAGCGTGGACTGGGAGCTCAAGGGCGTTCCGGTCAGGGTGGAGATCGGCCCCCGGGATCTGGTCGAGGGGAACGTCACCGTGGTGACTCGGCATACCCGCCAGAAGGAGACGTTGCCGTTGGCCGGCGTACGCAAGGCGGTCACGGAGATCCTGGCGCGGGTCGGTCCCGAGCTGCTGGCCGAAGCCACGGCGACCCGGCAGGCAAGAACCGTGGATGTGGCCGACCTGGACGAGGCCATAGAGGCAGGGAGTGCGGGTTTCGCCCGGATCCGGGCGGGTGCGCTGGGGGTCGACGGCGAGGACAGGCTGGCCGCCCGGGCGCTGTCGATTCGCTGCCTCCAGCGTTCCGACGGGAGTCTGGCCGAAATCGGAGACGACGAGGCCGATCTGACCGCCGTGGTCGCCCGGTCGTACTGAGCCCCGCCGGCACCGGCCGGCAGGCCGCTCCGGCGGCAGGAGAAAAAGGGCGATCGACCAATCCCTCTGATTGCTATAATCCCTCGCGCTGTCCAGTTTGAGTATCAGTACCTCGTTGGAGCGTGGGCTGCGGCCCACGCTTTCGCTTTCCGGGGCTCGTGCTGAAGGCAGCAGAAGGTGATGGTGGCCGTCGAGAGGAGGTGACAGTGATGGCGAGGAGCACGAACGACCTGGTCGACGCGCTGTCGCCCCTCCTCGAAGCCCGTGGGCTGGACCTGGTCGACGTCGAGCTCCACGGTTCCGAGCTGACCATCTTCGTCGACCGTGAAGGCGGGGTGGATCTCGACACGCTCGGCGAGGCCACCCGCGCCGTATCGGACACGCTCGACGAGCTCGACCCGCTTCCCGGGCGCTACACCTTGTCGGTCTCCAGCCCCGGCCTGGAGCGACGCCTGCGGACTCCCGCCCACTTCGTGAGGGCGGTCGGGGAGGCCGTGACCGTGCGTGTGCACGGGGGGACATCTGACGTGCGTCGTGTCAGGGGAACCGTGGAGTCCGCTGACGAGACCGGATTCACTCTGGTCGGATCTGACCTACCCGATGGTTCGATGCGCATCGCCTACAGCGAGGTCGAGCGCGCCCGCACCATTTTTGAATGGGGTCCCCAGCCGAAGAGAGTAAGAGGGTGAGCAGGTCATGAGTAAGACCAATTTCGAATTTTTGGACGCATTGGGGCAGATCGCCCGAGACAAGGGGATCTCCGTCGAGACATTGCTCGATGCGTTGGCCAACGCATTGGTGGCGGCGTACAAGCGGCGCCCCGACGCGGCCGAGGAAGCTGTCGTCACCATCGATCCCGATTCGGGCGAGATCCGGGTGTACGGCCAGGAGCTGGACGAAGACGGGGAAGTCATCCGTGAGTGGGATGACACGCCGGACGACTTCGGGCGCATTGCGGCGCAGACAGCGAAGCAGGTCATCCTCCAGCGCATCCGTGAAGTCGAGCGGGACATGAAGTACGAGGAGTACGCCGGACGCGAGGGGGACATCGTGACCGGCATCGTGCAGCAGACGGACAACCGGTACACCCTGTTGGACCTCGGCAAGGTGGAGGCGTTGTTGCCGCAGGCGGAGCAGGTCTCCTACGAGCGCTACGAGCACGGCACGCGCCTCAAGGCGTACATCGTCGAGGTGCGCAAGACCAGCAAGGGTCCGCAGATCGTGGTCAGTCGCACGCATCCCGGCCTCATCAAGCGGCTCTTCGAGCTCGAAGTACCCGAGATCTCCTCCGGCGTGGTCGAGATCAAGGCGGCGGCACGTGAGCCGGGTCACCGAACGAAGATCGCCGTGTGGTCCAACGATCCCAATGTCGACCCCGTGGGGGCCTGCGTCGGCGCGCGCGGCTCGCGGGTGCGCATGGTGACCAACGAGTTGCGCGGTGAGCGCGTCGACGTGGTGCCGTTCTCCGATGATCCGGTCGACCTGATCCAGAATGCCCTCGCTCCGGCGCGCGTCCGCGAGGTCCGACTCGACGAAGAGACCGGGACGGCGACGGTGGTGGTGAGCGACTTCCAGCTCTCACTGGCCATCGGCAAGGAAGGCCAGAACGCGCGTCTCGCGGCTCGCCTCACCGGCTGGCGGATCGACATCAAGAGCGAGACCCAGCTGGCCGAGGAGGAAGCAGGCTACGGCGACCAAGAGTGGGCCGAGGGTGAATGGGTCGAAGACGAGTCGGGCGAAATGGTCTGGAAGCCCGCCGAAGGCGGCGAAGCCATGTCCGCCGAGGAATGGACACATCAAGCCGATGTGACGCCAGGTGACGAGTCGGCCACACCCGCCCCGGAGACCTCCGACGCGACTGGCCAATCCGCCGCCTCCGAAGACGAGGCGTCGGTCCCGACGACGGGAGCCGAGGCATAGTATCGACACGGACCTGCGTCGGATGCCGCAAGGCACGCCCGACCGACGTACTGTTCCGAGTTGTGCGGCAGGCCGACGGCCAGCTGAGGGCGGACCGAACCGGTCCAGGCCGGGGTGCGTGGCTGTGTAGAGGGTCGTCGAGCTGCCTGCAGGAAGCGGCGCGGCGACGTGCCTTCGACAGGGCATTCCGGGCACCAGTTGAGACCATTGCCATCGATCATCTGCGGGCGAGCTTGAAAGGCGCGTCGAAGCAGGATGCAGCCGATGTGCGAGGATAGAGGGCTGCGGGTCACCCCGGGGCCCGAACAGTACGAAGGACACAGAGACCCACTTGCCGAAGAAGATCCGCGTCTATGAGCTAGCCAAAGAGCTAGGCCTCACCAACAAGGAAGGGCTTGACCTGGCCCTATCCCTTGGCATTGGGGTGAAGAGCCACTCGTCCTCCATAGAGGACGCACAAGCGGACCGCGTCCGTCGTAAGGCCGACGCGGAAGGACTTCGTCGTGAAGTGACACCCGAGGAGCCGCCGGCGCCCCCGACGCCCGCCCCCGACAAGAGGGCAGCAGGCAGGACCATCTCGTCGTCTTCTCCGGCCACATCGAGGTCGACCAGCGGCGAGGCCCGTGCACCCCGGCTCATCAGTAGCCGGCCGACAGGGTCGCCGACCGCAACGGCCGGAACATCGGCCCCGGCGGCGCCACGCGTGGTGTCCCGGCCCATCCGCTCGGACGCCCCGGCATCCGCCCCGGCATCCGCTCCGGCCACGGCGCCGGCAGCTGCGGCACCACCTCCGGCGCCAACCTGTTC
>OBLU010005120.1_pt1 | contig 11794 bp, 14 predicted proteins | sample 1518681 | NCBI WGS metagenome assembly OBLU01 (sample SAMEA3539304, study PRJEB22396) | soil metagenome | biome: tundra; feature: field; material: soil | place: USA | collected 2010-05 | depth 0.15 m
AAGCGACCACCGAGAAGCAGAAATGCCCCAATTCCCCTTACTCCCGCTCCTCAATTCCGGCTAATTTGGACAGCAGTGGTTTTGAGCAAGAATTTCCTGAGCGGATTCGGCTCGCTGGATTTCTACGACTTTGTCTTCCAAACAAGCAAACCAGAACACGCGGTCAAACTCAAATGGGAATTTCCAGTCTCCAATTCCGAGCGGTATTAGAAAGCTGCGGGCCACCGTGACACTGAACAGGAGCAGCCAGACTCGTGCTCCTGTGGGAGGTTTGCACGATACATTGGGAGCAGTTCGTTCTTCGCAGCGATCTTGGTGGCAATGTCGCTGCGAATCTCGGAAGACGTTATCCCGCCACATTCGCCACACCAACAAGGGATTGACAAAATAATTACGGACGATAAGGGCATATTCTCGCCGGCTGGATAAATGTAACCATACTTCCAGTTGTCACCGCCGCTCGCACCCCGATCTTGTATTCGCCAGCCGCCCTCATCTTGAAGCGGACCACCCGGTCGCTCATCGCGAGCTCGTCCGGAGGTGTGTCAACCAATCCAAAATAAATTCTGGGCTCGGTTCTAGAATAAGTTGGAATAAACAATACTCCTTGATGCGGCATCTGGATAAGGCTCCACAGGCCAACAACTCTCTGGAATGTCAGGTATTGCGTCGGCCTCCATATCCGCGCAGTTGAAGCAGTTCAGGTTCAACGTGGCACATGCACACTCGAGATGGCTAATCGCGTGTCGCGCTAATTAAGTGCAAACAATTTACATCTGTGTGACATTCGCCAGCACAACTTCGCTCAAAATGCATTCGACAAAAGCGCCGTCGGCAGACGCCAAACGCGGCTACCCGAATTTGGCTACCTGCCCAAACCACCGAGGAGCGAAACAACATGAAAGCGTGCATTCTTTTTCTTGGCTGCAGTGCGTTTGTCTTTGTAATCAGTGGTCTCCTGATGGGCAGCGGGCCTCTTATTGTGCAACCACCGGTCCCAGGGGACGACCCGACGACAGTTAATTGGCTCCATTACGGCAATGACTTAGCCAACACGCGCTATCAGAATGTCGATCAGATTAATCCTAGTAACGTTGCCAATCTGAAGGTCGCCTGGGTGTTTCATACCAAGGTGCTGGACGAGAAAGCAGAACTGGAAACCTCCCCCATCGCCGTGAACGGTAAGCTGTACGTCACCGACGGACACGATGATGTTTTCGCCTTGAACGCGGCGACAGGTGAATTGAAGTGGTCGTACAAACCGCTCGAAATGCCCGGCGAAATGCCTTCCTTGGATGAGATCAAAGTCTGCTGTGGCCGCAACAACCGCGGAGTCGTCTTCGTCCCGAGAGAAACTCCGGGAACTGGCGAAGTGATCTTAGGCCGCCTCGACGATGTGGTAGTTGCGCTAGATGCGAATACCGGCACCGTCCTGTGGAGGACCGCTGTTGCCGACTTTCATAACCGTGTCGCCATCAACATGGCGCCTCAGTACGCCAAAGGCTTGGTAATCGTTTCGCTGTCGGGCGGTGAGTATCAGGTTCGCGGACAGGTGATCGCTCTGCATTCCGATAGTGGCACTGTTGCCTGGCGCTTCTTCACTACCGAAGAAACGACATGGGCGGGAAATTCCTGGAAGCAAGGCGGCGCGATGGCCTGGCAAAATCCTTCGATCGACGAAAAAATGGGATTGGTTTTCTTCGGCACCGGTAACCCTTCTCCCGACATCAACGGCCACCTGCGCAAGGGCGACAATCTCTATTCCGCTTCCGTCGTGGCTCTCGATCTCGCGACCGGCAAAGTGCGCTGGCACTTCCAGGAGACTCATCACGATCTTTGGGACTACGACAGCACCATGACGACAGTCCTATTTTCCATGCCAAGACCTAAAGACAAAGACGAGATCGTCCCGGCCCTGGGCCACTGCGCGAAGAACGGAAATTACTACATTCTCGATCGCCGGAATGGAGCGCCGGTTTTCCCGGTTACAGAAGTCAATGTTCCCACCGATCCCGAGTGGCAGCACGCCTCTCCCACGCAGCCAGTTTCCTCCGTGGAGCCACTCACCCCGCTCCACGTCGTGCCCGGAACTATCGACATAAGCAAACTACCCCCAGGCATGAAATTGGTTCCGCAATACACGCCGCCGACGGATCAGACAATCTTGATCGTACCTGGCGATGACGGTGGCTGCGAAGGCATTGCTCAAGGCTACAGCCCGCGAACAAAGTACGTTTATTACGGCACACGCTACGAGCCCGCCGCCTTTAAAACCTTTTTGAACAATCAAGGTCCGGATTCCGAAGGCCTTTTTCTGGGCTCAAAGTTCAACGAATTTACTCCCAAGGAGGGCGTCACCAACTTTGGCCTCTATGGCGCGACCGACACCACCACCGGCAAGGTTGTCTGGAAGATCAAGATCGCTCAGCCGGCAAAGTCGGGAGTATTGATCGCTGGAGACCTAGTTTTCTTTGGGGAGGGCAACGGAAAGTTTCATGCCGTGGATGCCGCCACCGGCAAGATGCTGTTTACCTTCGACGGCACCAGCATCAAAGACGGGGGCGGGGCGCAAGCCGCTCCTGTCGCTTACGTTGTAAAAGGAAGGGAATACATAGTCAATGGATTCGGTGGAAACGTGCCTGATCGAGCGGGCTTTCCGCCAAATCCGGTAGGGGACGCGATCGTTGCCTTTACGCTGCCTTAGGCGATTACGCTAACGCCGGAGGGCTCCAAACATCCTTTATCGAAAGGAGAAACCGCATAGGGAATGGATGACTCCTTTAGTTTTGAAGAGATTTCAATGGGTGCGTCAGGTGAGTCGCTCATCCAGCGATCTACATCGGATTGTGAATCAAGCCCAAACGCTGTCTGGCGCGTACGCGGACCAGTTTTTCCGATTGGGTTCCTCATCGTCGACCACTGGCCTGGCTCGACACCGAAGGCTCGGATAAGGCCACTGAACTGGCTGAGTTCAAGGCGGGGAAGAATCGGTCGCTCGAGAACATCATCGACAACTCACAGGTGCGCGTTTCACCCTCGTTCTTCTTCTTAAAGTTCATTTTCCTCGGGAAGAAGGGAGTTTGACTCCGAGAAACTGAGGAGGAAGTAAGTTGTCCTAAGGCTGCGCCGATCGAAAAGCAGATTGGCGAGAAATCGCAGTCTGCGACAAACACTCGGCCTTCGGGGTCATTGCTGAGCAAGAATTCGACCGTGCAGAGCCAGTCATCTTCGTTTTGCCAGTACGGTTCAATGTCGTGTTGTCGGTTCATACCTTCAGTCTCGCTGAATCTCCATTTTCGACAATTCGTGGACGAGACTCGCGGTACGAGCAGTTGTCACAGTGCCTGGATCCGGCCGCTCATCTCGGCTGCACCGCACTACGGATTACGCTACGGTTGTGCTCCCGCTACCGGGAATTTCCAACGACTTAGAGGTTGTCCGCCGCTCGTAAGTCCTTTAAAGTCGTGTATGGGCCGTTCTTCCACGGCGGTAACACGGGTTCAAATCCCGTCGGGGACGCCAATGAGACTTTCGTCGTCGTCAATGATGTACTGAGGGTCGATTGGGCTTTCAGTATCAATAACAAGCAGACGATTGAAGTGGTTCAAAAAGAGGCGTTTTTGGTCGTGACCAATCCCTCAAGGAAAAGGGCACTTTGAATCTCCCTCTTCCTCCTCGCGTTGGTTTCCTTCCATGACTCTCCGAAGTTAATGACTTCACGCTCCGTCTGAGCGACCAACTTCCGTGATTGCCTCATTGTGCCGCTTGATCCAGAAAACGAGATCCTTAAGACAGACATCAGGATCACTGACGGAAAAGGTTTTGATTGTTCCAGATATATGGAAGGTGATGAATCTGGCATAGTCGGGGGAATTTCGGCGCTCTCCAAGCAAATGCCCCACCACTTGCACCTTGGACACGCAAATCTTTGCATGCGCTCAAGTTGCCACCCGCAGAAGTTGTGCCGTAGAAATTCCCATCGCTCCCTTGAATCACCGGGGCTTTCGGTGAGGCTCCATCTACGTTATTAAAATTGTAGATGAACTTGAATTTTCCTTTGCTCGTCATTCGGAAAACTGTACCGAAACCGTGGGTGCCCCCTCCCGATGTAGCTCCATAGAAATTGCCATCCGTGGCTTGCATCAAGGGAGCGGTGGGGTAAGCGAAGCCTGGCAAAGAGTAGCTAGTAAGTGTCCAGGGGGACTTAGGAGCCATCCTGTAAGCGGTGCCATTGTTGGTGCCTGCCTGCCATGTGGTTCCATAGAAATAGCCGTCACTTCCTTGGATAGGGGGGGCGGTAGGGTACGCTCCGTCGGTGCCAATGACCTGATGCAGGTACGTTAAGGTCCCGTCGGGTACCGAGATCATGAAAATGGTCCCCAGGTTATGAGTGCCGCCTGCTTTTGTGGTGCCGTAGAGATTGCCGTCCGACGCGAGTGTCAGTCCACTATCGGCCGCCGCTCCCTCTGTACCGACGAAGCCAAAACTGTGCAGCACTGTCACATTGCCGGAAGACGTCATTTGATATACAGCACCCATAGTTATAACCACATGCTCCGCCAGCCGCAGTAGTGCCGTAGATGTTGCCGTCGCGTCCCTGAGCGAGTATGCCAGAAAAGACTGGCGCGCCTGGTTCGACTGGCCCACCGGTATCACAGGCATCCTCGCTGTCGAAAACGTGCAGCACAGTCAACTGCGCGTTCGCAGGAATTGCCATCGCGAAAGTCAATGCAAGGATGGCGATGGCAAGCACGCTGACGCGGATTCGTTTAGCGGGGTGGGAGATTTCAGAGAGAGACACGCTGCTTTGAGACATGCGGTAAAGTCGGGGGGGAACTAGAGCGACAAAAAGCGCGATCGATTCTTGATTCATAAAGCTTTTTTTTCGAGTTGCTAACCGAGAGATAGGTGGTGCTCCTGCTGCTGTGTGAGTCAGTCAAGTTCAAGAATTTAAAAAAGTAACGAGGATCCGCTCGCCCTTCACAATCACGAATTGCCACCGTCACGCCATGGCACCCGCCGTGCGCAAGCAAAGCTCAGGACGGGTGCGGTGTGCGCTATCAATTCGCTGTCTCCCAAGTTTCTTCGACCGAATCTTTATGGTGTAACTGTGAAGGTTCCTGAACTTGTGGCCGTGCCGCCGGGCGTGGTGATCGCGATCTTGCCGGTCTTTGCGCCCGTCGGAACTGTTGCTGTCACCTGCGAGTCGGAGTTGACGGCGAAGGTGGCCGCCTTGCCCCCGCCGAACTTGACCTTGGACGCCTGCGTGAGACCGCTTCCCGTGATCACAACAGGAACGCCGACTTTGCCGCCTGTCGGATTGAAATTCAGAATGTCCGGCACAACCGTAAATACTCTGTTGCTGGTCAAAGTGCCCGCAGGAGTCACGACCGTGACCTTGCCTTTGGTGGCGCCACTCGGAACCGTGGCCGTGAGGTAAGTGTCGGGATATGTGGTATCTAGAGTGAAGGCCGCGGAAACGCCGTTAAAGAAGACGGCGGTCGCCCCCGTGAACCCTTGACCGAGAATCCCGATAGGGTTGGGGTTGTCCCCGACCTTGCCAGAAGTGGATAGCAAACTTACGAACGGTTTCAGACCTTGGTTCCAGCTGTAGAACACGCCCCAAGCGTTGGCTCCGCTGGTGCCCCCGTAGAAGGTATCGCCATACAGAATGCCATTCGTGTTTTGGAGGAGAGTGTCCTCTGGCATGTTGCCCGTGGTGCCGTCGAAATTGTACAGGTAGGAGGGTGTGCTGGGTTTCTCACTGATGCGGAAAACAGTTCCGTCGCTTCCGGTTCCACCCTGACTAGTTGTTCCGTAGAGATAGCCGTCTGTAGCCTGAACTAGGCCGGCGATGGGGACAGATGGACCGGACCCTTGAATGAAGGTGTAAAGCACTGTGATCTTGCCAGCGCTGGTGAGCTTGAACACAAGACCACCGGAACCTCCTGAGGTTGTGGTCCCGTAGAAGTTACCGTCGGCGGCCTGGATTAGGGGCGAATACGGTGCCTGCCCGTGCGTACCGTCGAAGTTGTAGATCACGGTGAACTTCCCAGCGGGAGTGATCCTGAACACGCTGCCGTGATTACTCGTACCTCCGTAATGAGTGGTTCCGTAGAAGTTCCCGTCGGTGGCTTGGACCAAAGGATCTTGGGGCTGCTCCCCATGGACGAATTGATGAGGGGGTATGAGCGTGCTTGGCGGCGTAAGCTTGTACACCGAGCCAGGGTTACTAAAATCTCCTTGCGTGGTCCCGTACCAGTTGCCGTCTGTCCCCTGAATCGGTGGGGCCGTCGGATATCGTCCGTCGGATCCTCCGGTGAAAATGTAGGGGTACGTCACGCTTCCGCCTGGCGTTACCTGGAACACGCTGCCGAAGGAACTCCCCACGTTGTCGCCATAATATTTAGTGGTGCCGTAAAAATTGCCGTCCGTGCCGAGTGTGAGACCGCTAAAGGGATACTAACCCTCGGTCTGATCACCACGAAAGCTGTGGATCACGGTAAGCACTCCCGCGGGCGTGACCTGGAATACTGTGCCTACGTTGACTTCCATGGGTGCCCCGCCATCGTATGTGGTGCCGTACATGTTCCCATCACGCCCCTGCGCAACGATACCCGAGTAGGTAGGGTGGGACCCATCCCCGGAGTTGGTCCCTAAGAAGTCGTGGAGCACGGAAAAGGTCTGAGCCTTCGCGGTGGTTGACGTAACTACGGCCAAGACAAGCACTGCGATGGCAAGTGGTATGCGACGGCTGCCCGAGTAAAACGATGTGGAGTTCATTGTGATCTCCTCAATAGTTCTTGTTGTTTTGCAGTTCAAGCGGGGCCCCTTGCGACTTTCTTTGTACTGCTCCAATTTTGCTGCTTACTGACTAACGCGCAAAAGGGGAGCAGAAATGATCATGGCGCTATATTTATTGGAGCCGAAGGTAGGATTTATTTCCGCCTTTGATTGGAAGCGAGGTTTCTTTGCGAGTTGATGAGCGGCTCGGCGAGAGGTGCAGAACCTGGGCACGTGGCCCACCTGGAACTTCGAGACGGTATCGTCGCTGTTAGGCACCCAGACAATGGCCCCGGCGAAGGCTATCCGCGTGAGCGCAAGAGAGCCAGCCTTGCGTTGACTTCGCCTTAGCTCGCATATAGCATTCCGAGATTGGGTTAGGGGCTTCGGAAAAGCGTCATGGGTGACTTGTCGTCCCAAACCGTGACCCAGCTTTTGGTTGATGCTTCGACGGGCAAACAAGAGGCGGTGGACGCCCTCTTCCCCATCGTATACGCCGAACTGCGGCGTCTCGCCGGCTCCTATCTCCGGAGGGAGCGCCCGGATCACACGCTCCAAAGCACGGCGCTGGTGCACGAAGCCTACATGCGCTTAGTCGACCAGAAAGTGAGCTGGCAAAACCGCGCCCACTTTCTGGGAATTGCGGCCCAAACTATGCGCAGGATTCTGTTGGACCATGCCAAGCGCCGTGCTGCATCGAAAAGAGGAGGAGGCGAGTACACCCTCCAGCTCGATGAAGGCCTGATACAAGGCAAGGGCCGCGAATTGAATTTGATCGCCCTTGGTTACGGCAGAGGGAACCCCCAAACTGCTTGATTTCGGCATCGCGAAAATTCTTCAACCGGTGGAACAGCAAACTGCCCGCGAACGAACCGTAACTCTCCAGCCGATGATGACGCCGGAGTACGCGAGCCCGGAGCAGCTTGAGAGTCGTCCAGTCACGACCGCCAGCGACGTCTATTCCCTGGGGGTGGTTCTGTACTTGCTGCTCACCGGACGTCGGCGCTATATGAAGACTTCGGCAGATGCCGGTGACCTTGCGCATGCCATCAGGACTGAGGCGCCGATAAGACCGAGCACCGCGATGGGGCGCACGGAGAGTGCCGGCTCAGCAGACAAAGACAAGACTATCGCGACGGTTGCGAACAATCGTCGATCCCAGTCCATTGAGCGATTGCGAAAAGAATTGGCAGGCGACCTTGACGCGATCGTTCTCAAGTCGCTGGAGAAAGACGCTGCCCGCCGCTACACGTCCGCAGAACATGCTTGTGGCGAACCATCTTCAGCCTGCGGCGAGGAAAGCTGGGATCGGCGGGCCGGTTGGCTTTCACACTCTTCGGCGCACGCTGGCGAGTGTGCTCGTAGCCAATGGGAGCGATCCGAAGTTGGTGCAGGAGTTGTTGCGGCACTCAAATGTAAAGACAACTTTGGACATCTGCGCGAAGGCCACGACCTCGGCCAAGTTGGAAGCCCAGGGTTGGGTGTTACAGCAGTTGCTTGCTCAAGACACGAAGTCTGCCGTGGCCTGAGCTTATCGTGGGTTGCAACCCATAATGAATAGAGACGATCAGAATGGCTAAAGCATTGAAAACTATGGTGGCCAGGGAGGGAGTTGAACCCCCGACGCCAGCCTTTTCAGAGTGTATATAACGAGTGTTTTTAAGAGCTTACAAGGACACGTGGGACTGCCAAGTACCTGTAAGTATTTGTATGACACCTTAAGTGCGGACCGGAATTGCGGACCAGCAATTGATCTTGCTTAAGAAAAAATCTTTAGCAAGAATGGTTGATAGGTAAGCGTACGGGTTTCACCGTGTTGACGGGAGGTTCAGTGTCGGCGTTTGTGGGTGGTTCGGAAGATGGAGGAAACGGGAGGATTGATCTCGTCGGTGTAGATGTCTTCGGTCCAGGCGCGCTCGATAGCCTGGTCGAGCCGCGTGAGCAATTGCGCTAACGTCTCGGCGGGTCGGCGCTTGAGCATGGCCAGGCTATTGTGGCCGTCGGTGGCCACGGCCACACATCCCACGGGATTGAGCACACCCACGGTGATTTCGCCATCGGCGATGAGTTCTGCGATGTGCGGCAGACCGGCATCGTCGGAATCGTTGGCTGCGGCGGTGTGTTTTAGACTGGGGTTGGGTCTGCGGGCGGCACGCTGGCGGCGAGATTCCACGGCAATAGCTCCTCGATGCGATTGATGTGATGATCGGCGATGCGGGTGAGCACTTCGCGCAGATAGGCTTCGGGATCGAGGCCGTTGAGTTTCGCGGACCCGATCAGGCTATAGATGGCGGCTGCACGTTCGCCGCCAGCATCCGATCCGGCAAACAGGTAGTTCTTCCGTCCGAGAGCTACACCACGCAGAGATCGCTCCGCGGCGTTGTTGTCGATCTCGATGTGGCCATCTTCTATATAGCGCAGCAGCGCGTCCCAGCGTGAAAGTGCATAGCGGATGGCCAGCGTCGTCTCCGACTTACGCGAGAGCTTCGATAACGTTGCCTCGAACCACTGGCGCAGAGCATCGAGCAGCGGCTTCGATTGTGCTTGGCGCACGGCGCGGCGCTGGCCCGGAGGCTTGCCGCGGATCTGTCTTCGATCCCATACAGCGCTCCGATTCGTTCCAGTGCCTCGTGCGCTACCGGCGAAGCATGGGCCTGTTCCAGATCGTAGAAGTGACGCCGCACATGCGCCCAGCACGCGGCCGGCTGAATGCGGCCATCCTCGTAGAGCTGATTGAAGCCCGCATAGGCATCCGCCTGCAGCGTACCGCGAAACTTTTCCAGATGCTGCGCTGGATGTTCGCCTTTGCGATCCGGTGAGTAGGCGAACCATACCGCAGGCGCAGTGCTGTCGCCCGCAGGACGGTCATCGCGAACATAGGTCCACAGACGTCCCGTCTTGGTCTTGCCCTGGCCCGGCGCCAGCACCGGCACGGGTGTGTCGTCGGCGTGCAACTTACTCGCGTTCGTCACGTAGCGGCGCAGCGCTTCCACCAGCGGTTCCAGCAACTGTGCGCTTCCGCCCACCCAATCCGCCAGCGTCGAGCGCTCCAGTTCCACATCCTGACGCGCGTACATCTCCGATTGCCGATACAGCGGAAGATGATCGCAGTACTTACTCACCAGAACGTGCGCGAGCAGCCCCGGCCCGGCCCTGCCCCGCGCAATCGGTCGGCTCGGCGCTTCGGCCTGCACAATGCAGTCGCATTTCGTGCAGCTCAGCTTCGTGCGCACATGACGAATCACAACGAAACTAGCAGGCACGTACTCCAGCATCTCGGAAACATCTGCGCCCAGCTTCCGCGACTCGCCTTGGCATTGCGGACATACGGTTTCTTTCGGCGTATGGGTCTGCGTTTGCCGCGGCAGATGATCGGGCAGGGCACGGCGCGCGGGTTTGGCTGGAGTCGAGGAGACCGTAACCGGAGCCGGTTCGGGTAGGTTGGACTCTGGCTCTCGACGACTCGATTCCAACTCTTCCAGCCGCAGTTCCAACTGCTCGATCTGCCGTTGCAGTTTTTCCGACTTGCGCCCAAACTGCATCCGGTGCAGCTTGACCAGCAGCAACTTCAGATGCTCGATCTCGCGCTCCCGCGATAGCAACTGCTCGTCTTGGGTCATCAGTTGCTGATACTGGGCCAGGATCAGCGTGCGCAGCGCCGCGGCAGGAAGGACGTTCAGATCCGGAAGCGCCGCGATTGACATGCGCGGAGTATCGCATGAACTCATGCGTTCTCATCCACGCTCACGCGAAAAAAGTTGTGGAAAGAATCTCGCCGGTTACACCGACAACTGCGGCTCCCACGTGCGCTCCGGCCGCCGCCAGTCAATGCCTTCCAGCAACATCGAGAGCTGCGCTCGCGTCAGCGAAACCGTGCCAGACATGGCTTGCGGCCAGACGAAGCGTCCGCGCTCCAGCCGCTTGGAAAATAGGCACAACCCGTCGCCATCGAACCAAAGAACTTTGATCAAATCGCCGCGCCGTCCGCGAAACACGAACACGTGCCCCGAAAACGGACTCTGCTCCAGCTTCGTCTGCACCAACCCACTCAGTCCCGTGAAGCCGCGACGCAAGTCGGTCACGCCCGCCGCGATCCAGATCCGCGTGTTGGCCGGCAACGCCATCATGCTCGCAGGCACTCCAGCAACACGCGAACCAAAGCCGGATCGGCGCTGCCTTCGATGCGCACCTGCGCTTGGCGCAGTTCGATGTGAATGGTGCTGGGTTGCGTTTTTGGAAGATCGGCGACCGCTGGCTCGACCGCGATCGGTGCGGGCAAACTCTCACTCACCCGAACCGGCAACAACTTCATCCCCGCCTTCTGCTCCCCAAGTCTTCCCGCCTGGTAGAGCCGACGCCAACCAAACACCTGGTTCGCGTTCACCCCATGCGCCCGCGCCCCCCTCGCTACCGACGCGCCGGGCGCCAGTGTCTCTTCGACAATCCGCCGCTTCTCGGCGACGTCCGCCGCTGCCGCACTGGCGCGACCGGGCCCTGTTTGTCTCTGGGAATGACTGCTACTTGCTGGAAAGTGTCCATCTCCGCTCCAAGTGGACACAATCTCTAACTGTCCACTTCGCGAGCATGGCTCTCATTTACGGCGATGTCGAGACGGCCACAACCGGACGCTTACGTTGATAGTCAACTTTCTTCCGAAGGACAACAGCTCTTAACAGCCGAAACCGTTCCATCCCAGTTAAGTTGGAGTCGCGCTTTTTCCGCCAAATAAGATTGAGTGTTCTTGACCTTCGTTGTAATGCTCGAATCGCTTTGAATGTCCTGTGGGTTATTCACGTACACGTTAGACACCGTTAACGCGATGGTGACTTTCGGGTCGGACATTCGATCCGGCTGAGAGGTGGTGTAGCACCCATCGTTCCAAAAGGTCGGCGATTCCGCTATGCCTGCCCTGTCTGTGACTTAGTGTATAGCCGTGCCGTTTCGGCAAGGTCCTAACAGGCTGCTGAAAAATTGAGCGACGCAGCGTTTTTCGTTCTGTTTCTCATCTTTC
>OBLU010005122.1_pt1 | contig 11792 bp, 12 predicted proteins | sample 1518681 | NCBI WGS metagenome assembly OBLU01 (sample SAMEA3539304, study PRJEB22396) | soil metagenome | biome: tundra; feature: field; material: soil | place: USA | collected 2010-05 | depth 0.15 m
GGATGCGGAGGGGTTCGGGGTCCGGGAATGGTAAGGGGTAGATTTCGCGGCCATCGGCCCAGTTTTCGGCGATCTGGATCCGACTCTCGGGGATACCGCGGCCAATCAAACGCGCGCGCATGCATTCGCCGAGGGCGATGATGCCATCCGCCCTGCGACGGGAAATGTCGAAAGCCGCACCCAGGGTGCGGGTCAGCCAGGAACGAGGATTCAATACGTCGAGATCCACAGCGATATCGGGGTAGACATCCATCTCCCAGATGAAATGACGTGCGCCGGTGATGGCCTTGATGAGCGATCCGAGGACGCCGAGCGCGGGGGGCGTGGTGAGGGTGAGGATGAGGTCGGGCCTGGGGCCGAGCAAGCTGTAGCAGAGAGCGCCGGCGAGGAAGGACGTGTAAGAGCAAGCGCGGGCCAGCAGGCCGCGACCGAAGGGGAAGTCAGGGGTGCGGACGATCTCGACGGGGGGGGGATTGAGGGCCTCCGGCGCGGCGTACGAACTGTGCCCACAGATGGCGCGGACGCAGTGACCCTCGGCAGCGAGGCCGCGGGCGAGGTCCGTGAGGAGCTGGCTCGTAGCGGCGGAGTCGGGGTAGAAGAATTGGTTGAGGAGGAGGATCCGCATGAATCGTAGCGCCAGTCATGTGTTTGGCGAAAGTGTAGGCATTCAAATGGAAAAGTACAACCGCCGTAATGGCTGCAAACCTAAGTCCATCCACCTCTGCAATGAACGCGGGCCAGTTGTGACTATGCGGCCCAGTTTGTCTATAAACATAAACAGTCAGCAGAGAACAGTCGGGTAGAAGAGCCTGTCTAGGAGAAGGATGCCCACGGGGAGGGGCTTTATAACGGCTTACTCTACCGCCTAAGGCGATTTGTGGATCTCTGGCGTTTGCCTGCCTTGTTGGTTCACGAGAGTCTCCAGAATTGTGTTATATGAGTCTGCGAAGGTCCGGAAATCAAACTTCTCCCTTGCTGCGCTTCGTGCCGCTTGGCCGAGCTTTTCGAGGTCATCCGGCGTCGACCGGAGGAAGCTGGCAAGGCCGTCGAGGATATCGTTTTCAGAGAGTACTGGGACAACCAGTCCCGCGCCGGCCTGCCTCACCACCGTACAGAGATCCACATCTTCCGAGATGATCACGGGAAGCCCAAAGCGCATTGCTTCAGCAACGACATGGCCGAAGTTCTCTTTATGAGACGCTAGGATCAAAGCAGACGCGCCCCTGTACTCTGCGTACAAGCTCGGACGGTCCAGAGCCCCGCGGTAAACTACAGAATGATTCCACTCGGCGCCTGCCGCCGCCCGCAGGTTCTCGCTGGAGATCTCTCTTGATTCTGGACCGATGACGACCAACTGCCAGCCGGGGTCATGCATTCTGCAGAAAGCCCGAACCGTTTCGAGCACGCGCTTACAGGGATGTAACCGCCCAACGAAGAGAAGTCGACGCGGGGTACTCGGTAACCGGGGAAGTGTATCCGCCAGATAGCAGGTCTCCTCATCCATAGGCCAAAAGAGTGACTTAGCCGCCACATTGCCCACCGCAGCCGCGGCTTTTTCCCTCTCGCGGTCCGTAGCGTATAGTACCAGACTGTCCCGAAACAGAAGGTTGTGGTACACCTTTAACCACGCCCTCTTTCTGATGCTGCGATAAGTGAACACGTATGGATCCAGGCCACCGTGTGGCACGATGATCAGCGGTTTGCCAAATCTGCGAGCGCAACGGGCTGCCCAGATGACGTGGTATCGGTACAGCAGGTGAATGCAAACAATATCCGAAGACTCCACTCGCTCACTTAACTCCCGGGCCGTGCGATTCGATATTAAAGCGTAGTTCCTTCCAAGGGCGCCCTTGTAGGTGGGAATGACGCTCCAGTCCTTTTCAGTGACGCTGGGATTTTTGGCGGGGTCGTCATCGAAGGATATGCAGTGCGTGGGATTATTATGCTCCACCGCTGCTTTCCGGAACAGCCCAATTGAGCGGAACGCTCCACCGAACTGCGGCGCCGCGTTGTTCGCTACATGCAAGATATTCATGATGGTCTTTTCCGATATACTGGCTGAACATCAACCGTTGTTTTCCACGCGACCGTGAATTGCCCGCCTCCTGTCTCAGAAGACTTGCCATCCGCGCTCTCGCTAGTGGAGGCTGTGCCTAAGTCTGTTCTGTATGCGAGTGCTGCACATTCACTCGTTCTGGTGCCAGCGAGAACGAGGCCGCTCCGCCCCGACGAACTAACCGAATGGGCGCACACGGGGTGCTCGGCGCCTCGGTTTCATGCTGCAATAGGACCACAGTTCCAAGGACGAGAAACGTCAAAAGGTCGGCCTTCCCCGCAACTTGTGAGACAGCGACAAATGTAACGAAGGTCACGACAACTTTAGAGGCACGCGTTCGAGTTCCTGCACGGTAGAGCAGAACGAGGACTGATAGCATGATACTTAGCACCACCAGTAGTCGCAGAGTCGGCCTATAAGCTGGAAGTTACTCTTGAGGCTATTGAAACCCATCGCTGACGGCGACCACAGGAATGTGCGCGCCTGCCAGTACGCCGAAGGATCCTCGTAGTACTGCCACAGTCCTGAACCGAAACCAGTGACGAAGGTCACCGGGTAGCGGGCCAGAACCGAAAACGCGGCAACGTCCTGCCATTCTATAGGTAGTTTGATTCCCGCGACTTGGACAACCATTTCGTCGTTTAGCGCCTCAACGTCATTCCGTTGACCGAAGGAACCGATATGAGAGGTTACCATGAACAGGGCGCTACCGCTGAGCACGGCACTGACTGCAAGCACGCGGGCGAGCAGGCGGACTCGTAACGATAAAAGCGCAGCGAAGGCTGCGGCGAGGGCGGCGACGCCGAGGATCAAGAGCTGGCACCAACCGTCCCAGAAACAAGATTCGTGCCACGTCCCAGGCTGGGCGGCTGGTGCAGTACTGTCGGGCGTTCCTCTAGCTGGGCGGCGTCAATTACGAGAACGTCGCGCGGATCGCGCCCGGTAGCCTGAATCGCTTCTTCGCGCTCGGCTGCAGACAAGCAGACGATCTTCTCAGCACCTCTCAAGAGCCGAATGCCAAGGACGGCGTCGTACGCATACTTCTTGAACAACGACCTCCATCGCGGTACGATCATGCCGTGCGGAAACATTACGTACCGTTTACCCACGAGCCAGCAGTGCAGACCGGCGATGCTGCCACAGAACGTTCGTAGCCCGTGGATGATCACGATGTCACTGCGGCGAATCAACCGCGGAATGAGGAATAGCGCTGCGGGATTGAACGTCTTGAACCCAACCTGAAGCCAGGTACCAAGAAACCAAACTTCTAGAAGCCCTTTTTGTTCCGCTTCGCCGATGAACCTGGGCCTAGTGAATACTGCACCTGACAGTTTCGGAGCGACCACCATGGACCGGTTACCGCGCGCTAGTAGCGCGGAGTTCAAAGCGGCAGATGTCAAGGCTGCGCCTCCGCCGTTATAGTTGGGCGGATAGGCGAGGCAGATCTGTAGAACTCTCGAAGAACACACCATTTTTCCCCTCTCGGCCGAATCCACTCTCAACTCTGGACAGGACTCCGACGTGCGTTTCCGAGGACATGCGCGGAACTGGCCACGGTTAGGTATGTGTGGCGACCGGGTCCAGTACCCGAGATCTGACCTGCTCGGCTATCCAAGCGTAAGTCCTCTCGAGGCCTTCCCGAAGCGGCCGACACGGCGACCAACGCAGATACGCGTAGCTGGAGAATGACGCGGGAAGAACGTGGATGAGATCTCGATCCAGCGGGTTGTCAGCCACTTTCAGCGGACCAAGTCCGCCAACTTCCGACCTCAATCCTAGATCTAACGCTTCACTAGAGAGATCCAGGACCGCCCGCAACGGCCCCCCCCGAGCGGTCATCCAAAGACGAGAGTACGTGAAGAATGCGCATTTCGCTCACCGAATCACAGACGCTGCCGCTTTTCCGGGTTCTTTCATCACAGCTCTGCCGAACACCGTCAGTAGCGCACTCCGAACCGCATCTGGGCCGTACAATCTCCAGGCCTCCAGCTTAGAGATTCCGGCTTTCGACGACCACGATGGATAGTCTCGCTTCATCTCCCTCAGAGCAGCCGCCATGTGAGCGGGCAAGTCTGATTCGGTGTACAGAACCGCTGATCCGATCACACCGTCTAGCGCGGCCATTTGCGTCGATATCACGGGTCGACCGGTTCCCAAGTACTCGATCATCTTGAACGGGAAGATTGACCCTGTTTCAACTGCATTCCGATGAGGATTCACTAACACATGAGCGCTGCTAAAGAGATCCAGAAGCCGCTCACGCGTCACGAAACCGTGGAAGTGTATTGTGGGTTCGCCGAGAAATGCTGCCCGTGCTTCCGCAAGTAACGGCCCCTCTCCCGCGATATGCAGTTCACATCCCGGCAAACGCGCGATAATCCAAGCTTCACACAGTTCGAGCACACCCTTTGATGCTTGGATAGAACCTGCATACAGAAACCGCAACCCACCATCTTCGAGATCACCTGCATCCCGAATGCTGCCCAAGTCGACAGAAAGCACTCCCGGCAGCACATATCCGTTACTCTGGTTAACTTGCGATAACAACTGCTGAGAAACCGCCACCACTCCGCGAACAGCTCGTTGGACAGCTAGCAATCCGACGGTGTGGCAGTATTGCCGCCAGCTGCGCCGTCCGTCAGCGCCCTGATTGACATCATCTTCGTACTCCAGAACGACCGGAACGCGGGCTACCTTTGCCAAGACGCACGCCGCAATAGCCTCGGGAAGTCCACAGTTGTAAAGAAACACGACGTCAATCTGATCTCTTCGCTGTTCCTTTAGTAGCGCCCATATCATCCCAATTGTCCCGACGATTCTTCCCGCAATTAACACGTCCCAGTCTGCCAAATAGAGAACGGAGACCTCCCCGGCCTGCGACGGACGACTCCAAAATCCGCGGTGGAACCTGCCCGTTCGTTCAGCAACCGCACCCAATGAGAAAACCTTCACTCTACAGCCGGCCTGAACCAGCAGTTGCGACAGCGTCGCGATTTTCTGAGATCCAGCTAGCGCTCGATTCCGAAGCAGCCGCCGTTGCCTAATTAGGTCTTCCCCCTGATAATTCGCCAAATAAGCTATATTCATGGAACTAGAATGGCCGTGCGCATCCGACTTGCTTGGCCTGGGCTACACGCATGGAAAGGCCACTACGCCTTGAAACTTGATGGCTCGTCCGCATCCCGAACCTGGCAATAGCTCCTGCCTCGATACATCAATCAAACACACGGAGTCGTTTGCTCGCGCGTACAATGCCGCTGTGGTCCGATCATATAAGGACGATGTCCCGATCGAAAGTGTAATGTGTCGGTTGCTCCCCTTCCGCGAACCCGGAGACAGCCGCCAACACAAAGAGGAAGCACGTAGAAGTCGAGTGAGACTGAGAGGGATGTTGAGATAGCCATCCGCAGAAACCAAAGAACAACCATTAAACTTAGGCTTAGTCGAATATCTGAGAGTTGACTGTTGAGCACTCGAACAGCAGGCAGCAGGAGTGTACCGCAGAAAGCGATGAGTAGTGGAGCACCGCCATAAAAGGCCAAGGACACATATAGATTCTCAACGCCGCTAGCGTAATCCGCACCTAAGGAACCCGACCACGTATAGCTAGCAAAGGCCCCTTTCCCAAACAGCAAGTCCAACGGCGACACCTGCAAAAAGAATTCTGACAGCTGAGGGCTGCGCGTATCATCGAATAGCCTGCCGAGAAGCTGAGTGTACGGCAGTTCAAAAAAGTCTTTCGTGGCGTTTGACTGAGCTAGCCATGGCAGTACCAGTAGCAGGACAAGAACTCCGGTTAAGAGACTAAACATTACAGTCGCCGAAGACCTGATGTTGACTCTGCGCCGGCGCTTCGCCGCGTACAAAGAAGCAATGAGTGTTAGTATTACCATCACGAAATGCAGTCGAATTTGTGTAAGAACCGCACACAATAGCACCACGGACAGAGGTATAAAACGAATGCTGTTGGCCCACAAGCCCGCTTTACTGTGTGGCCGTAATAGAGTCCAGGAAGCATACCAGAAAAGGGGGTTAAGCAGACCGTTGAGCGTCGCCACCGTTTCCCACCGAGCGCCTGTCCGCAATGTCCCGATAAGAATGAGTGCGCTTATGGACAATACACCCGCAAGACACATAAAGCATTTATCTAATACCTTCCAAGCATACGGCGAGATAGATATGAGGGCTATGCCACATAGCACATAACAGATGACGCCTCCTGGATGAATTGCCTTCTTGCCAAGCCAGTCCTCTAAAGAATATGTTCTTAGTGAGGTTATAAATGCCACGACACACAAGACTATGTACCAAGCTAACCATTTATTCAGATCCTTTTGTTCATGCCTCGGTCGATCGATGAATAATGAGAAACATATACTTAAAACTAGGCAAACAATCTGAGTTCCATGCAGAACGAAATATACATCCGGCTTTTCGTAGGACTGACTTCCATATGATGGCATGCTTTCTGAAGCATACATCCGTGAGTTGTCTGCCATTACGATGCTCGTCAGGAGGGAGCACAAAAGCCCTAACACGAGTGTCCATAACGCAATGCTCCGCGCTGGTGAGGAAGGTTGGGCAGGCATGATGTGAGGGATCGTTTTGGTGACCGTAGACTCAGCTCATTGCGCGAATGCTTGTTTGTGTTCGCGGGGCCGTGCCCACTGTATTCTGGCAAACAACGTGGAGTAGCGTTTCGCCATCAGCGCGTCACCGTACTCAGCTTCTGCGATGGCGCGGCACTGACGATTAAGATCGGAAGAACGAGTGGCGTCGAGCAACTCGTCGATCTTGTCCGCTAGTTCACGTGGGCTCACATTGTCTGCGAGGACTCCGGTCTGGCCAGGTCGAACAAGCTCTGGGACACCGTTAATCCGGAAGGCCGCAACTGGGGTTCCACATGCAATGGACTCCATTACCATGTTAGGCAGATTGTCGGCGTATGATGGGTGGACATATACATCCGCCGCGCTGTAGGCAGTAGCCTTTTCGGCGTCGTCATGAATGTGACCCAAATGCTTCAGGGCGACGCCGGCGTGGCATCCGGTCAGGCCTTTCCCGCCAAGGGTCACGACGACAACACCTCTCTTTTGTAGGTGACTCAGCGCCTCAGCTACTATCGCCAAGCCTTTATACGCAGGAACGGCGGAGCCGCCAGTGAGAAGAATTCGGGATTCTAGCGGTAGGCCAAGCCGTGCTCTACTCGCACGCTTCTCTTGCGGCCTATAGACGTTCAAGTCTAGCCCATTCGGGATCACCTCCACATCATGATTGCGCCACAATCCTCGCCTGGCCTCTCTCGCCAGCCATTGGGAAGGTGCCACGGCGGTCAAGTCGCGGAAGGGGGATCCGCCCAAATACTCGCGTCTCTTCTCCCACGCCGCCTGTATCTTCAGGGGCCGCAGCGGCGGGTATTCGGTTGGCGTTGGACAACGTGAATCGCAACCGTCGACGAACCTTTCACACCCCCGGCTATTCACGCAACGCCCGGTGAAGCTCCACATATCATGAAGCGTCCAAACAACCGGTGCGTGGGTGTAGCACTTGCCAACCAAACCGACGTTCGCGTCGGCCCACCTTGCGCCGTGTAGATTATGAACGTTGATGATGTCGGGCTGCAACCTCTCCAGGCAGGCGTCGAGCCGTCGTACCACCTGGAAACCAACCACTGCCCTCAATGCGCTTGGGAGGAGTTTCCTCGTGATTCGGAGGGGCACCGATGACTGGCAACATAAGGCAACCGTCTCATACTTGTTATATGAATGGCTGGATAAATGATAGACTAGACGCGTAACGCTGTGGCCACTAGAGGAAAGAGCTAGGGCGAGCCTGGTCGCCGCTATGCCAGCTCCGCCCTGGTCTTCATTGTCTGATAGAATAGCGATGTTCATGATCGCGAGCCTCCGTCTGAAACGCACCTGGCTTCCTGAAGTGGGAGTTGCGGGAATGGTACCTCCCATTTTGGGCCTGTGGACGAAATCAGCCAGTACATGTACGGAATACGACACTGAACAGGATTACTGAGGTGGCGCAGTAGGCCCACGCTAGGCCCTTGGTTCCAAGAGGCGCTAGCATGTATGCGGTGCAGACGAGAATCCCTACGCGCAGTACCGCCAAAACGACACCGGCGACCGTTGAATCTAAGGACCAGATAGCGTTACCGACCGGAATGAGAAATGCGCTGACGATCCCACTTAGCAGCCGTTCCACTCGCCATGGCGGCCCCGCAGTTAATGAAGATCTACGGCCGCGGATTTGAAGGGCAACAGATTGTCCAACAGTGCGATAATCAGGCCGGAAATGGTTAGCATACCTACGATCCGTCCTGCACAGGCAGGGTCGGCAATGCAAAACTCCGCCATGTGCTTTGGATGCGGTAATTACGACAACTCGCATGTGGCTCCGGTCCCTGAACGTGTTGCGCAGTCCGAGTCAGGCGAGGTTAGCGTGTCTTCTGTTGGCAACATTTGGTGAATTGAGTGCTGCCGCCCCACCCTTTCATGCCGCGAGGCAGGAGAGGCGCAGCTGTGATGATTGCCTCTGGTCATGTTGGGCTGGCAGGGCGTCAGTGTTTTGACGGACGCCTAACGCCAACTATGCAGTGTGGGTGCTTCCGGTCAAGCCGTGCGTGGAATCCGAGAACGGTTAGATCGTGGAGACAGTCCTCCGGCGTGTAGTCCCCGTGCAGCTCAACCTTCAAACATCTCACCGCTTGCGCCCACTCGGTATTGGATCGCAGGACTTGCTTCTCGGCTCCCTCGATGTCCATTTTGAGGTAATCCACGGGCTGTTGGGACAGGTGATCGGAGAAGATCCTGTTCAGTGAGAAAGCTTTGACGGTCTGCATAGTGGTGCCCTCGCTTACGGAGGAGCCGCACGTTATGGTGAATGCATTGCTATCTGCCCGCCTGTCGTAGGTGCAGTAGCCATCCGTGTCCGACACTGCTCCCTGTAATACGGAACAGCGGTCTTTCCAGGGCGCGACGTTGTTGAGGCAGAGTCGCAAGTTGTCGGAATCCAGTTCTACGCCGACGACTCTAGCGTTTGGGAATTTCTGCGCGAAGTCCGCGACGGTAGTACCGATGTTCGATCCGAGGTCAACGATCAAAGCTGCATCCTCTGGTACGAAGTGCCGAGGGGGTAGATGATATTGGCTGGAGAAAGTTTCGAAAAGAGTCGCAATATCTGTTCCACGAGTTCGGATTCGGACAGGATTGTCTCCCGCTTGCCGGACGTGAATATCAATCGTCTCTGGGTCAGTTGGTCTTGGGTCGTACGCCGCATTGTACAGTGCTCCCGCACTCGCCCAATCGGAGCAGACTGAAAGGCACTGAATCCGACGCCTGCACCGGAGAGCGAACGTGTTCGTCGATGCCCACGCGCGAATCCGTCCGGGAACTAGTCTCTTCCACGAGAGTATTGCCATTGTGTGTAGCTGTTGTTCTCCTTGCTCGCGTAACAGTTGCCGCGTGGGACGTCTTGGCGCTGACGTCATATCACGCGCTTGCAGTGTCGATCACGCGCGTCGGTGGCGTCCAGTGTTTCTCTCGAGAGCGTAGCAGCCGGACCGTGAATGGTACCGTCACGAACACTTTGACGACACTCAGTAGCAGGTATGCGGCGGCCAACCCCGTGCTCCCACCGGCACTGAAGAGATAAGCCCCGAAAACAAGCACAATTCCGTTCAAGAGCGCAAGCAGCATGCCTGACGTAGTTGCATCGAGCGCCCAGATTGCGCTCCCTACCGGGGTAATGACGGCCGTGAGGACACTTGAAAGTGCGATTAGCGCCAAGGCCCACCCCGCGCCCTCGAAGCCTCTGCCGTAGAGCTTGAGCAGTATTGGAGCGAACAGGCAAACCGGAATTGCGACAAGTGCTGCGAGTGCTCCGCTGAGGATGCAGAGAACGCGCAGATGGTGTCGGAACTTCTTGATGTTCTTTTCCGGCAGGACGCTCGACAGGACGGGCAGACTTAGTGCGGTAAAGGAGTTTGTGAGAAATAGAATCATTGACTGCCACTGCATGGCGGCTTGAAAGAGCCCAGCTTCCCGAAATCCGGAGTGGGTAACCAAGATCATATTGCTCCACCAGACCGCCGGGGTGAACGAGACTCCGGCAATGAGTACCGGCGCGCCAAATCGAACTAGTTCTCTGAACTCCGCGGAACTTAGCCTGTATCGGAGAGAAATGTCGTGTTTTCCGGCGATGTTTCGTAGAAGTAGTTGGTGCACGACTAGATTTAGGAACGATGCGCCGGCGTAGGCCCATATGGCCCCCTCAACACCGCCGTAGGGGACTGCGACCGCTATGAGAGAGACGAGGGCGAGGCCACGGGCTGCACCCCCAAAGGCCAGCGCACGAAAGGCTTCAAGCCCTTGAAGAGCCCCAAGTTGGGCGGCATTCATTGTCGTGAATAGAATCGTAAGCGATGAGAGTTGCAGATCCTTGACCAGGTTCGGTGCCTTCAGAACTGTTTCGCATAGCCACGGAGCTGCTGCGGCTTGGAGTCCGGCTATTGCCAGCCCGGATGCACAGCTGGCGACAAGTGAGGCTCCGATCAGCCGCCCGGCCCTTGTGGGGTTCGTGAGCCGCCATTGCGCTGCATGTTTTGTGACGGCGATCCCCAATCCCATCGATGCGACCATTAGGAACACGTTAATCGTCGAGAGCAGGATGCCGAACTCGCCGTATCGCAGTGGCCCCAGAGTACGACCGCAGAGGATCGCGCTGAGAAACGTTAGTGACTGACCTAGGCCGGCTCCGACGACGGACCATAGCGTTCCGGTCGCTAATCGTCGCCGGAGGTCCGAGCCCATTGTGAAGTCGTAGATGAACTTGGCCATTCGCAGAGCCCCTCGCGCGGGAGAGTTGGCGGAGCGGGCGACTGTCAGGTCGTGTTCAGACAGGAGCCATGCTTGCTTGGTCAGCAATCGTGAAACCTTCACTTCATGCACCGATGACTGGCTTCGAGATGGCCTTCTCGCGTTCCTGGAAAGCTGTCGCGGGGGTGTGAAGCGGAGGGGAGATCGAATGGGAGCGGCGTGGTAAACATAGACACGAGCCGTGGGGCTTTGCCGACACTTGGCTTGATGGGATTCGAGTTGTTGGGGGACATCCCAAAGGCCAATTTCGCCAGTTGGTCCGCCCCGAAACTCGCACACAAGTGGCAGAATATCAAGTGCTTAACGCGCTTAACGGGAGGAGGTTAGAACGTTTTTGGGGATACCCCATGGGACTGTTCCCCAACCTCGCCGAGATCGAAAATCGTACACAAGTTGCGCAACATCAATTACGGGAAGGGTCTGGGACTGTTGGGGGATATCCCCTCACTCAAGCTCCCCCAATTTCGTTTGGCGGACCTACGATTTGGTTGGCTTGTAATACTTCGAATAGGACTTTCCGTAATAGCCGTAGTAGTAATACCGGTCGCTCATGTCCTGACGGACTTCGTTCAAAACCACGCCAATCACATTCGTCTTGATGCGCTTCAGATTGTTGATGACGCTGGCGACGGCGTTGCGGTTCGTCTGGCCAGCCATGGTAACCACTACGACGCCGTCCACGACGGCGGCCATCTGGAGCGGCTCGGCAAAGCCGAGGAGCGGCGGCGCATCGACGATGACCAGGTCATAGTCCTTTTCGGCCTCGGTCAGCAGGGTATCAAGGACGGCCCCAAGGCGGTCGGCGGCGCGGCGCGATGCCGGGCCGGCGGTGAGCACGTCGAGATCCGGGT
>OBLU010005123.1_pt1 | contig 11791 bp, 12 predicted proteins | sample 1518681 | NCBI WGS metagenome assembly OBLU01 (sample SAMEA3539304, study PRJEB22396) | soil metagenome | biome: tundra; feature: field; material: soil | place: USA | collected 2010-05 | depth 0.15 m
GTCCACAAAGATCTTCAGGTGCATTTCAGTCTTGCCGCGCAGTTTGTCGATGTTGCCGAGGAACTGACGCTGGTTGGAGCGAATGGATTTGCGCAGGCTTTCGTCGTCGTTAAAGACGGTTCCAAACCGGAAGGGAAGCACCGTCGAATGCTGGAAGCAATCGGCAATCACCCGAGCGTGGTCGACGCCGGATTTCTGGTTCAGGGTTTCTGCGGGGTTGTGTTCGCTCACGATCACGGCCAGGTCGCTGGCGGGGTAGAGAAAGACCTGGTTACCGCTCACTCCGAGGACAGATTCCATCGGAACAGGTTTGCGATGACGGGCTAATTCAGGAAATGCTTGTTTTTCACCGATGCAGTAGGCATACCATGCCATGACGAGACACTCCGATTGCGTGCGCCGGTAAGCGCCGCTCGTTGGTAAAGCTTTGTGAGTTTGGGAACAACTGCATAGTTGGCGAATTGCCGGGCCATAATAGACGGACCCGGTTGAGCTAGCCGAATACTAGCCCCTCGAAAAGACGACTGGCAATGATTCAAATCACGAAGTCAGTAAAAGGGAGCTAAATGCGCAAAGTCTGTATTTATATAAGCAACAATCAAGTTGATATTACGAAATTAAGCCTCTTTTCAACAGACACTCCATTTTGAAATATGCGTCCAATTTTGCCCAATGCATGAAATTGCAAGGTTTGCACCAATTTCAGGGATATTTTCATGCGTGCCAGCCCTGGCTTTTCAGCGAGGGGCACAGCTCAAAGGCATCAAGGTAGTACACGCCGGATGTGCAGGTAGAGGATCACATTGACCAGAATCGACACGGCCAGCAGGGCCAATGCAAAGAACGCGAACATGGTCACCTTGGTGCCTACGGTCTTCAGATCTTCCAGGAGTTCCTGCTGCTCCAGCGTATTGCGGTCCGTTGCTTCGCGAACCATCTCTAGCTGGTCTTCGACGCGCTTGAGCGACGTATTCTGCTCGACGATCTGATTGCGGAGATCGCGATGCTGCGTCTGCAGCTCGGCCAGGCCGTCTTCCAATGGCTCCAAGTTGACCGGCGGCGGCGGCGGATGCGGCGCCGGGTGCGGAGTCAGGAGGTTGGAGACGGCAGTGACGATATTGCCGTCGAGCAGGGGCAGGAGTTTCTGGACGAACGGCAATGCCATTTTCAGCGCATTGGCAGCCCACTGCATGCTGGCGGGCACATCTGCCGAAGGCGCCGGGTTGGTGAGGGCACGCCCAGGTGGCGGTGGAACCGGGCCAAGCCGCAGTGGATCGCCTTGCCCCATAAACGGGGATGGGCTGCCATCTCCAGTTGGCAATGGCGACCCTACAGCGCGCGGAAGCGGTTGGCTGGGATTAGGCGCCCGCCTGCCTGGGTCATTTGGTCCGTTAAATCCGAAACCCTCTGCGTCGTTCATCACGTCCTTCTCCCTCCACTATATAAGGGTTTTACGCATCATATGAGATTTCAGCCTCTGGGGGGAACGCCTGCTTCACTCCCGCGTCCATCCTTGGAGCTCGGAACCAGTCCGCCTTCGATGAAGGGCTGTGACCCGGCCCCTTCGCAAACGGGCAGCGAGGCTGTCAGAAGGGGCTCGCCGGGTCCATTTTGAACAACGGCGATGGCTGCGGTCGAATATCCTCATTCTCAGGAGAAGTGAGTGAAACCAGTTCTTGCCCGATCGCTGCGCAGCCTGCAACGCAATATCCTGGCCGGCATTATCACCGTCGGTCCGCTGTTTGTCACCTACCTGATCTTCAGCTTCCTGCTCGGGATCCTGGCCACGGCCGGTCTGCCGGTTGTGTGGCTCCTCGCCGCTGTCGTCCCTGGGAGTTGGCATGCGGAGCCCTGGTTGCAGTCTGTCATGGCGGTCGTGCTGACCCTGGTGGTGCTATACGTGGTCGGCCGTGTCACGTCGCAAGTGGTGGGCCGGCAGGCGTTCAGCCTGTTTGAGGCCGCGCTGGACAGGCTGCCCTTTGTCGCCAAGGTCTACACCTCGGTGCGCCAGCTTCTTGACAGCATGATGGCCAAGAATGATTCCAGCCAGCGCGTGGTGCTGGTTGACTTTCCCATCCAGGGCCAGAAGAGCATCGGATTCCTGACGCGCTCGATGACCGACGAAACCACGGGCGTGCTATTGGCAGCTGTCCTGCTGCCCAACGCCATCAACCCGACCTCTGCCTTTTTGCAGATACTTCCCATGACCCGCGTCACGGAGACCGACATGACCATGGAGCAGGCCATGAGCATGATCATGACAGGCGGCGCCGTGGGCCCGGATACGATCCGGTTTACCAGGCCTCCGCTGGCCGTGCTCGGGAGCGAGTCGACAGAGGACGAGCCGGCTCCCTGAAGCTGGACCTTCAGTTAAGCGCCAGCCTCCGGAGGAGCCGCATCCAAGTTCAGCGCTTCGCCCGCATGCCCGCTTTCCTCGGTAATCTTGCGCAGGTTTACGTGCTCAAAGCGCGCCCAGATCAGGCCCACCGGGATGATGCTGATGAAGGTAACAAACAGCAGGGTCGCGGCACAGGCTGTGGATGCCTCGGCCGCGGCGCCGTAGAAGCTGGCCATTGCCGCAGCCACAAACCCAATCTGCGAAAACCAGCCAAGAATCGGCAACTGGAACACGCTGGCTGTTCCGCTTACGGCAAGCAGCAGGATGCATCTGGGCAAGGTCATCCCGGCCAGTGGCGGGCTTGCAGTGAAGGCCCACATTGTCTCGAGGTAGGCCAGCGTAATGAGCATCCACATCGTCAGCGAGAGCGCAGAGGCCAATGCGAAATCCGCGAACGACCGCATTGTGTCCAGCCCGGCGCGGAAGGCGCGGATCTTGTGGGCTACAGCAGCGCCAAGCTTTTTTGAGATGAGCCCAAACGTGCCTTCCATGAACGAGGCGACAATGCCGCCCGCCAGCCTGACGGCGACCAGAAAGAGCCCGGCAAGAAGGGTAATTGCGAGTCCGCCGTAGCCGGCCTTCTTCAGTTCCTCAGGATGCGGCAAGGCGCCCGGCTGGCCGAACCAGACAGTGCAAAGAATGACGGAGGAGATGATGAGTGCCATCGACCCGAAGTCGAAGAGGCGCTCAACAATATAAACAGCGATCTGTGTGCTCAGGGGCAAGCCTGATCTTTTCGAGACAAGATAGGGGCGAACCGGATCGGCCACGCGGCCAATCAGCGCCACCGCCGTAAAGCCGATCACCTGCGTTCCCAGAAGCGAGAACAGGGGGACCTTCTTGTTGTGCCTCATCAGCAAGGCCCAGCGCACCGCCCGAAAGACATAGCCCACATAGATGCAGCCCACGGCAATGCCAATCTTGCGCCAGTCCGCCAACCCCAGTTGTGCGCGGAAGACCTTGAAATCGAAATGAATCTTGTCGCGTCCCCAAAACAACAGTGCTCCCAGCGCCAGAAGGACCACCAGGCCCAGGATCAATTGCTTCTTCTTCAAGCGTTCTCCGTTCCGTATCTATCCACAACTTTCAAGTTTAGTTCCTCACCCTTGAATGCGGAAAGATGGAGCTAGCGGGAAGCCTTGCCGGGAACCTGCATGGATGCGGTTGATGTTTGTTTCGCTTGCGCCTCGCGCGCCAGCACGCGGCGATTGAACTCGTGAATCACGCGGGCCACGTAAGCCTGCGTTTCGCGGTAAGGCGGGATGCCGTGGTATTTGTCTACCGCCAGCGGTCCGGCGTTGTAGGCGGCCAGCGCCAGGGCAAGATTGTCGTGGTAGCGGGTGAGCAGGGAATCGAGATAGACCGATCCGCCGCGCACATTCTCGTCCGGCTTGAAGCTGTCTTGCACGCCCAAAGTCGCCGCCGTTCCGGGCATGAGCTGCATCAGTCCGCGTGCGCCGGCATGGCTCACCGCGCGGGCATTGCCGCCGCTCTCGGCTTTCACCAGGCTGGCTAGAAGGTCCACGTCCAGGTTGTGGTCCTGGCCTGCTCTCCCCAGTATTTCGCCGAGGTCAGCCTCGTTCAGCTTGGCGCCTGGGCTTCTCCCGGGCGGCGCCGCCTGCACAGTCGAAGCAGGCGAAGCTGCAGTGATTTTCTGCAAAGGCAGATCGGGAACCGGCACCACTGCGGCAACCTCATCGGGTTGGAATTCAATGTAGTTGTCTTCGCTGGGGCTCAGGTAGAGCCGGACGCGGCCCTGGACCTTCGCGTGGTGGTCGCACCGCATCTCAAACCCGTTGCGCAAGGTCACGCTCTCGGCCGCCCACGCTGCCGGAGCAAGCGCCGCCAAAAAAACCGCCACCGTGGTCAAGACTCTTGCGCGCATCGTCAGATTCACCTTCCAATCCTAGCTTTCAATCAGACCTTGGCAGCAACAACTTTAGCTATGGCAGCTTCCAGCACCACAGCCACTCCGTCCTCATCGTTCGGAGGAGCATGTTTCCAGCCGCGCATCTTGGCCATGGTGCGCAACTCGGCGGCTGCATTGCCCATCATTACGCCCTGCCCGGCCCACTCCAGCATATCCACGTCGTTCCAGTTATCGCCAATGGCCATGGTCTCTTTGCGATCCACGCCCAGCCGCGCAGCAAGCCGTTCCAGCGCCCAGCCCTTTGACACCCCCGGAGGCAACAAGTCCAGAATCGACAGATCGCGCGCCGGATACTCCGTCCGGATACACTCGCAACTGCCGCTCCACTCGCTCGCCTTCAATGCCTTCTCAGCGTTTCTCATCTTGCCCAGATGCCCAGTAACCATGCCTTGAATGGGGTCCTCACCGTCCGGTAGCGCAAGTTCCAAAGGCTTTACCACTTCAATCGCGTTGCGGTTGGCCTCCACCCAGAGGGAGATCCTTCCTTGGGCCTTTTCCAGCTCCTCAAGCACCAGTTCGCCGCGTCCCAGCTTGTCGAAGGTAAAAACCATCACGCCAAAAGGCCGGAGCAGGCCGCAGAGCCCCCGCGCCACCCGCGCCTCCAGTTGGCACCGGTCGATCCGCCCGCCGCCCAGGGTTCGGGTCACTGCACCATTGGACGTAATGAGGGGTGTATCCGCTCGCAGGCCCAGCCCCTCAAGCAGCGGCGCGGTATACGCGGTGCGCCGCCCGGTGGCAACAGCAACCGTGATTCCTGCCTCCTGCGCGGCCTTCAGAGCCCGCGCGGTCCGGCGGCTCATCTCCTGCGCAAACGTCGGCAGCAGCGTTCCATCCATGTCGATTGCCACAAGCCGAACGGGGGGGTGCATACCTCCAGTGTACCGGGGCACCTGCGGTGCGGCAGACGCCTTCGGCTCCCGCGGCGAACGGCCCTGGAGTCCTACCCGCGTTCATGGCTGGGTCAAGGTCGTGGCAAGGAGTATCTTTCTGATATGGAGCGGACTTGCAGCCACTGCCACGCCGAACTGAAACTGGAGACCGCAGCCGGCTGGTGTCCTGCCTGCGGTGGCGCACTGATTGAGCGCTCAAGCCTATTCGCACTCGACCAACCTGCCGGCCCACCGCCTGAAGTCGATCATCGCGGCATCGTCCAGCCCCGGCGCCACGCCCTCGGCGGAATCATCACGCCGCAGTGAGTTCTTTTACCGGTGGGAGCTATGGGTTTGTATCCAGTCCGACCGCCTCAGCCAGCCGCGCCTGCCGCTCATCGAAGGTCCAAAAGCGTTGTGCCTTTAGCTCCAAGGCGCAGGCAACATGCAACGAGTCCAGGGTGCGGACGCAAAGGGTGGGTCCATATCGCCGGGCGAGATCGATGCTGGTATCCCAAATCTTATCTGGAAGCTCAGCTTGCAACCAGACTCCCTTCGCGCAGTCTTGTGTGAAATCACTCCAGGCTACCTTAGCCTCGACACCCGAAAGCTTGCCGCGAAAGACACATAAATGGATCGCGTGAGCCAATTCGGTCCAGTTGAACGAGGTGATCCAAATGGAAGGAAAAAGGCTCATGCGATTGACGGATTCAACGGAGTGAGTGTCCTTAACATAGTTGGAGACTAGGAAGCTAGAGTCCGCGTAGATCGTCAATACCGGCTCTCCCTCTCCTCAATCAGAATTTCCACAGCCGGGATCACTCGGTCGCCGAAGTTGCGCTTGAGCCGTGCTGCGAAATCCGGCCACTCGACAGGCTTGGTCCGCGGCGATTCCGGCACGATGCGGGCCACAATGCTGTTGCGCTTTCGCAGTTCGACTACCTCGCCGGCTTCCAGCCAGACCAGCAGTTGACGCGTGTCGCGAAGTTGGCGAAGATTTACGCTTGGCATTCATCAAATGCGTCACAAAATGTGCCTCATTGTCAAATCAGGACTTCGTCGGCCCTCACTCATACCGCAGCGCCTCCGCCGGCTGCACGCGAGCCGCTGAAGAAGACGGATACAGCGTAGCCAGCAGCGAAATCCCCATCGATACCGCAGCCACGATCAAGCCATCGAGCGGGCGTGGCGCGAAGGGCAGGGTATCGATCGAATAGACCTCAGCCGAGAGATGGATAAAGTGGTAGTGCCCACCGGCCCAGGAAGCCAGGTAGCCCAGCGCCAGGCCCAACACGGTGCCGATGAGGCTGATCAGGAATCCCTGCAGCAGGAAGATGCGCCTGACCTGTCCCGGCTCCACGCCAAAGCTCATCATCACGGCGATGTCGCGCGTCTTCTCCATCACCATCATCGTCAGCGCGATGAGAATATTGAGCGCCGCCACGATCACGATGAGCGCAATCACGATGAAGGTGACCACCTGCTCTTCCTTCAGCGCCCGGAACAGCTCGCGATTTCGCTCCATCCAGTTGCTGGACATGTAGCCCGCGCCGGCAGCCTGCTCAATCGCATGCCCAATCTCCGGAGCGCGGTCGAGTTGGTCCACCTTGAAGCTGATGACCGACAGTAGATCCGGTTCGCTGAAGAGACTCTGCGCATCGGAAAGGCGCATGAATGCCATGGCCGAGTCGTATTGGTAGAACCCGGAGTGAAAGATTCCGGAGACGCGAAAGCGCTGGTACTTGGGAATCAGGCCTCCCAGCGGCGTCAGCTCGCCCTGAGGGCTGGTTACGAGTACGGTGTCGCCCACTTGAACGCCAATCTGTTCGGCGATGTCGCCGCCAAGCACCATGGGCGGATAGGGCGTGTTGAGCTGAGCCGCTTCAGTATTCTCGCTGGGAGCTGCGGGATCAAGATCTTTTGCCGACCCAGCGGTGATGGTGTTCAGCAAGCCGCTGACCGTCCGCTCCTCTGCGGGAATGATGCCCTTGATGAGGGCGAAGCTGGCGCGCGGCCCACGCGAGACGAGCACCTGGCCGTAGATACCGGGCGCAGCCGCCACCACGTTCGGCACGCCTCGCAATCGCTCGAGCAGTGGCCGCCAATCGCGGATGCCGTCTGCCTCCACGCGCATCAGGTCAACGTGCGCGCTGTTGCCGAGCAGCCGGTCCTGCAAGTCTCGCCGCATACCGTTGGTGATAGCCAGCGCAATCACCAGCGCAGCCACACCTGCGGCCACTCCCGCAATCGAAATGGTGGTGACTACGCCGACAACGGCCTGTCGCCGCTTGGCTTTCAGGTAGCGCGCCGCGAGGAAAAGTTCAAATCGCATTCAATTTCGCCTTGCCTGCGCTGGCCTACTTCTTTGCCGGTACTGAGAATACCGCTTTGGCCACGCCCACGTTGTCGTGCCGGTCGAAGACCCGGACCGTGATTAAATGCTCGCCCGGTTTTCCTTCAAGACCAGCGGACGGAAGAGTCACCTCGTAATGTTCGTGCCTGGAGTCCGACAGGCCGCCTACCGGCTCAATGAACTGCCACAGCCCCGCATCGAGCGAGTATTCAGCGTGCGCGATGGGCGAAAATGCATCCTCGACGTCAAAGGTCACGCGCGACGACGACTCACCCGTTGCGCTGAGCCCGGTCACCACCGGCGGCGTGGTATCCACCTCAAACCGCTCGCTCTCTTTTGCGCCGGTAAGTGCGTCGCCGGGCGTGTGTGAGGGCGAGTCCGAAGCCACCACTTTGATCTCGTATCCATCGTCGGGAATCAGTGTGGCGTCAAAACTATAGAACTTGTCGGTGATCTGGTCCTTCAGCAGCCGCCAAACTTTTTCGCCGTCGCCGCGCAGATAGAGCCCATAGATCAGGTCGTCGCCGTCGTCGTCGTGGGCGGCCCAGCGCACGGTGATGGCGGTCCGGTCCTTCAAGGCCTGCAAGGGCTGGTTTGTGGCGCTATCAAAGGTGACTGTCACTCCCTGGGTTGTCGATGGGAACGCGATGCTGAGCATCTGCGCGAGGTTCTGCGCCTGGGACGGCAGATTCACGCGCGCTCCCGGCACCACCATCAACTCGTCCACCACCGGGGCCGAATTCACTGGCAAGTAGTTCACGCTTACGCCGCCTATGGACCCGCCAGCATGCAGCACTGCCATCCACTGAAAGAAGCGCCCCGCCGGAGAAGCCACCGCGCCATCTTTCAGCGGCTGCCAGTCGGACCATCCACGCACGGGTTGCTCCACGTTGCCGGTGCGAGTCCAAAGTTCGTAGCCGGTCGAGCCGGGCTCAACTTCAACGCGCCCAAACCGCGCCAGGGCGCCAGCATCGAGCACATCGCTTGCGTATTCGTGTTTGCTGGTGGCCACGCCAAAGCGGAAAAGCTTGCCCGTATTGCCGCTGCCGACCAACAAGCTGTTCTCCGCAACAGCCAGGCTCAACCCCTGCTGCGCCTCCAGATGGGCTACGTCTGCGTAGCTGCCGTCCTCGGCAATCCTGAAGATGCGTCCCCGATTGCCCGTCAACGCCAACAGCCCGTCTGCCCGCGCGGCCAGCGCGTAGACAATCTCATCCTTGTCCACCCAAAGCTTGCGTGGCGCTTGAGCTGTGTTCCCTGAAGTAGGGGTCACGGCGTAAATCTCGCTTCCCTCGGGCAACGAAGTACTGCTGTTCGCCGCTTGCAGCGATCCCGGCTGAACCACGGTGATGGTGATGGAGCCCTGCCCCTGCACCGGCAGCGGAGGCAAAGGATTGTGGCTCTTGTCGCCCACACTTGCTGCGTAGATGGTTCCGTTGGCAGCCACCGCAACCGCCGTGATCTCCCGCTTGGGCGCCTCAAACAGAACGTAGCCTTTGCCCTGCGGATTGATCTGGTACACCAGCCCCGAACCGTCGGATCCGGCAATCAGGTTCCCCTTCGCATCCCAAGCCAGGCACCGGATATGCGCCTCGTCGCTCTTGAAGAACACCTCCGGCTTGGCGCCGCTCTTTGCAGGATCGACGCGGTACACTGCCCCCGGTCCGCCCGTAGCAATATAGAGCCGCCCGGCTGAATCGAATGTCAGGTCCCAGACGTAATGCGACTTTGCATCGGTCTTCTCGTCGTCCGCCTTGTCGCTGTCTGTCTTTGCTGCACTCGATTCTGTCTTGGTCTCGTCAAGTGCAGCCGCGTCGAATACCACAGCAGCGCTCGCATCATCCTGCTTGGCGGTTGCGTTGGCGTTGAGCCGGTAGACCTTGCCACTAGGCAGCGTAGCCGCGTACAGCGCGCCGTCCGGCCCAAGCCGCACTACCTGCACACTCAGTTCCTTGGTCTCAAACAACGTGAAGGGCTTGCCGTCCTGTCCCACGCGTAGCACGGTGGAGGGCGAGGCCGTCCCCAGGTAGGTCGTGCCAAACTTGTCCAAAGCTACTGACCAGACATAGGTCGAGGGAGTGGTGAGCAGCTCGCTCAAGCCCGGCCCCTCGCGCAGATGGCCGTTGCTTGTCACCGCGACCCCCTGTGGCGTGCCCTTCTCAAAGTCCTCCACCCGCGACTGGGTCCACAAGTGTGTGCCGTGGCAAAGAGCAGGCTGCGAGGCAGCAACGGCGGCGAACAAGACGGCGCCAAAGAGGGGAAGACTCCGGACTCGAAGATTCACAGCAGAAGAATTCTCGGCGGAGCCAATGCGGCGAATTGTGCGGTGAGAAACAATCATGCTGCCGTTGAGTCTACTAAAGTTGAGGCCAGTCGGACAGCTACACTGGACTTCAAGATGCCAGTCGATGAAGTTCGTTGCCGCGATCATTTTCCTGCTGCCGCCTTTTGTACACGCACAAGTTCCGGCAAATCCTGCGCCGCAAAGCCCTCAACTGCGTACCCAAACGACAGTTGTGCTGGTGCCTGCGCTTGTCCGCAGCGCCGATGGAAAGGTCATATTTACTCTCAAGGCCGACGACTTCCGCGTCACCGATGACGGCATCGAGCAGAAGCTGACGCTAGACGAGGATACGGACGGCGAGCCGCTGGCGCTGGTGGTCGCGGTGGAGACGGGAGGGGCGGGCGCACGCAGGCTAGCGAGTTATGGCAATCTCAGCGCGTTGTTGGGCGCGGTGGTCGGCGATGTGCCGCACCATGTTGCGATGGTTGGATTCGACAGCGCGCCGAACCTTATTCAGGGCTTCAAATCAGAACGGACATAGCTGGAGCGGCGTTACGCGACCTGAAACCGGGCGACAAGGGCGCCGCCATTCTCGACGGAATCAAGTTTTCAGTGGACCTGCTACGCAAGCAGCCCGCAGGATACCGCCGCGCTATTCTGCTGATCTCAGAGACCAATGACCACGGCAGCGCGACGACGCTGGACGATGCGCTCCGAGCGATCGGCGACACAAATACTGCAATCTACAGCCTTGATTTCTCGACCGCAAAGGCGGAGGCCCAGCATTACGGGTCAAAGGTACTTCCCATGGCGGCGGGGGGCCCCGGGCTCGAGAATCCCAACTCGAATCCTCCGCATGGATGCATGGGCAGAGATCCCAACCCCGATGCCACACACAACAAGCTTGTCCAGGCCTATGACTGCCTTACACAGCTTGCTCCTCCGCTGGCGCTGGCAAAGATGGCCGCCATCGCCGCGACCGACAGCCTGCAGCGCAATGTGCCAGAGACGGTGGCGCAACTGACCGGCGGCGAGTACTTCAGGTTCGAAGACAACAAGAGCCTCATCCGCGGGCTGCTCACCATTTCCAACCACGTGCCCAACCGATATTTTTTGAGTTTCCAATCACAGTCGCCGCGTCCGGGATTTCACGCGATTGAACTTAAGCTCCGCGACTATCCCGAACTTCGCGTGACGGCAAGAAGCGGCTATTGGGCTGACAGCGAAACCGCGCCCGCTCATCATCCTTGAGAGAATTGTGTTTTGATTTTTATCGTTCGCCCCGGAACTGGATGATCCGCCGCCGATCGCGCTTGGAGGGCCTGCGTTCCGGCAGCGGCGCGAACTCCTGCATTGCCTTGCGCTCCGCAGCCGCCTTGAGCCGGGCTTCCTTGCTGGCTTCGGTCTCCCGATAGAGCGTCTGCGCTACGGCAGCGGGCCCGCGCATCTCGCTCAGCTGCAGGATTTCAACTTGAAACTCACCGCCTTCGTTCTTCACCGTCAGCATGTCCCCGACGCGCACATCGCGCGCCGGCTTTGCTTGAATGCCGTTCGAGTGAATGCGCCCCAGGTCGCAGGACTTTGACGCCAGCGCCCGCGTCTTGAAGAAGCGCGCAGCCCACAACCACTTATCAATGCGTACCGAGGTCATGATCGATTGTCGTATCTGAGAGGGAACTTCAGCAAAGGATGCTTGCGGGAAGTCGGATCAGGACTCTGCCTCGACCTTCCAAACATAAAGGAACTCGGCGTCGCTCGAGGTGGCCACTTCCATCCCTCTGAAGCGTGTCGCGCGGTTCAGCGCGGAGCGGATGTTTTCCTTGGTGTCAGGCAACGCGGAGAGCGGAACCTTCAGCGCCGTTCCCGCGCTCAATTGATCAATGTCGCTCAACAGCAGCGTCACAATCAGCTTGTGCTTTCCATCCCGGCCTTTTGGGACATCAAGCTGACGAACAGA
>OBLU010005124.1_pt1 | contig 11788 bp, 7 predicted proteins | sample 1518681 | NCBI WGS metagenome assembly OBLU01 (sample SAMEA3539304, study PRJEB22396) | soil metagenome | biome: tundra; feature: field; material: soil | place: USA | collected 2010-05 | depth 0.15 m
CTGAGCTCTCTTGGTTGACATCATTTTCCTAGAATGCTATGGGTACCCCAAAATAGTAAACAAGAAAGTCAAGCCCACGTTTGCCGATCCTAGCGCCCCGACCTATGTGCGCCCCGCGCATTCGACCGACCCGGAGAAATTCGCAATGCGAGAGCACTTCGGTCGCGATGTTGATTTCGGGCAGCTTCACAAAGTCTATGGGCGCATTCGCAGCGATAACTGGTACGGCTCTGGACAGGTTTTGGGAGCAGTCCCAAGAGTCAAAATCGGCAGACCGGACTGGAGCCGCATTTCTACGTCTCATATCGAACGCGCTGATCTTTCGGTGCGAATGCATCTCCACCGTCTCACTCGACTGACAAACGCTTTCAGTAAATTGCTGGACAATCACAAAGCTGCAATTACTCTCTACGTTGCGTTCTACAACTTCTGCCGTGGCCATCAAACCCACAAAGGGGCATCGCCCCCTATGGCAGCGGGGCTGACGGATCATGTGTGGTCGATTGCCGAACTGTTAGGCGCGGTTTAGAATGCCACGATGGCAGGTGGCCTAAGCACTCCGCGCCAAGCAGATGAAACCATTTTCTCCCGTCTCCACTAACGTCAATATCGCGGTCCAAAAGATCAAAAATAGTAGAGTCGTTCTCTTCTTCTCGCCACCATGTAGAAAATCCGAGACTGCGAAATCGCAGATACCTGGGATTCTTGGCATAGTTTCGGCGCTCTTGTTCAGTGACTTCTGTATAGCAACTTCCATAGTGGCTATCCGCACTCCGGACTACATTATCATCGGCTCTGACAGTGCTGGCACATTTGAAATAGACAGCGGGCCATCCTCCGTAAGAAAGGTTTGCAAGATATTGCAAGACGGCAATATGTTTGTTGCTACCAGCGGCGTTTTCGATGACCCAATTAGCGGGTTCAATGTTGACAAAATTGTCGTCGCAGCCTCCAAAGCGGGGGGAAGCATACGCCGTCGAGCCGAATTGTCGGCACGAGAATTGCTTAGAGTTACGCCCGCTGAAATGTTCGTGCTTAAGACGATTGACCCGAATCGTTATCAAACCATGATTAGTGGCAAAACTGACTTTCTTGCGGTCTTGTTTTTCGGTCTTGAGAAGGGAATTCCTGTAGCTATTGGAGTAGGAATAAGAACTATGCTGTCTCCCAAGGGGCGTATCATCGCAACGCCTAAATGGAGCTCTTGTCCAAGCAGCGACTGCCCTCATGGAGTCCTCGCGTTCTATCTCGGGAGCCATGAGGCCATTGACGCATACATGGCTGCGCTAAAAAACAAAGATATCGGGGATAGGGCTCGAAATAACGGATAAGCCTTTGGAAGTGGCCGCTCCTGTCACTGTTCTCCGCATTGATTCGAGCGGCCCTAAGTGGATTAGCCCCCACGCTTTTTGTCCAGACATAACTGCTGAACATTATGATTACAAGAAGTGATACGGCGGGACGAAGCCTAAGCAGCAACAGGTCCATTAGCCCACCACCTGAATTTCCTGCAGGGCAAACATTCCTCTCAAATTCCTGCTCCCAAGAATAACCATAACGACATGCAACGTTTTGGAAATGCTGGGAGAATGGAAAATCGCACGCCCATACAACTTTCTCTTGCTACCGATGGTTGATCCCGTGCTTGGAGTTGCCTTGCACCGGCAATCAAACGAAAAAGTTCTTCTGGTTTGTGCATTCTCGTCGAAACAGGAGCAATGGTTTGACCTGGAATGTGTCAACGTGCACAACGGCAAGAAATACAAAATGCTTAATTGCAGGGAAACGATTGGAAATATTCCATACCACGTTGTCTTTCCTTCTCAATTCGCACATCTTTTGGTCCAGTACCAGCAGCATCCGGAAGCGAAGAGTCTAGCGCCAGATGGGACGGCTTGCGGGGCAGATACGCAAGGACTCCTGCAACGCGCTTACGTGATCGCGGGAGAAATTCGTTACGTCGGCAAGGAAACAGATCGCAAATGGGAAGAAGGCGACGAAATCAGCGTTTTGGAATTTGCGGCAACCGAATACGGGCGCAAAGGAAGAGTCATTGCCAGCGAAGAAGTGAAGACTGCAATTCAGAAGATCGAAATCAACAAGTGCGCCCGCGAAAGCGGATTTGATCGCAAGAACTTCATCAGGAAGCTAGTTCGCGGAATTCCCGTGAAGCAAAATTCGTACGACGAATTCGTGCGCTGGCTTCACACCCGCTCGGTACAAAATCTTGTCTGATTGCTTACCGTATAGGGCGCTGGGTACGACTGAGTTGTTGCTAACGTCTATCGTGCTGGCCTTCCCACGACTGTTTGCCTCCCTCTTCTCATCGCGTTTTGGCAAGCGAGGACCGCCCGCAATTCACTGGGCGGGTCTGCATTGTAGCTAATGTTAGGTTTCTTACTCTACTACTCTGCTAAGGCGGAACGCGATCTTGAGGCAGACACCGGTCCGGCGGGCTGTGCTTCCGTTATGCTTCCGAAAAAGCAGTAGAAAACGCGCCCTGGAAGACGACTAAGCTTATTGTAATCAGTAGAATGGCGATGGGCGACTACAGCCCTGAAAAGGCTGGCGTCGGCGGTTCAACTCCGTCCCTGGCCACCACATTTCAAAGGCTTTAGTGGCATAAGTCCGAATTTCTCCACCCATGATCCCACCCATGATTCTCACTGAACTTGCTCCGTGAGCAGGTGAATTCTGTCTCCCATCAGCTGTTCCAGAAACTTGCCTTGCGCGCCCCGCCGAGCGGGAAAAGAAATTACCTCCGACCCGCCCAGCCACTACGAGAAGGTGCTCAAGAAATTGAACGATTCTTCGTGGTCCCTGCATTCAATGACATTCCCCGGATAGCCAAGGCGTAGCCGAGGCCCGGTTTGTGTCAAGACTCTGCGACCGCGTTACGCGGCGGGTTGCGCCCGGTCTTGACACTGCCCTCTGCAGCCTCGGTTTATCATTCCTCTATCCGGGGAATGTCCGCCGTTCATCCTAACGTCCCAAAATGTTCAGCCTGCCAGTAACCCCGTGCCTTCTTCCCGCAACTCCACAAGGCCATTGTTTGCTACATTATTCACAGGGCTGTTTGGGAAAGGAGAAGACTGATGTCAAAGCGACCTGAAATTGCGGCCACATACGCATTCAAGTGTGCTCTTCTCTTTTTGGCGTGTGCCGTATTCAGTTGGGGATTGCAGGCAAAGCTTTCCCTTTACAAGACCCCGCAATCTCCATCTACCGTCAAAGTTGCCAAACTCTTGACGGAGAGGCGTTCCGCCCAAACCATGGCCTTGCTTGAAAAGGCGCTCAAACCGGATACGGCTTGGGAGACGTTGAAGCTGATTCCGCTATTGGTTTTGGCCCAGGCGATTTTGATTCTTACATTCGAGTTTTGCCAAGTTGAAATGAACCTCTGCAGGTCTCGCAGATGGGACTTTCAGGATTCGCACCTCACGCAACGTCCTCCTCCAGCCTTCTTTTAATCCCTCCACCGCGATATATTTACGACAAACCCGGCCTATTCCCAAACATCGAACAGGACCGTTAGGTGATGCCAGTCTCTTTTAGGAGATGTATTGTCGTCAATTCCAATCCCGAACTTGCGGGATTGAAAGTAAGGTGGCTCCATGCATCGTAAGCGAATCCTTTGGATTGCGGGGCTTCTCTGCCTTTTGTTGGCAGGTCTCTTCCTGATCGTTCGAAATCACTATGGTAAAGCTCCTGCCGAGCAGCCGAGGGCGGCCGCAGTCGTCGCGGTGACGCGTGGCAATCTGGCCAGTTCGCTTTCGGTTGCCGGTCAATTTCAGCCCTATCAACAGGTGGATCTTCACGCCAAAGTCTCGGGATATATTCGCTGGATCAAAGTCGATATAGGCGACCGCGTTCGTCAGGGCGAAGTCCTGGCTCTGCTGGAAGTCCCAGAGCTGCAGAATCAAGTAGAAGGCGCTCAGGCCGAGGTCCGCCACAGTCAATCTGATATCACTCGCGCACAAAGCGAGGTGGTGAGCGCCGAGTCGACGTACTCCGCATTGCACGCTGAGTACACCCGTCTGGAAGAAGCTTCCAAAGAAAGACCGGGGCTGATCGCGGAGCAGGAGTTGGATGATGCGCGAGCCAAAGACCAGCAAGCCGCGGCACAGGTCGGCGTCGCGAAGGCCTCGCTCAACTCCATGCAGGAACAACTCGGCGTTTCTCGCGCGAGCCGCAGCCGACTCGAAACGATGTCCGGATACGAGCAGATCATCGCTCCCTTTACAGGTGTGGTGACGAAGCGCTACGCCGATACCGGCACGCTGATTCAAGCCGGACAGGACAACAACACGGCCACACTTCCCGTGGTACAAGTGGCCGAGAGCGACCTGCTCCGGCTTCGCATGCCCGTGCCGGAGAGCGACGTACCTTACATTCAGGTCGGCGGCGAGGTGCAGGTGAAAGTCAACGCGACGGGGCACACATTTACAGGCAAGATCATCCGTTTCTCGCGCGCACTCGATACCAACACCCGAACCATGCTGACCGAGGTCGATGTCCCGAACCGTGATCTGAGTCTGAATCCAGGGATGTACGCGGAGACGACCATTCAACTCCAGCAAAAGAATGACGCTCTTATTTTACCGGCACAGGCTGTGGTGCGGAACGGCGATCAATCTTATGTGCTGGTTGTGGATGGGACAAACCATGTCGAGAAGCGCAATGTGACTCTCGGAATTCAAACCTCGAACCGAGTGGAGATTACCAGCGGCCTGCAGGCTGGGGACAACGTGATCGCCGCTGGACAGACTGGCTATCAGCCCGGGGAAGTTGTGTCCCCGCATGCGGCGTTCATTCCAACGGCGGCGCAGGAGGTGAGTGAGTAATGTCCTCTTTTGCCATCAAGCATCCGTTCTTCATCCTAATGCTTTGTCTCATGGTGATCGTCGTGGGCGTTACCACAGTCGTACGTATGCCCGTCGATCTGTTTCCGGAAATTAATATCCCGGTTGTCGTGGTCGCGACCTTTTACGCGGGCATGCCGCCGCAGCAGATCGAGGCGGATATCACAGATAGCTATGAGCGTTTCTTTACGTTGGGAAGCGGAATCAATCACATCGAGTCGCGATCGCTGCCCGGTGTGAGCCTGATCAAGATCTACTTTCAGCCAGGCACGGACGCGAACGCCGCGGTCAGCAATATCTCGAATCTCGCCATGGCGAATTTGCGGCGGCTTCCGCCGGGAACCCTGCCTCCGGTGGTGCTGAAGTTCGACGCTTCGAATCTTCCCGTGTGTCTGGTCACACTCGAGGGTCAGGGTCTTGACCAGACGCGGCTTAAAGATCTGGCTCAGTTTCAGGTGCGGAATCAAATCGCCAATGTTCCCGGCGCTTCCGTACCGCAGCCTTACGGCGGCAAGTACCGGCAAATCCAGATTTATGTCGATCCGGTCAAACTGGAAGCACACCAACTCTCGGTGATGGACGTGGTGCGCTCGGTGAATGAATCGAATTTGATTCTGCCCGCCGGCGACGTGCGCATCGGACCGAAAGACTACAACGTCTATGCCAATAGCCAGATTCCGGTGGTTGACGAAATCAATGCCATGCCGATCAAGACTGACAAACAGGACCATATGGGCGAGTCCGTATTCGTCGGCGATGTTGGAAAGGCGGTGGACTCAGGCCAGCTGCAATACAACATCGTCCGGGTCGACGGTCAGCATTCCGTCTACATTCCGATCTTAAAGCAGGGCGGGGGATCGAACACGATCAGTATTGTGAATGGCATTCGAGAGGCAGTGAAACATCTGCTCGATATTCCGAAGGCGCTGAAAACGGCGGTCGTCTTCGATCAATCCGTTTTCGTAAAGATTGCGGTAAAGAACGTGATCAACGAGGGCAGCATTGGCCTGTGCCTCACTGCGCTAATGATACTTCTCTTTCTCGGCAACCTCCGCGCGACGATTTCGGTATTACTCTCTATCCCCATCTCTTGCCTCGCAGCCTTCATTGCATTGAACCTGGGCGCGAGCACCATCAACACCATGGTACTTGGAGGCATTGCGCTCGCCCTCTCCCGCTTGATCGATAACTCGGTCGTCGTTCTTGAGAACATCTTTCGTCATATGGAGTTGGGCGAACCGGCGGTTGAAGCCGCCATCAATGGAGGCAAAGAAGTCCAGCTCGCCGTGCTGGCGGCTACGTGCAGCACAAGCATCGTTTTCTTTCCTGTCATCATGCTCTCTGGTGTCAGCAAATATATCTTTAGCGCTCTGGCGCTCGCGGTCGTGTTGGCGCTCTTTGCTTCTTATGCCGTCGCCATGACCGTCGTGCCACTCTTCTGCGCAAAGTTTATTCGTTTGGAGCCTGAACACGGCATCGCTCCTTACAGTACCCTGGGCGGCGCCAAGGACGCGGTACAGGAAGTCGAAGAGGAACAAAGAATAAAACACGCGAACATCTTTCGACGCATCGTCATCGGTTTCAATCGGCAATTCGAGCGGCTGCAGCACGCCTACGAAAAAGCTATCGCCGTTTGTCTGGATCGGCCCGTATTGACCGTATGCAGTTTCGCTGCTTTCGTGGTGCTGAGCTTCGCGTTGTATCCATTTCTGGGCGTAGCGTTCTTCCCGCGCACCGACCCCGGGCAATTTGTCGTCAATGTCAAAGTCCCGCCCGGAACTCGTCTTGAGGTGACTGATGAATATGTCGGGAAGATGGAGCAGGATATCCGCGAGGTGGTGTCACCGCACGACATGAATATGATCGTGTCGAACATTGGCATTACGCCAGACCTTTCGGCTATCTATACCAGCAATTCCGGAATGCATACCGCCTTCATTCAGGTCAGTCTCAAGGAGGACCATAAGACCAGCAGCTTCGCTTACATGCAACGTCTGCGCGAAAGGTTCGCCAACGACTTTCCAGAAGTGAGCACTTATTTCCAAACGGGTGGATTGGTTGATTCCGTCGTCAACCAGGGGCAACCCGCTCCGATCGACATTCGAATCGGGGGCAGTGACCTCGATGAACCGTTTGCTTTCGCCAAATCCGTGGCTGCCAGGGTGAAAGAGTTGAGTTCGGTCAACGATGTGCTGATTCCGCAGGACCTCGACTATCCGGGGCTGGAATTAAATATCGATCGCGAACATGCGGCGCTGCTCGGCATATCGCCAGAGGCGGCGCTTGATAATGTCATCACTGCGCTTACATCGGACACGATGATTGCCCCGAGTTTCTGGGTCGATCCGAAGACCGGCAATAATTACTTTCTCAGCGTGCAATATCCCGACAATCAAATTAAAACCCTGACCGATTTAAAGCAGATCCCGTTGCGCGCCCCCGGGGCCGCAAACACAACACCGCTTGAGTCGCTAGCATCTATCAAGCAGATCAATACTCCGACCGAGGTCGATCATTACCAACTGCGCCGCAGTTTCGACATCTACGTCATGCCGAAGAAGGAAGATCTCGGCCACGTAAGCGCTCAGATCAAACACGTCCTTGATAGCATGCACCACTCTTCCCAGATCACCGTGTCGATGGGCGGAGCGATCTCCGACATGCACAGTTCGTTCCAGAGTTTCGGCATCGGTCTCATCCTCGCGATCGTGCTGGTTTATCTCATCCTGATGGCGCAGTTCGCTTCGTTCTCCGATCCCTTCATCATCTTGCTGGCGATTCCTCCGGGGCTTTCGGGCGTGATCCTATTCCTGATGGTCACGGGCACGACGCTCAACGTCATGTCGCTCATGGGAGTCGTCATGATGACTGGAATCGCCGTTTCCGACAGCATCCTTATCGTGGAATTTGTCGGCACGCTCCGCGCCCATGGTCGTCCCATCAAGGCAGCCCTCGCCGAAGCCTGCGAAGTGCGTTTGCGTCCCATTCTGATGACCACGCTAGCCACTATCCTCGGCCTCATTCCTATGGCGCTCGCTCTTGAGCCGGGCAGCGAACAGTACGCGCCGCTCGCACGAGCAATTCTCGGAGGGTTGACCGTTTCCGGCATAGTAACTGTCTTTTTAGTGCCGACAGCGTACCTGCTGATTCATCGCAAAGAAATTCGTGATGACGAAATCGAGCCCCGATCCGGTGAGGTGACCCATGCATAGCCGAAGTCTATTTTTGCCGCTCTGGCTCCTTCTGTGTCCCCTAGCCATGCGCGCACAGGAGATCATCACGCAGCTTCCAGATGCGCCGCAGCTCCAGGCTCAGGCGCAGCAGCAAACTCCGGCGTTAAATTCCGCGACAACGAATTCTCCGAGCTCCCTCCCGCCAGATTCAACTGGAGAGCCGCTTACGCGTCAACAGGCGGAGCAGTTGGCGCTCAAGAACAACCCGCGAATCAGCGTTGCGGCGCTGCTCGCCCTGGCACAAAAGCAGGTCGTCCGCGAGACTCGCTCGGCGTTGCTTCCGACATTGAATGGCAATGTGACTGGGGTTGACGCTGTGGAAGCAAGCCGCATCTCGACGGGGTCGCTGGAAGCCTCCCGGCTTCTCTATCACGCGGGCGCAGGGGTTGACCTCAATCAGTTGATCACGGACTTCGGCCACACCCGCAATTTGGTCGCTTCCTCATCCTTTCAGGCAAAAGCCTCCGAGCAACAATCGCAGGCGACGCGGGAGGACATCATCCTGGCGGCGGACATTGCCTTCTACAATGCTCTGGAGGCGCAGGCCACGCTGCAGGTTGCGAAAAGCACCGTCAAGGCCCGGCAAGCCGTCGGCGATCAGGTCAATGCATTAACTGCGAGCAAGCTCAAGTCCACGCTCGACCAGAGTTTCGCGCAAGTCAATCTGTCGCAGGCCAAATTGCTCGATCTCGATTCGCAAAATCAGTTTGATGCCGCAATGGCGAATCTCAATGAAGTGCTTGGAACCGCGAGCGATCAACAGTACCAACTCGTCGACGACCCGTCGCCCCCAATGCCGGTCGCGCCTTCAGCGGACGCAGTCATTGCTCTCGCCTTGCAACAGCGCCCCGATCTTCTTGCTCTCAAACTCAATCACGAGGCGGATGTGCGCTTCAGCCGGGCGCAACACGAGCAACTACTCCCTACCATCTCCGGGTTGGGCACAGTGGGCATCACCCCCGTCGGATCCAGCACCTACTTCACCCCTGATTGGTATGGAGCGGCAGGTGTGAACATAGGCATACCGATCTTCGAGGGTTTCAAATTCCATGCCCAGGCTGCGGAAGCTGACCTGCGCGCCAAGGCGTCCGACGAGCAGAGCCGGGTGCTCATCAATCGCATCGTACGGGATGTCCGCACAGCCTGGCTGAGAGCGAACACTGCACAACAGAAAATGAGTGTGACCGCGGAGCTCTTGCAAGAGGCCAACACCGCACTCGACCTGGCCGATACAAGGTATCGCCTGGGGCTCAGCTCGATTGTTGAGTTAAGTCAGGCCCAGTTACAACAGACACAGGCGCAGATCGCCGAGGCCAATGCCCGATTTGACTATGAAGCAGACCTTGCCGCACTGCGGTTTCAAAGTGGATCGCAGCCCTAGGTTGTAAAGAGGCATTCAGACCCAGCCTGACACGAAAGCATGCTCTGGATTGTGGGCTGCGATATACACCTCAGCCACTGGCCAAGGGACATCCCCGCGCAGGATTGTTCAGAGATAGCTAGTAGAAAAGCCCGACAGGGTGCAGCTTAGTTTGATGGATTCGAGAACTCCAAATGTTGTGTAAAAGAGTACAGTTCTTCGTCATCTGATAGACGAAGATCAGCTGAAAGGCTCGTTAGTGCTACTTCGGTCCGTCGAACTGGCTCCGAATTGCGCAGCCTCTACACCGCAATCTTGAAGAATCGTGGTAACAGATAGTTCCACATAGCGAATTATGGCCGCACATGTCGAAGTCGCACCATCAAGCCCGCCCGCAAAGCCGGTCCAGAACATAGTCTCGTCCGGGCTCACCAGCGCTGAAGCACATAGTCGTCTTCAAAAAGACGGGCCGAATGCAATGCCGGATGTGTCCGCTCATCCAGTTCGAAATGCATTGGCCAAGTTCTGGGCGCCCGTCCCATGGTTGCTCGAAGCGTCGATTGTGCTTGAGGTCGTACTGCACGAATACTTCGAGGCCTCGATTATCGCGGGTCTGCTGATCTTCAACGCAGCGCTAGCCTATTTTCAGGAAGGTCGCGCCCAGGCCACCCTAAAAGCCTTGAACTCGCGTCTCGCCTTGAATGCCTCCGTCGAGCGTGATGGGGTATGGAAGACGGTACCGGCTGCGCAGTTGGTGCGTGGCGATCTCGTCAAGTTGTCGCTCGGCGGCGTGGTTGCGGCGGATGTGCATTTGATCGGGGGATCTGTCCTGCTCGATCAATCCATGCTTACCGGCGAGTCTCTGCCCATTGAGGCGGGTCCGGGCGTTGATACCTATGCGGGAGCACTCGTACGGCGGGGTGAAGCAACCGCGGAAGTGACAGCCACTGGCGTTCATACCAAGTTTGGCCGTACGGCAGAACTCGTGCGCACTGCGCACGCTTCAAGCTCGCAGCAGAAAGCGGTGCTGCGCATCGTGCGTAATCTCGCTATTTTCAACGGCGGGGTCATCCTTGTTATTGGAGCGTATGCCTATTTTCATGCCATGCCGTGGAGTGAGATCATCCCTCTGCTGCTCACGTCTGTTCTTGCTGCAATACCCGTGGCATTGCCCGCAACATTCACGCTGGCGGCGGCCCTAGGAGCACGATCTCTAGCGAAACGGGGCGTTCTTCCAACGCGGCTCTCCGCGGTAGATGAAGCTGCCACGATCAATGTCTTGTGCTCGGACAAAACCGGAACGCTAACCCGCAATGAACTTTCCGTAATCAGCGTTAAAGCGATGTCCGGGTTTGACGAAGCCCACATTCTCGGCATGGCGGCTCTCGCCAGCTCTGAGGGTGGCGATGACTCTGTGGATGCAGCGATTCGCTCTGCCTCCACCCACAAGCCGGCATCGGACCTGCCAAAGCTAATCACGTTTGTGCCATTCGACCCTGCCAAGAAGACATCCGAAGCAACAGCAACCGATGCAAACGGTGGTGTGGAGCGCATCATCAAGGGTGCCTTCACGGTAGTCGCGAGCCTCACCGCCCCATCGCCGACCGCGGCCGGTTTGGCCGACGGGCTTGAAAAGCAAGGCTTCAGGGTTTTGGCAGTAGCTGCAGGCCCCGCGGCATCTCTGAAGCTTATGGGTCTTATTGCGCTCAGCGACCCGCCCCGTGAGGATTCGATCTCTCTGATCTCGGAGCTCAAGACCCTGGGTGTGCGCACGGTCATGGTGACTGGTGACGCTCCGGCTACGGCGGCAATCGTTGCCCATGCGGTGGGATTGGATGGGGCTGTTTGCCCGCCCGGAGCGATACCCGAAGGCGTGAAGCCGGAGGATTTCGCGGTATTCGCAAGCATTCTTCCGGAAGGAAAATTTAACCTGGTCAAGGCCTTCCAGAAGAACGGACGTACAGTCGGAATGTGCGGTGATGGCGCCAACGATGCACCGGCGCTCCGTCAGGCACAGATGGGGATTGCGGTATCGACCGCGACCGATGTCGCCAAGTCGGCGGCTGGTATTGTGCTGACGGAGGCTGGGCTTGGCGGTATCGTCGCCGCCATAAAAGAAGGAAGGATCACCTTTCAGCGCATTCTTACCTACACCCTGAACTCCGTCCTCAAGAAAATTGTGCAAGTGCTCCTGCTGGCAATTGGCCTGGTCATAACCGGACACGCGGTTTTGACGCCCATGCTGATGGTCATTGTGATGATCACAGGCGACTTTCTTGCCATGTCGTTGACCACGGACAGAGTGCGGCCATCATCCATGCCAAATTCCTGGC